>BCSF01000345.1_pt1 | contig 19258 bp, 5 predicted proteins | sample 1016431 | NCBI WGS metagenome assembly BCSF01 (sample SAMD00045685;SAMD00045686;SAMD00045687;SAMD00045688;SAMD00045689;SAMD00045690;SAMD00045691;SAMD00045692;SAMD00045684;SAMD00045690;SAMD00045691;SAMD00045692;SAMD00045684;SAMD00045685;SAMD00045686;SAMD00045687;SAMD00045688;SAMD00045689, study...
ATTAATGTATCTTCTAAAACTCCCGTTTGATCTGTAAATGAAAAATTATTTGGAGTAGTATCAGTTGCTACTCCTGTAGTAACAGTCCACGTTGATCCATTGGCATCATCGGCAATAGACAAATCTGTTGATGTTGGAGTTAAATTATTCACAGAACTGCGAAGTCTTAACTGTAAATAATCACCATTACTTACAGTTCCACTAGTTTGCCAACTAGCACCATCCATTACTTCGTATCCATCAGCATTTGTAGATGTATTTCCGCTTACAGATAATGCATATGCCCCACCACCACTGACACTAATAGAACCATCTTCACTCAATCCCTGTACTCTTAATACTTCACTATACACAAAAATATCTACATCAACAGGATTTAAATCTGTAAAATCTGGAAATGGCACAGCATTATTGCCAGGAACAGGCTCAGTTCTAACTTTCCATGTCTCATTAGAAGTTCCAACTACCAAACTCAAGTTCATAAATTGAGTGTAGAAAGTAGGAGTTCTTCCTCTTATTTGTATTCTAGCACCATTTTCAACTGTTGTACTTCCATCGGCAGATATCCAGCCAGTATCCCATGTTCCATCACCATTAAAATCAAAACGAGCAGCAACATAATCAGTAATCGTAGATCCTGCTGGGATAGGAACATTAGAAGAAAGAGCAACAGATGCTTGCGTTGTTGGTGTTAGTCCAGTAATAGTAGGTATTACTTCTCCTGGTCTACTACCATCACCAAATGTATACAGGGTGTCTAATTCTGCATCTTCAAATCCTTGTAATGGATATGGATCTGGAGTAAAATCTTCAGGTTGAGTAGTAATCAACCAATACTGTAATAAATCACCAACCTGAACTGTTACTGTCTGGGTAGTGTTCCAGCTAGGTGGTGCTTTAAATTTAAACTGTACGTAATCGCCTTCCGATACGTATAGCGGTTCGTTAGAAGGTGCGAACGAATATGACATTCCGTTTAGTTATGATCCCAGTTCTATTATTTATTTACAACTCACGAACATCGTTCCAATCGTCTGCTTGATTGATATCTACTTGAATTGGATAGTTTGATTTAATTTCTACTTGTATATCAATATCATCAACTAACAATAGATCAGACAAAACTTCTACATCAGGTGATACAACTGGTTCTTGATCTTTAATCAAATCATCACTCTCTGGTATATTCAAGTTATCTGGAGTATCATCAATAATAATTGGTATAGTAAATGCTTCTTCTTTAAAATTACCTAATGGTCCTTGAGCTCTCACAACATATGATACTGACAATGGTCCTCTATCAGTATATGGTATTGTTGTATTGTATCCACTAGTAGCTTGGGTTCCACCAATAGTAGCACTATCATTGGTAGATAAATTAGAAGAAGCTCCTGTAGTAGATCCGACAAAATCATAATTATATGTTGGTGTTACAGTTATAGATTCTGTAGCATATTTTGTAGTAACTTGAATAGTTCCTTGAAGTCCATACAATATGTTATCTGGATATGATACAGACAATTCGACTGGTTGATAAACGGTTACAGTTACACTGTCAGTATCCTCTCCACCAACGCCAGATACTTTTCCTGTGTATATTGTAGTGTCACTAGGACTCACATCAGAGTAACTATTTACGTTAAGATTAGTAAGACCTCCTGCTAACCATGTTAATGTGGGAGACCAATTAAGAGCACCTCCTTCACCACTAGTTGTCCATGTAATTCTTGCAGAATCACCTAACATCATCTCTAATTTGTTAGTGCTAATAGTGAATACTGGTGGTATATAAACTGTAGCAGTTATTGTAGGACTCGTTACAGTAGTACCATATCCTGTAATAGTTAATTGATAATCAGTTGTACTGGTAGGACAAACTGTTACACTGCCGTTTACAGGAACAGATCCAACACCTTGATTAATGCTAGCAGTTTGAGCAAACGATGTTGACCACGATATTGTAGTACATTCTCCACGTTTAAAAGCAGTTGGACTTAATGAAAAACTATCAACACTCGGATTTGCTAATAGATATGAAACAGTAGCAAATCCATTACCATAATTAGGACCTCCACTGCCAGCAACAAAACTACAATATGCAGAATCAAATCCAGAAAGTCCACCCTGACCAGATTGTCCACCTCTATTATCATCATAACCTTCATATCCACCAGGCTGACCAGTACATCCTGCGCCGCCTCCTCCGCCACCGCCGCCATCATTAGGACAAGAGGCACCAACACCACCACCAGTGATTGAATTTACATTTCCACTATACATTCCTTTAGCAAAGGATCCTTGTGATGGATCACTAGCACTAGCTCTTAAGGAAGCGCCACCACCACCGCCTCCTCCGCCAACACACACAATATATCCATTCTTTACACTGTCATAGATATCAGAGCATCCTCCACCACCTCCACCACCACCAGAGCAACCGCTAGGTCCAGTAGCACCACCAATACCACCAACAGCAGAACCACCAAATCCAGATCCTCCTCTTCCACCACCACCGACACAACCACTTCCATTGCCACCTTGAGATCCTACAGCAATCGTAAGGGTCCTAGGAGTAAATTGTGGCAAAGAAAATGTTGCTAGTCTTCCCTGACCTCCAGGTCTAGCAGAAGCACCAGCATCACCACCACCATCGCCGCCTTTGCCACCAGCAATTTGAATAGAAATAGAATATGCATTTTCTGGTATGGTAACACCATGGGAACCTACACCGTAACTAAAACTAGGCATCGTTACTTCTACAACTCCCTAACTTTTTTAAATCCACCTGCGTCATTTATCTGTACTTCAATTGGCAGGTTTGCTTTAATCTCTACTGGTATATCTATATCATCTACTAACAATAATTGAGATAATACATCAGCATCTGGTGTAGTAAATACTGGATTTTGATCTTTCGCTAAATCTTCCGTTTCTGGAATATCCATATTTTCTGGAGTTCTATCAAAAGTAACTGTAGTAGAATATGTTGGACTTGTTACTACACCACCATCACCAGTTGCTGTGAGAACATATGTTATTGTTGCTGGACCCCAAGTATCCCATGTAGGACCATATGGTATAGGTCCATCTACACCACCATTACTACTCTTAACTATAGTTTGAGTATCATCTCCTGTTTCTTCTGGAGAAGCACATGCATCTATAGCGATTGTAGTTACAAGTTCTGGAGCATTGTCTCTCTTTGGTCCTTCATCCCAAGAATAGTAAATTTGTAATTCGGATCCAATATTTGCGTATTGTATCTCCCATGAAATTTGACCAGAACTACCATATTGAAGAGTTTCAGTAACACTAAACTGCTTGATAACAGGCAATTGATATACAACAATTGTTACTGATGCTTCAGGATTAAAAGAAACTAAATCACTTATTTCAGTATTATATCCTTCAGCAGTATATGTTGTTGTTTGTGTTGGTGAAACAGTAGCACTGCTATTAATATTTGCATTAGTTACATCCCCATTAGATGGCCACCTAATAGCATTAATATCACCAGCACTAGTCCAAGTTAGTGTAGCAGTAGGATCCGATGGTTTTAATATTAATTTATTACTAGAAAGATAAACCTGGGGATAGATGGTTTCAATTACAGTAATCTCTCCATCTACACCATTTGAACATCCCCCAAAGTTTCCACCCTTAGTTCCACGAGTACCAATACTTGCTAAAAATGTTTCTCCAGGAGCATATGTTACAGATTCAACTAGTGCGGCACGAGTAAATATTCCCTCAACAGCACTAGCTCCTCCGCCTCCTCGACCTTGTGCTCCTGGTTTAACACCACTAGCATTAAGAGTAAACTGCCTAATATAAGTATTTCCACCACCACTAGTTTGAAACCAAATATCAAATCCTGTTGCGTCTTTATTTCTATATCCCTGATAAGAATATGGGAATCCACCCGTACTTCCACCTGCTGCCTGTTGAGAATGTGTTAAAGTATAACTCCAAAACTGATCTGTAAATGAATCAACAAATGTAATTTGATAATGTTTTCCATTAATTGGTCTATCACCATTAATACCCTCAGCAGCAGGATTCATATAATTGATGGTCATTGCAGCACCACCAGTTGCAGTAAATATGTTAGTATTAGTTTCGTTATTAAAAATATGAGTTGCGGTTGATGTATATGTAAAATTTCCACTAGATCCACTACCACCATTATTTCTGGATCCATCAATTAGTCCACCTAGTCCACCATTACTCAAACTTCCACGTTGAGCAGCATTTGCTGCTGTGGGATTAATAATGGTAACTCCTTCAGTAACTGTTGACCAATCGAAAGTTTGGGTTGTAATTCCAGCGTTTCCACCCTGATTTTTTCCACCAACTCCACCACCTTGACCACCACTTAAAGAGAATCCCAAAAATGTAGTCGTACCACCATTAGTTCCATTAGTAGCTGTTAAATTAACAGTGCTAACGTCTTCTCCACCACCACTAGCACCATATGCTTTAAAATATAAACTATAAACGTATGGATCTATAGTAAAAAAAGTAGAACCAGTAATATTTGTTGTGGATGGCATTTTAGAACTTAATTATGTATTGAACAAGAATAAATGGTGTTACTAATTGATCAATTTTTTCTTGATTGGATATATCGACATCAACTCTTGCTGTAACTCCAGCCATATCAATATCCTGTTGAGCATATGAATAAGTAAAATTATGCGTATATATTGTTGGTCTAGTAATTCTATGATCATGAATAGACTCTCTACCACCTTCAGCAGTGAAATCGAGTTGGTTTCCTGCACCAGAGTTACCACTAGAGGTCTTACCATCTTTACCACCTTCTCCACCCACAAGGTGTCTAGTAGAAAAATTCAAATATGATTGATTAGAGTTATGAAGATGACCTTGGAAATTCTCAATATCTAATTGTGTCTCTGTAGTATTTCTTTCTAGTATATACCTGGGATTTCCTAACATATTAATAGTACCACTAGCGGTAACACGAGCAGCTCCAACATATGAAGTAGAAATCGTATTTCCTTCATTACAAATAACTTCAACTTGAGGACCAACTCGGTTAGTAACAGCGGCAGTTGTATCTTCTCTGTCAACAAAATCATTATTATATGTTCCAGATCCTCTACCACCAACAATTACTTTAGAACCAAGATCTGGTAGTTGGAACTGTCCTAAATCTCCAGTCAACGCATCTGCGTTTCTTACATTTGATGCCTCTCTTTTAAATCTACATTCATCTCCAACTCCAAGAATTCTAGATAATGCTAAAAAATCTCTAGAATTTAAAACAGAACCATCACATTTTAAATACCCAGCTGGAATGTCATCTCTGAACTGTGCTGTTGCTGGATCATTGGTAGTAGAAATTCCAGGTGTCGAGTGTATAATTATACTTCCAACACAACCACCATATTTTGATCTTTCGTATGTGTAATTTGCCATTTTAGTATGCTCTGATAATGTATATACAAGTCATCGACGGTTGACTAGTGTTCATACTAATAGATAATACTCCAACGTTTGTTGCATTATCGAGATTTGTAGTAGCAGGAACATTAACATCAGCAACCAATCTAGATTGTGGTTTTAAACTACTTTGATCATAAACTACTGTTATTGGATCATGATCATGAGCTGTAACATTTGACTGAGCAGCTGCTCCAGTATCAGTAACAAAACTAGATCCAGAATTACTTAACAAAGTACCATAGTTTCCAGCATCAGGAACATCAGGATAAAAATTAGTAGATCCGTCTGGAATTGAAGTGTTACCACCACCCTGAGCATATGGTACTTGATTCGCTCCAGTAGAACTTCCAGAAATATTTCCTAAAGCTGGATAAGAATAATTTGGTTTAAGAGCAAGAGAGGTTGCAACAACTCTCTGTGGTGATAAGTTAATTGGAGGATTTTCTCCAGAACATCTCATTACAGTTTTTCCATCATCACCACCACCAAGTCCACTGAATGTTCCAAAAGATCCCCATGCGCTGGAATCATCTAATATAACACTGCCCTTTTTCCATTCCTCAATACCAACTCTCATTTGGTCAATTTCACCATCATCAAATCTTACACCAGCAACTGCTGGTGCTTGGTCAAAAGCAGCGTAATTAAACGTTCCTGTAATATTATCATAAGGAATAACACCTTTTCCTGGTCTTCTATTAGTATCTGTAGCAGAACCAGTACCCAATGCACCAGCAAGAGATTCAAAAATACCGCTATGACTATGACTTCTAATATGCGTATGTCCTAATTTTCTGCCACCAATAAAAATAGTTTTCTCGCCTTCACCATCAATAATAGTATTACCAGAAATATTTCCACTGTAACCAGTTCTTTCATTTAATGAAAAAATAACGTCAGTGTTTACATTATTCCAAGCAGCGTTAATACCATTATCTGTATTCGGTCCAATATATGGAGAAATTATATTACCAGCATCAGCATCATTATCTCTAGTATCTGGCAAAGTACCAAAATAAGATTGCTCGATGTCCATGAGCATTTTACCACTAACCAGATCAGGAAGAGTAAAATTACCAGTGTATGCTGGAAATGCTCCCCCTAAGTTAGTAGCACCAGAGTTGTAAGTATCCCCAATTGCTTGTACAAGTAAGGGATACTCATTTGCTGGTGGTGTAGTTCCATCACAAATAATCCAACCTTTTGGTATTTGACTGATAGGTCCAGACCATGGCATGATGGTGCCGATAACGGCACCCTTCATGGTTCGTGTCTCTTGATAGAAAGGCATCTCTTATACGTCCATTAAGTACCAACCCGCGAGGGATGATGGTACGCCAGGTTGTCCACCAGGCGCAGCAGTTCCAGCATAAACTAATCCAAATGAAGCGTTAGGTGTTTGTACAACTAATTCACCACCATTCCAACCAGCAGTTTCAGATGGCTGAACACCTGACAATAATGCTTGTCCTGTGTTTGTTCCTTCACCTTGGATCTTGGTATTATCAGGTGCTCTAACAATCATTGTTTGATTATATGTTAGACTACCACTTATATCTATAATGCGAATCATATCGCCCATTTGAGGATTGGTAGGCAATCTCAAGAGAGTATTGCCAGTAACATTAACAAAGTAATTAATATTAGGTGACATTGTGAAGGCAGTGTCGCCAATGTACAACCACTTTCTACCACCAGTATTAGTAATATAATTTTCAATTTGAGCAACTCTTAGTGATCCATCATCTGATACTTTGAAGATGCTATTTCCATCAGTGTTTGTAATTTCAAACTTAGAATCAATTGCAGTTCTACCAATTCCCTCTTGGAATTCAAGGTTAATACCACCATCGATATCAAGAGATCCACCGAAAGTAGAAACACCTGTGCCTAGAGCAGAGAATGATCCATATACAGTGAAGTCACCAGAGGAATTATCAAATGTCAAGCGTGGAGTAGTTCCATCAGTTCCGAAGACATTGATGTCACCACCATTAATTGTTAAATCACCAGTTGCGGTATCAACTTGTAAGGTTGTTCTAATTGGAGTACCAGTAGCACCACCATTAGTAATAGTGAAGAACTGCTGATTCTCGATAGTAGAACCATTAATGGTAAGAGTATTTTCTGTAGTTAGGGTTCCCTGAACGAAAGTATTACCAGTTACAGAATCAACAGTAAACTTGTTAAATCCTATGCCAGCAGCAATATCACCAAGGATATATGTATCACCAGTTGTAGACTCAACCTTGAATGTTTCAGATGCAGGATCGCCTCCATCATTAACAATTAGAGATTGTGGTGAAGTAGAAATTAGATCAGCAACAGAAACAAATTCATTTTGTGATAGTCTTAGGAAGTCAGCAGTTGTTAATGTACCACCAAATTCAGCAATACCAATTCTTACATTACCAGATCCATTTCCAATACCAGAGAGTGGTTCATCTAGTACACCATTGTTGTCAAGGTCAGAACCTGTAATATAAGAAGCATTTGCTTGCTTATCAAGGATAGCAATAATACAACCATCTGGGTGGTTTGTATAAGTTCCCGTTCCTTCTTGTGCTCTGTTAACAATTAGTCTATATCCATTTGGATCAGCGGGGTTAGCAACGTTAGCAATACCAGTAATTCTAACGATTTCACTTTCCGCTTCATTTCTCAATCCAGTAAGTAAGTTCTGACCACTACCAACCTGATCAGGAGAAGCTGCGTTACCACGATCAATAAGAAGCAATTGACCAACTTGGAAATCAGTGATGGAAGGAGTGCTAATTGGTAAGTAATAGTTACTACCAGTAGAGTTAACACCATTAACTTGGAAGGTGAGATCTCCACCTCCACCACCACCTAACTGAGCATCAGTGATAGTGATGGTTTCATCGTTAGAATATCCTTCACCAGGACTATCAACTGTGATATCAATTGTCTTATCAAATCTAACAAGAACAGTAAATGATGCTCCTGTACCAGCGCCATTAGAAGTGCCCTCAAGGAATTGATAATTTCCAGGAGTTCTATTTGCTTCGCCGTTATTAACAATATTGTCAATAGCAGCGATCTGACCACCAGCAACTAAGAATGTATTTGAACCCCAAGCAGAAACACCAGCAGTATCAATTACTCTTCCAGTAACTTGGTACTTATAGAAGTCAATATTTGGATTATCAACTCCACCAACTTGGTGTCCTATGATAGTAGTACCAAATTTACCTCTACCAATTTCAATAATACCAGCATTTAAACCACCGTCTAATCTGATATTACCCTCAACAATTGCAGAAGCAAGAACATTTAGAGTGTTTCTAATGGTAGTAGTACCACCACTAGATCCCATTTGGAATGTAGTTGCGTTTGTTGCCAAGTTAACGGTATTTGTTTGGTCACCATCAAATAGATTTACAGTTCTTGTTTGTGTAAACAATCTAGAACTGCTAGTTCCAGCACCGTAACCTGTGCCAATCTCAAGGTTGCCAGCAAGTCCCGTGTAGAAAGTTCCGATCCTGAATGATGAAGAAGTATCAGACTGTGTTGCCCATGCTCCACCCATTGTAATATTACAAGTGGAGGCTACATCGTTGGTAACTGTAGCAATATCAAGAATTGCTGACTGAGTATTTCTAAGGATCTTAATTGTTCCACTGGTTACAGCTTCACCCATTAGTAAAGTCTGATTACCAGTAGAATTGCCAATGTTAATATTTTGAGCAGCACTAGTATTGTTCATCAGATTGAGAATCTGACCATCACCAGCGAAGTTTAGAACATTAGCATTTTGGTTAATGAAGTTAAACGTATTGTTAGTGGTAGTAAGATCACCATCATTAACTTCTAGGTCACCAGTAATCTCTAGATTCTCATGGATTCTAGCGTCACCAACTACAACAAAGGTCTTATCTAGAGTCTTGTATGGGTTGACAGTATCATTAACGGCAGTGTTAATACCAACTCTACCATTATTGGTAGTCATTACTCTGAATGTGGCATTATCACTTGGGTTAGCACTATCACCACCAACTAACAACGCATTGTCATTATTGGTCTCAGTCTTAACAATTGAAGTTTCAGTTAGATAAGAATCGATGGTCTTACCACTAATAAAGGTTGTACCAACAATGTCCAGGTTAGCTCGTGGTAAAACTTCAGTAGAACTAAATGCGTCTAAGCAAGCATCATGAGCAGATCTAGCGACTGTGTTGATACCTAACTTGTAATCACCAATATTTTCCGTACTAGTACGTAGTGCTTCACCACCAACTAATCCATACTCTTTCCAATTAGAATTAGAGAAGTCAACTGCGGGGACTGGTACACCAGGAGCAACATCAATAATACCACCAGCTCCCTTCCAGGAAATAGTTGCGATATTAATGTTATTGTAGATCTGGAAGTGTACGTAGTTATTGGTTGGATCAAATGCGTCACCATTTGGACTAAAGACAGTCCAAGTAGAATTCAATCTAGCATCTGGATAATCTCTGAATCTAATTTGAGATCCACTAGTAATGCCAATAGCAGCATTGGTAACATCAACACCGTTATTGTCAATGAAAGTAAGTTTGACTAAATTCGTACCATCAAATTCAATGCTAAAGATATTGACATTAGGAATTTGAGCGAAGTAGTTTGCATAAACCCAACCCAAAGATCCAGTTCTGCCAACTTGCTTACCTTTCAATAAAATATCGCCAGGTTTAGCAGCAACACCATTATAATCTACAAATTGACCAGTAAGTAGTCTGTTACCACCACCAGAAACTAAAGCAGAATTATTTGGTGAAATATTAGAAGGAACACCAGAAGTGATATGAGTCTGAATTTGGTACTTCTGACCCATTCCTCTAGCACTGACACCAAATACAGCAGCATCTACTCTATTCTTACTGAGTCTAATATCACCAAGAGATGGAGGTTGGAAAGATGTTCTATCTAAACTTTCATCTTGCTCTTCCTGCGTTACAGGGTCAACACTAGAAACATTAGAGCGAACAGTAAAGGAATCTCTAACCTCAGTTAGATCATCATCCTGTACAGAAACAATAAGAGGAGATTGGAATACGTTCTGCTGTGAACCATCGCCACCAACAACTGTAATATTCTGATTGAACGTTACAGGAGTATCGAACGATGTAACGAGGTTTCCTACATCCTCATCTTCGTCCTCACTATCTTGTAATGCTGCTCTCTCAAGGAACGTCTCTTCGCCTGTAATAGCGTTAATCTTACGGTTACCAATATAGAGGTCACCGTTAGAGTTTAGACCAGTGTAGAAGACGATACCAGCGTCTTGTTTCTTACTTTGGGCATAGAAGTCCTCAGTAGGTGTTAAGACGATTTCCTGACGTGCTGGGAGACCAGTAGAGTAGTTACCAGGACCGAAACCAAGATATTCAAACGTGTGGTTACCAGCACGAGCGATAGATGGTCTTCTAAGTTCAACGTAGTAACGCTGATCTGCTACAACTGTGCTATCACCAGCAATTGGAATCTTACGATCCTCAGATCCAGAAGTAGCATTACCAGTCTGTGCTTGAATAGCATTTTGGATATAATCGTTTTCAACAAATGCAGGTTGATCGATTAAGTCCTCAACTAATTCTCTAGTTACAGAGTTCTTAAAGTCATTAGTCGTTACAAGACCATGGATGTAGTTATCAGCAGCAGAGAATGAAGGTGGAGGATCAAGCAACTGAGAAGCGACATTTAGTTCTTCTGGTGAAGTACCTGCCTTCTGGAACCAGAGAGGATCGTTCTTATAGTTAAGAGGATATAGACTGCTAACTGGTTGAGAGAATTTAAACTTACGGAAGTTTTCAGCAACTCCAGCACCTTGTGGGAATGGAGAAATATTACCACGTAAGCAAGAGAGATAATAGATACCATCTTGCTGTCCAGCAATTCTACGTTGTAGAGTTTCATAACTGAAAACATAGAAGGAGTCTTCAATTACTCCAGCATCTCTTACAGACTCGACATAGTATTCAATACCAGCATCGTCTTGTACTGTATCACCAGGAGTGATAGTATAAACATTAGCACCTTTCTGCTTGTAATAGTATTCAGGATAACCCTTTCTAATGAGTGTCTTGAGTGGTAAAGACTTACCCATGTCTTGATCATCAAGCATGTCAGCAAAGACAGTGCCTTGAGTGAATCTAGTATTATAATACTCGCTATACTCTAATTTTCCGCCGCGAATATTTTTTAGAATTAAGTAATGCTGTCCACCGATTGTGTAATAGGCATGAACATTAGCAAGACCAGATGAATTTCCAGTCCATTCAATTTGGTTAGCAGCGATGCTAGCAGTCTTATTAACTACAAATGATCCGCCTTGTGGTGCATTAATCTGAACTGTAGTAAACGACTCGTTTCTGAGACCAGGGAAGTTGAGAGTATCAACACCATGATCGAACAATGTCAATTCTAGATAACTAATTTCTGGATCTAAATCATCCTGAACATATCTACCAGACTGAATTGTTGCTTGAATACCAGAAGAGAACTTAGCAAAAGCACGATACTCAATACCCTGACCTGTTTGATCCTTTCTATATGGATCATAAGCATTATCAGTGTTTGATCCAGTAGTTACAAAATCAGCATCAGTAAATCCAATGAATTCAGATGGTTGAACTGGGTTGCTAAAGCGAGCACCATATACAGTACCAGCAACTGGTTTGAGTAGAACTTTCTGTGGTACTAACTTACGTGTATCGTCAGTTCTTGTCTTGATAACAAATCCATTGATAGGATCTCTTGCGTTCTCAAGATACTTAGGAATGACATAACGTAACTTATATGTTCTATCGTCTGCCTCACGCTCATCCTTGAGACGTGTGAACCACATATCTGTGGATCTTGGGCGATCTGATAGATCCTGTTGCTTAATTCTCCAGAAGATGTTCTCATCTCTGATTGATTGTGGAATACTAGATGATCCCTCATCCTTACAATTAACAAACCACTTACCAGTTGTAGTGATTCCATTGCTGAATCCAGGATCATATTTTACAGGACTTCTACGCTTGTTAGCAAAGATTCTAAATCCTGATGTTTGTCCAGATAGGAATGTAATTGGGAATACATTATTAATCGCATCAGCATGAGTCTTGTGAATCGTAAAGACTCTATCATTTTGATAACGAGCAAAGAATGACTTATTAGGATTAATCTTACCGAAGTTAGCATCACCAGAATCAACCACTGCTACATCAGGATCATTAGCATATGTTGTAGAAACATCAGGAAGAACTTCACCATCAAATGCTCTGATGAATACCTCATGAGGTGTTACAGAAGAGAATGGTACGTCAAAAATGTGTGATACATCTGTTTCAATACCAGCATTAACAGTGTTAGTTAACTTACCTTTGTAAGTGTGTAGATCATAGTTTTCATCTAAGATGAACTGATAGATATCAATTTCAACATTAGGATCAATCGATTCAGATTCAGAAGCATAGATGTAGATACCTGCTGCAGCATTCTCCTTAGAAGTTGCGAGCATCAACTTGGTCTGATCGCTACCATTAAAGAACGTTGTAGAAGAATAATCTTCTGGTTGAGTTCTTCTACCAGGAGCGATTACATAGTAAGTTCTGTTCGTCTCGAAACCATTAGGCAGTCTGACGAGACGCTTATCAACCTCAACATACTTACCCTTAGCAACATCAAAACGTGGACGTGGAACCAGTCTGACTGGTGTGCCAGTTTCAAAGTTATGTGGGTTGGATGCTCCAGTTCCAGTAGTATTAATAGTAAATACAGTTGCTCTGGATGCGAATAGAGAAACACTAGCGGTTTGCTCTTGTCTATCAACCGATCCTAGTCCACTATTAATAATAGTCGTGATGTTACCAATCAGTGTAGTGATAGCATCAGCAGTTCCAGAACACTCAAGACCAGGAGTTGTATCAACTAATACATCTGGAGTTGGTGTAGAACCAACTGGTCCAACGATTACAGTCTTAGGTAGAGTGTCTGCCCACTGACCTTGCTCGAAAGTAAAGTATAGACCCAATCCATTAGTATTGTTTTGTTGAGCCTGAACTGTGCTACCAAAATCAAATCTAGAATTCTTGACACCAATTTCAATTTCAGTGCTGCTTACAATTCTCTTAACATAAGTATTCTCCTGAATGGTTGAGTAAACAGGAATAGCACCAGAGTCTAAAAGACCATTTGTTACCTGAGCATTGCTATACTCAACAACTCGCATACCAATTAGAATACCACGAGTATCAGTAACATCAACAATAGCAGAACCAGCAGTAGTGCTACATGTAGGAATCCAAACGTCAAAGTTTCTCATGGCAGCAGTTGCCATTTGACCTACGTAGTTCCAAGCATCTAGAGTTTCAGTCTTCTCACCATCAATATAAGTGAGACTATTTCCAACATAGTATGCTTCACCTGCCTGTACAGAGTTGATGTTACCACCAAGTCTGAGGTCATTAACAACAGCATCAACGATGTAAGATACATCACGGAAGCACTTAGATGCTTCTGCATCAGTAGTAAATCCACCTCTAGTTACAACAGGTAGACTTGCTAGAGTTGTGCCAGTAAAAGCATCATCAGCAATGTCAAATAGAGTTTCGATTGATCCACGAACGTTCGCACAATCCCATTCACCCTGATCAAGTGATGGGAGATTATCTAGATTTCCAGCAGCAGTAGTATCACAAATAATTTCAATTAATGTATTGACGGTAGATAGAACGTCAGAGCAATTGCCAGGAACATATCCGCCTGGTTGTGGAAGAACAGCACTAGTGCTTGGTTGTGTTGGAACAGTTCTAGTAACACCAGTTAAGTTTCCAACACCAGAATCAGTTCCGATTGCTTGAATAATAGTGTCTAAGTTAGTAACTGTTGCGTTGATAGCATCAGAACAAGCAAGAGTATCCCAATCAGTAACGATATTAGTATCAATTACCTGAGTTTCAGTATTAGCATTCTTAGGAGGAATGGCATTGTTTCTTAGAATATCTGCGATTAGATTTCTAGCAGCAGTGAATACAGCAGCTGCTTCATCACGCTCAGGATCTAAGAATGTTTCAGCAGAAACACCATAGTTCACACAATTAGGAGCAGCAGAAACAAATGTATGATCTGACTGTGGATTGTGTTGAACAGCACCTGGGTTAGCACTTACAAACGTATGAGGAACACCAGCAGCAGATCCTGCGTCACCAACATTAACAGTAATTGTAGTTGCTGTGGTCGCTGTAATTGGAATAGATCTGCCAGCGAAAGGATCCTGTCCAGGACGTGGATATGTGTGCTGAGTAGCATTTCCGTCTTGGTCACATGTGAAAGTGAATGAATTATCAGCAAGGATAATACCTTCGGTTACACTTAGTGAGTGAGCACCAATGGTGATTTCCATATCACCAGTAGTAGAGTTGTAGACTGCGTTGGTTGGATTAAAGCTTTGATTGACACCAGAAGCACCAACATTAACAGTAACAGTAGAAGAATCTGCCGCAGTAATCTGCATCCACTGACCAGCATAAGGATCATCAGGACTTGGTGATGCGTGTTGAGTTTGGTTGCCATCCATCGTACATGTGAAGATGACACTACCAATGTCAACTCTAATGTACTCACCCTGTTGCATATCATGACCAGGAATGGTGAATACAGAAACACCAGTTGCTGGACTATATGTGACATTAGTTGGAGTGAACTGCTTTCTTACTTTGCTCAATCCAAAGTATGGCATTACGTTAGTAACGTAAATCTCAGCAGCATCGTAAGTTCTAGCGTTACCACCAAACTTAACGTCATACATGACTTCTTCTAAGACGTTATAAACGTCATCTAAGCAGTCTTGCTCAGTATTAGTTGCTTGAGGAACATATGAAGGATATGCTTCTAGCATAGTCTCATAAGCTTGCTTAGCAATAAATTTCTTATTTGCCAAGACTAGATCATGAGCATCTGCGTTCATATCAGATACAATAGGTGGATCACCTACTTGATCTAATGTAATAGTATTATCCTTATAGTATAGTTGGTTATTAATTGCTAGGTTGATAGCATCAGCAGCTCTCTTGAATGCTGTAATTGATGGGGTTTCTTCTCCCTGTAATCCATTGGTAATTGGATTTCCAAAGCGATCGAAGTAAGTCTTCGCCATCGCAATAGAATAAGCGTTACCACCAAACCACAAGTCTTGACGTACAGCATCAACAATGTGACCAATATCTCTACGGCATTTTGCTTCACCTGCTAGAAGAGTTGCTGTTGTAGGTACAACATAGTTTGGATTTGTAGGATCTTGAATACTATAGTTGTTACCATCACTAATACATTGAGTAACAATAGTAGTTAATGTAGCAATAGCGTTCTGTACGTCACTACAAGCATTAGCATCGGTATTAGTAACATCACCGTTGCCATCACCATAGATTGCTTCACCAGGACTAATTGTTAAATCCTGATAACCAGAAGTCAACTGGTTTGATACAGCATCTTGTAAGAAGTCTCTAGCAGCATTAAATCCTGCGTTGCTCTGTAGTTCTTCACCTTGTAGACCACCAGAAATCCAGTTGCCATTGCCAATAAAATACTTATTGATAAATTCTCTGGTCCAACGGTTACCACCATGGAAAATATCCATAGCGATAGCATCAATAAAGTATCCAATGTCTCTCTTACACTTATCGGGTGATCCACCTGGGAAAACAAATGCTGGATATAGAGTTTGGATCTGTCCAATAGCATAATCCTGAGCATCTGCTTTATTTCTTCTAATGAAGCGATATGCATCCTTATATCTAGATCTTGCTGCTTCCTGTGGATCATTAGGAATATAGAAGTCCTCATGATAAACAGCAATCTCAGCAAGAGCATTGTCAAGAATATAATCTTTATTTTGAGTAATAAGATCGTAAGTAGTCTTGTATCTGTTAGCTTCTTTATTTGCTAGATCAATAGTTACACCATTAGTGGTATCACCATCATTCTCTGCCTGAGATCCTGTCTTACCATTTGTGATATTACCACAAGGAGGATTAGACTTGAGTGAAAGATCAGGTAATGTTCCACTTGGATCATAAAGATTTGCTTTAACTCCAAGTAAGTTTGCTACTGCTTGCTTACAAAGATCACGAGCTCTTCTGAATGCCCATAGTAGATTTTCTTCTTGTCCAACCAAGTTGGAAACGAGAGCAGTATCAGTAGCAAAGAACCCTTGAATAGCAGTAACTGTATTATAGTTACCACCATCTCTCAAGTCTTCCGATACAGCATCAACAATTGTACCAATATGATCCGCTGTTACATTTGTGGTGCCAGCAAAAATAAGCAATGAAGAAAGAGTTTCATTGATAATATTCTGTCTGTTGGAGATAATTAGATTGCGAGCGTCAAAGTAACGATTCGCATTAGGATCTCTACCAGGATTTACATAAGAAATATCCTGAAGTCTTGGATACTTTTCAATAATATATCCAAAGACTTCCTCTTGGATCATGCGACGGTTGCTTTCAATTAGATTAGCAGCGTCAGCGTAAACACTATTAATAGCAAATCCAGATGGGTTGAGGATTTGTGGAGCAGCAATATACTTAACGAAACCAGTTGGTTCTAGAGTTGCATTGAACTCTTCAGTACCACCAGATACAGCAGGGTCAAGTCTTACATATAGTTTTTCACCAGACTTAGCACCAAGTCTCTGCCCACCAATGGATACGGCAGGACGATTTAGTGGACTGGTGATTTCTTCACTACCAAGGAACAACTTAGTATAGTTGTTTGTGTCTTGAGTAGTTCCAGAAATATCAATAGTATAATACTGGGTCTTCTCAATGTTAGCAGCACCAGTCTCCACTGCTTTTGGTGGAATGATGTCAGTAATGAAACCACCCTTATCTTGGTTAAAGGCGAAACCTTTGAAACCAATAGCGTGTAGAGATGTGTTACCAAAGTTGGAGTTAGAGTTGGTGATCGACATGTCACCACCACTTTCCATCAGGAAGTGATCAGCGAAACCAACAGCGAAGATAGAAACGTTCTGGATGAATGCATCTTCCGAAGCGCGGACGTGGAAGTTTCTCCAGTCATCCTTCCAGTAAGAATCACCCTTAGCGTGGTAAGGAACAGTAGCAAATGCGTCTACTAGCGATGCTTGGTTCCAGGTGTTAGAATACTCATCATAACGGATGAATGCTCTGTCGTCTTTTTGGAGCGAAACACCCGTGTACTGAGCGATAACCATCGACTTAAAGCCTGTCGCCTTAAGACCATTTGCCCAAATTCCGCAAATACCCCACGTAGAACGAATAGAGCAGTTAAAGACATACGGAGATGCAGACTCAACAGAGTCAACTTCCGCGAGAGTCTGTGCGTTCTGTCCTAATGCTGGTGTAGTATCTACGCTTACAGTTTGACCAGAAGCAATACCAGTGCCAATAGCACTAACAACTTCCGCAACTTCGTAAGTAAACTTACGTGGATCATTTTGATCGATAGACTTAATGGGGAAGATACCCTCAAGTACGCTATCAATTTCCGTGTTTGAGATAGCAACAAACTGACCAGCAAAGTATCCGTGGTCAACTTTGGTTGTTACTTCAATCTCAGATGTAGAAGCAGGAATGCTAGGAATAGTTGTAGCATCATTTAGAGTCAAGGACTCGATAACTCTAGAGTCAGACAGAGGTCCAACGATTCTGTTCTCTTGAACTCTGAAATCAAATTCACCAGGATCATCAATTGTAGGTTGATAAGCAGAGAAACCTTTAGCGATCTTTCTGTAGAACAGACCCAGTTCTTCTGTATCTGCGTATTCAAATACAGTTAGTTTGTGGTGAGAATAGTTAGGAGCAGTCTTTCTAGTGAAATCATTAGGATCATAGTATACTTCACCAGTACCATCTACAGTATTGTAGAGGGGAGATTCTGCAGTAGTCTGACCATCCTTAATAGTGAACTGCCAGAAGTAGCAACCACCAGTAACATTAAAGATAGCAGAGCGAGGAACAGTTACCGACGCAGGGTCAGGAACATATAGAGGACGAACAACAGTACGGCGAAGATCATAACCGACAAGAGATGAACCTCTGGGGATAATAGCACCACCCTCAGTGTTGTTAAACTTGTAGAGGACGTTATCTGGGTTAGAAATATCGAGGATGCTGTTATCAGTCCACTCGTTATTTGCTTGGTCGAAACCAAATACATCGATACCAGCAGTATCACCAAGACCAGGACGGTTATCAATATAGTGAATACCAGGCATCAGCATAATGCTGAACTGGTCAAATCTATCATTGCCAAAACCAGGCAGATAAGAATATCTTGCGATCTCTAGAAAAGCACGTTGGATGCTCTTGAATGGTGTTACAGGTGAGTTACCTCTATTAGATAACGCATCTGTTGCGTTAAAATCATCAGGAGAAACATAAAGATACTTACCAGTTTTGGAGCTGATAAGGTTATCCAGACGTGTTAATGGCATGATTAATCTGACCCTGCGGTATTGCTTTTATCCTAGGATTTATTTATACGCCAGGGGACTGCCTGCCACTATTTTTTTAACTCCTCCACCTGGGCTCGAACCAGGGACAAATTGATTAACAGTCAATCGCTCTACCTACTGAGCTATAGAGGAATGGGAATACCCTCTGCTCGTCAGCAGAGGGGGCACCAAGGGGGATCCCACCCCTCTCTCACATGGGTTGTTGCCCCGATTCTTTTTTCACTCGGACAGTTGCGCACAGATATCCCCAATCAGTTATGTACAGTAGTGAACCTGACATCACGCAAGCCTGATTAC
>BCSF01000346.1_pt1 | contig 19254 bp, 18 predicted proteins | sample 1016431 | NCBI WGS metagenome assembly BCSF01 (sample SAMD00045685;SAMD00045686;SAMD00045687;SAMD00045688;SAMD00045689;SAMD00045690;SAMD00045691;SAMD00045692;SAMD00045684;SAMD00045690;SAMD00045691;SAMD00045692;SAMD00045684;SAMD00045685;SAMD00045686;SAMD00045687;SAMD00045688;SAMD00045689, study...
TGATGCGGTTACGTTATCGGGAAAAGTGCTTTTGCTCTGCTTGGTATTGTGATTCTGTTTCAGTAAAAGTGAGGTGTATCTCTGTAAAAAATACATCTACTCTTAGCGTGTCCGTGTCTGTATACTCATAAAATCCCCCAATCACTTTTTTTGGAGCTTGCTGTTCAAAAATTTACGCCAGCTGTATTGCCTTTTTCGGACAAATAATTTTCATAAAATATTTGAAAACGTCCATTGGAATTTCGTTATCGGTACTAATTGACCACTTTTCCAATTTGTTAAAAATAACGTTTTCATCAACTGTGAATTCGTCAACTGTTCGAAAGAAACGCGGTAGCTCCTTCCCAAAAAGGGAGCGAGCGTCGTCATTCGTGAGCGAAATGAGGGGCTGCGAAAACTTTGGATTCTGAAAGAGGGCACGCTGCATCGGATGATTAAGAATGCTGTACCGCGGTAAGTCAAACGCAAAATTAGCCGATGAATCGCGTGTGAACTCGGTCAAGTGCTGTAGTAAATTGTCTTTGCTTATTGATTCAGGGCTCACCGTTTTTAGTTCATTTGCAAAATTTTGAATGTCAAGCTCCTCGAACTTTGGAATGTTCTCAAGGTCAATTTGAAGCGCGTCAAAGTTGGCATTAATTTTATTTAATTCGTTTTTAAATTTGTTGTCAGTTGTCTCCTGTGCATCCGATGCATAAAAGGCGTTTTTGGTTGCCTCAATGACCGATTTGAAGAAGGGGATCGCTGGGGCGGACTCGAAGTATTCCGAGAACGGAATGGTCTTTATGGTATTTTCTATGTTAGAGTAAAGTTTCAATTTCATGCCGATGTACCCAGACTCGGATTCCAACACCGTAAACGATGCCTTAAGTAAGTCAACGACCTCTTTTTTCTTGCCTTCCTTCAAAAGATTCTGTAGAGTCACAAGGTTTGTAGGGCCCTGTTCAAAAAACTTGAAAAGGTCGTTGACCAACGAAATTTGTTGATCATTTCCCTTGTAGAGATCTTTAAAGGCGTTGTAAAAACTTGTCGCTAGTATCAAAATATTTTTTGCTATTAAAATCTTTTGATTAGTACTTATCTTCCAGTCGGATATTTTTGCGTAACCAATTCGATCTAGAAAGTTTTTGACCGCATTGTCAATGTCATACTGAAAGCTGTCCCGTCCAACTAAAACCTGCTTGTAAAGCAGCTGAAAATCGCGTAAGTTTTTGAATACGTCCTTGATGTTATTTTTCAAAAAACTAACTTGCTGCTTCACTAATACTTCATCCGGACGCTCAACCGAAACCTCATAATTTAAAAGTTTTACAATGTTTTCTTCAAACGTTTTAAACTGTGACTGTATTCCTGTCATCAGCTCCTTTTGCCCACCCTCTCTAGTAGATATCTGGTAAATTGAGTTCCACGTCTGCTGGTAAAGCTTTTGTACAGAGTTTGTTGAAGCCGGAAAAAGCAGAAGCTCATCCGTTTCAAAAAAAAGGTCTAGGTCTGGAACTGAGACAGTTAGGCTCTCAAAGCTGTACTCGTTGTATTTATCCGGGACAGAGTAGTTTTGAAAGAGCGGTGAGACATTAGTGAACCCCAGCTGGAAATCGTTGTACGGCACAATTAAGTCTGTTGATGTTGACTTTTGTTTCAAGAGGTAGTTGACAGTGAATTTTGCATTCGTACTCGTATCTGCTTGTGTCGACAGTATTTTATCTCTGTATTTCTTTTTTGTATCATCAACGTTTCTAAAAAAGATAGTGGTATCCTTCGGGCTCTCACGGGTAAACTGAAGCGGTTCAAAGATTTCTTTCCCTAATAAGGCGGCCTCCTTCAGGAGAATTGACTCCATTTCAAAGAATTCCCGTTTTTGCTTATTTAAGAACGTAAGTGGAACCTGTTGAAATCGATATTTGTTCTCAACGGTTTCTGTTTCATATTTTTGCTTTGCATCAGTTATTGATTGGAGGTAAACGTACTTGAAAAAAAGGGATGATACGAACGGAGAGAACAAGGACGTCAATCTTTTCACAAAGTTCAGCTTAAAAAGCTGTCGATTCTGCAGTGTGTAAACCATCGATGAAAAATTTATACCCAGATCAAATAAAAGGTTATACGATAGTGTGTTGTTTCGTACAGCGCGATTTGCTTCAAAATCTCGTTTTGTGCGTTGAAGCTCCAGAAGTGTTTTCCTTTGGGCGTCGTCAATGGTATCATTCACAATTAAACCTTCACTTAAAGTTGCAAATCCACTAAAAACAATTTTATTTGTAATCTTTTCAATTTTTTTTGACGTGGGCTCAGGCGGGTTGAAGTCCCGAGTTGACCAAGAGTTGCCATTGTAGAATAGGGTGCCGGCTTCGCTTTTTACTTCCAAAAACTCAAAAATTGCATTGTTGGCCCCGTAAACACGATTTGCTGTGACCACCGTGTTTTCTTTGATAAAAAAATTAAATTCGTTTCTTAGGTACACTACATTATCATTTCCCCTCTGCCTGTACTGAACAATAGAAATCCTTTCTATTTGCAAGTAGAAATCGTCGCCGCCCGCGGGCAGGAAAAAGTTCTGGGCTGCACCTGCTAAATCAATGGAGTAAAGCTCCGTTCTAAAAATTGGCCGCTCAATCGGCAAAGAGGACTCCCCGATCGCTTCAAGAATCAGACTCCCACCCCCCTTAAGAATCTCCCCTCTCAAGCATCTATCAAGCTCCTGTAGCTGTACGTCACTACGGTCTAATTTTGGTCGTAACAACCTTGGTTCGGCAATTTTATAAAATGGGGCGAACCCCTGTAAGTCAGGCTGTGCCATTGATCCTCGCTAAGATTTGCAGCGCAGGCATATATACCATGCTCAAAGTAGCTGCCGCCCCTACTAAAACTACCGTGATCACTGGCAAGCTTGACATTACCTTCGTCTGCCCGGCATTATCAAGCCGAATCGTGGCCTCCATCGTGCCGTGCGAGACTGCGATATCGACGACCGCGTTAAACTCGCACCAGAGATCGGCCGTGAAGGCGCTCAGGTCCCGAAACTGCGGCGGTAACGTGACGACGCAGGTCTCAGCATTGCTCCGGACCACCTCAATGCCATGGTAAGCGTAGAATTGCGCTATGTGCTCTTTTAGCCTTTCCATACTTCGCCTTCAGTGCTTCTACGCTGGTCAGCTCTCGGGGAAGGAGTTCAAAGTGCTTTTCGCAGACACCGACCCAGGAGAGAACCTGCCGAGAGTATGCCACAAACTGGCGCGTTGAGGAGTGCTTGCAAAGGTAGCAGCTCTCTGCAATAGGCCTGTTTTCGTGTCTCTTCACACAGAACTTGCAGAGCAAATTGTCGCCAATTACCTTTGTGTCGCCAGTGAGGACGTTGCACCCAGTACACGGAAAAAGACGGTAAATGACGCGGTTCACATATTTTGTTTCAAAAAGTAGTTTGTCAACGCGCACCAGCTGCACACGTGTTTTGGGGCACACGGAACAGAAGGCCTCCCCCTGCTTTAAGTCAATTTCGAGGCCGTGCAGCCGCTTCGAGACCCCTTTCTCGGAGACGAATTTGCTGCGACAGGAGCTGCAGCCTTCGCAGTACGTAACTTGCTTTGCCTTTGCAGTGACCTGAAGCAGCTCCACCGTCTCAAAGGCGTGCGTCTCCCTCGAATGGACGTAAACAACAAACGTAGCCAGCTGCTTCTCCGTCAGCTTCGCCAGCTCAGCCCGCATGTGCCGCATCGCACGGTTTGCTGGCCCAAGGCCGTGTTGGATAAGCCTTTTCACAATTACAACCGGGATATCAAGCGCTTCGAGCTCATCCTCGGCGCGCCCTGCCCCGAGCACCGTTTCCTTTCCGAGCGCGATCGCCTTCTCATACTTGTCGCCTGCGTGCTTAATCGTCTCCTCCTTCAAGCGCGTGTTGATGTCTAATGACTTGAGAAGGAGCGGCCAAACCGCCTTGTGCTCAAAGATTTGCTGCCTCACTCGTTCGACCACGGGGGACCCGTTTGTGGTGGAGAACTCTCCGCGAAGGTACCGAGGCCGGAAGAACCCGTCCGCAACTTGGATGACCGAGTCCTTGAATTTGGTCCACCACGGAAAACCGCTGATGAGACCGTGCACAGGGGAATGGTGCCGTGTGGCGGCAACAAGAAACTCCGAAAATAGCGCCAGAAGTGTCTGCGATGACAGCTTTGCGATAAACTGGATCAAGGCTGTGGAATCCTCAAGACGAAGGCGAAGAGGGAGATCCGCCGTGTTCACCGCATGCGGGTAATCCCCACAGATCATGATCCGGACGGCGGCCTCGTGTTTCCGGCAGAGCTCTATCGCCAAGGTGTTCACAGAGTCTCGCGCCGTCCCTTTGGCCCAGGGCAGCCCTTTCTTCAACGCCTTTACAAGAAGATTAGTCACGGACCCGTGGCCCCAGGTCGAGGAAATCTCCTCGAGAGACGCCGGCAGCTCACTGATCGATTGCGGGACCAGCTTAAGGTGGAGCGCCTCAGCGGTCGTGACCGGAATAGGGTGCTGAAAAAGCTTAAAATGGGCGAGCGCAATCTGGGTAGCAGCCCATTTCGTGGGCGCTTCGCTTGGAAACTTCATTAGCTCGTCTATCTTCTGCTTCGCCCAGAGCCGTGCATCGTGAGGGTAGTCAAGCGACGCCTCGAGCGGCCGTAGACAGTCAGCCCAGGGAAAATCGAGCAACAACCTGCGAGCTAACAAATTCAGGCTGTTGCTTCCCGGTTTAAAGGAGCGCCAAAGACAATGTTCCCTTGGTCGATGAACCACTTATCCCGGATCGGGCAGTGTCGAACGGAAAGCTGCCCAGAAAGCGCGACAATCCTGGACGTCTCGATCGGTTGGCAAAAGGCGCTGCTGCGGTAGCCTCCTGGGACGTCAACCAGGTTCTTGAACGGCGGCAGCACAAAGGCGGCCCGGCCAGTCTGCTGCGCGGTCGACGGTAACGACGACTTTAGCATCGAGAGGGCGTGCGCGTCGCGCCGGATGCAGAGCAGGCAGAATCGCGGGATTGTTGGCACCGTCCTGTTCCTATCAAACTCGAGCTGCTCCTCAAAGGATAAATACATTGGCAGCGCAGATGGAGCGCCGGGCAGCGTCAAGGCCTCGCACTCCTCCCGGGACGCACACTCCGGCACACCGGCCCGACCCCACTCAAGCTGCGTCATCTCGTGCTCGACCGTTGAAATCGGTACCTTGCCAACGGTGGTAAGCTGCTCCTGCTCCTGCAGCACATCGTGCCACGCGTTCGAAATCATCTTGAACTTGATCGCGGTCGGCCGAAGCAATGGCATCGTCGAGCGATTCGCGGGGTGCGAGCAAAACTCGGCAATCTCGTTCATTATAGATAAGGGGGCTGTCCGGCAGAGCGGCAGAGCGGCCCGTTGCGGCTGTCCAAGAGGCCATTGGTTCTGGGACGTCTGCCGGCTCCGGACAGTCGCATCGTAGAAAAGGGAGTCGAAAAGCAGATTCGCAACGTCAAGCATCGCGGTATATGGGGGAATCTGTGCCCCTTTTTAATATGAATGAGTGGCCCACGAACCTGGCTATGACGAGCCTGAGCGCCGTCAAGGGTGGGTCACTCGAAAAAATGTGTTTAATCAAAGAGGAGGGCGATGAAAGAGTCTATATTGTCAGAGCGCCGACGCTGTTGGAGCTGCAAGGCAACTGCGACCAGTGCGCAAGGCAGCATCAGAAAACGAATACACGCTGCTCAATGTGGCTGAAGCGGCCCACGTACGCAACCGCAGAGGGCGAACTGTACGATCCGTCCACTAAAAAGATTATTTACGGATGGCGGCTAGCTGAAGTTGAAACGAGGCGCCATTCGAGAATTGTAAAGGAAACGTATGTGAGGGAGTAAATATATATGCCTAGCTAATGTGAATAGATAGACATGTCAATAAAGGCTGCTGCCGGGGAAAAGGTTCTCGAATACAAATGCGCCACATCGGTCGCCCCGCAGCTCCTTGAGACCGGAACTGTCACAATTTCCTATGAAAAAAGGGAAACGGATCCAGAGTACTTTCAGCTCCGCCCCCACTTAATTGTTGCAAATGATGGTAGAGAGAACCAAAAAGGTTTGCACGCCTTCTTTGACGGTTCTACTGCCACCTTGAAAGATTCAACCGTTTTTGTGGGGATATCGCTTGAGCCAATTTTTGATGGACGATTGGCAAGAGATAATCCACACAGCACGGCGAAAACAGCAATTGCTGTCGGGGGCGTCGTTTCTGTTGCAGTGGACACTACCGCCACCCCTGAAACTTTTTCGGTTGGCAAAACTTTAATCTGGGACGCCAGTTCTGGCTATGCAAAAATAAACATTAATGGTAAAGATGTGTACGCCGCGGTCCCGAGCGTCGGAACGCCAGACGAAAGTTCAAAGTTCGGAATTGGTGTTATCGTTGACAATGACGAACTTGTTTCGGAGCGGTACGTCCGCGTCAAACTCTTCTGAGCTATAAGCGATCACTATTTTTGTAGACAAGAATGACTTCCGTTCAAGGTGTACTCCCACAGCAGGCTGTTCATGTCACAGTAAGACAATCATGGAACAACCTCAAGGGGGACATGGCAAGCGACCCTGCGCATCACCCGGTTGAAATTAACGGAAAATTCATCGGTATTTTACCAGATGGGGCAATTTTTCAAAAGACAGAGGGAAACGACAAAGCTCAGACAGTTTCAGTACAGGTAGCCGGTCTGTGCTCGGCCTGCGTTATGTTCGATGACGAGATTGCGATCGAGGATTACGAAGCAGTAGCTGGGGTCTCAATCTTTTATGATGAAGGTCAGCTTAAAGTTGGTGTTAAGAACGGAAAGCATGTTGGCAAGATTGTGTCAGTGCTGGAAAGGTTCCCCGGCCACGACGAAGGAAAACATTATCACTGTATCATTCATTTACAGCCTGGGTACAAAAATGAAAGCATACGACCAACGATCGCTTAGGTTTATTCGCAATTAAACACCTGTCTATATTTTGGCATCGCCTTAAACGCCATTGTTACACGCCAGTAGCTAGGGGGATGCGGGTCGTCCAGCCATGGCTGATGACGCTGGCACCAGGTCTGGGCCATGTGATGAAAGAATAAGTCTGTAGGCACCCGAAGCACATCATTCACTGCCATGGCCCCCCTGTAGTCCGCGTACAGTTCTGAACCGTATCCGGTAGCCTGGTGTGCTGCCATCGATGTCAAATTCCTCTCAAGGGATTCCATCACCGCCGTGCTATTCTCTCTGCCGTACTTTTTCGCCGCCCTAGGCCCAAAGCTATGTCCAATCTCGTGCGCAATCACAAAGCCGAGCCCCGCAAGAATGTGTTCAAACGGGTAGCTCTTGTGGTAAAAGGGCTCCACCAAAAGACCACCGCCAATGAACACCTCATCCGTGCTCTGAATATAGTATGCGTTTACCTCGGTCCCTGGCATAAGCCAGCTGCTTTCATAGCCTGTACCTAGCAGTTTCAGCTGCCGCGTCTTTCGATCCTGCCGAAGCTCCTCCGTGGTTGCCCCCGCCATCGAGGTCGGCGCATCCTCCACGTTAAAATTCCCACCGCCAAAATGGATTGGAATAGTAGAATTATAGGACTCATGTAGAAGCGTCACGAGCTTATCTCTTGTCTCATCGTCAATCGTTGCGTAGCCAGACAACGACTCCGGAAAAAACGTTTCGACGTAGTCTCTGCAATCGTTGATATACTCGCATTCGACCCCCTTCGACACGTTGAAGAGGTCACACAGCTTATCCCCGAAGAGGACATAGCTCGGATCCACATCGATGTTTTCTGCAAAGGTATGCCAGGCTTCAATACAATCAATATCGTTAACATATGAGTCGCTTCCCTCTTCCGCGTCAATCACAAGGTAGTAGACACCATCGACTGGCGCGACTTCTACTATGGCACCGTAAAACTTGCAGTCAGAGCGAAAAAGATTTTGCAACGAAAAGTTAATGTCACCGCTGCCGAGATCGGAAGGACTAATATCAATGTCTCTCCAAATCAGCCGAGGAATTTCATCAGAAATTGATTTTGTTTTTGAAGCTTCCTTGCAGATTTTATAGATTTCAGAGTTCTCGATATAGAAATTGGCCCGGAGGTTCGCGTGCGTGAAAGGGCCGACCGAATCCCTGAGGTAGAGCTCGCAGCTATTATTGTAAATGTCCTCGCATGGGTCCACGGATTTGTTCACACCAAGAATAATGTTGGCCTTCTGGCGAGTCCAGATCAGCTCCTCGTTCCCGTCATCAATGCTGAGGTCGGTCCACGTAAAAACAAGTAAAATGTAACCGACCAAAGCTGCCCAGCCGGCCGAGAGTATAATGCCATTTTTTTGATCTACGTCCGACATTGCCATCAGGAAAAATGGAGAAAACCCTCGCCCTTTTTTTCAAAACACATGGCCTCCTGCCGGCGAAGCCCTGTCCGCATTTTTGCACGCCGGATTGCGCCCTCTGGAGGCAGCCGAGAAGTGATAACTACGTTTGCAAAAAAACGTATACGATTCATGTCTGTGGTCCGTCCTGCGATCACGCGGTTCCGTCGCCGAATAATGAGGGGCTTGTCTGCACGCTGACCGGGATCGTGATCGGGACTGTTTTCCCTACAATCATGTCGCCTTCCTCGTTCGGCTCTGGTATCAACTGCGTCTCGTCCACGTTAATCCGGAAAACAAGAGGGGTATCCCGTCGAGATAATACTGCCATCAAGCGCGCGGTGGATGACGCCCTTTACCTCGTGTACCGTTCAAAGGCAAGGCAGCGATTACAGGAAAAAAAGGGTGTCCGTTTACGCCGCTTTATCAAGCGAGAGCTGCGCCGCGGGTGCTCCCACGACCACATTTCCGCCTCGCTTTTCCAGAAAGACATCTCTTATATTGCCTCCTTTGAGGACTCGAAGCGCGTCAGGGATGCCTTAAGCAAGGTCTCTAAACTGATTTTGAATTACTGGATCAAGTTTAGCATGCGGCCGATCCGGAAGGTGATCTTTGCGTTTGTTGGTAGCATACTCACGCTGATCCGGCTAGGGAAAGAGATTCAGGGGGTAGAACTGTTTCCGGTGATCAAGGAGCTGATTTACCTTCACCCCGAGGAGGCCGATTTTGGCCCGCTACTCGGCATCTCCTGTCGCAACATCACTAAAATGACAAAAATGATCTTAAAAGTCAGCCTTCACGGCGATGGCGTGCCAAGGCCGGAGTTTATCTTCCGTAGAACGGACCCGAAATTGCAGAAAGAAAAGGAAGCAGCAGAACTAAGTATGGAATTTCGAGAAAATTGGAAAGCGCGAATCCAACAATCAGCGCCGTCAAAAACGTATTCACAGAGAGGACAACTCTGTCTTCCGGGAGCAAACAGTTAAGCAGCTGTATCCCGGCGACCCCCCCAAGAAGGCCGTTTGCTGGAGTAACAAAGTCATCTAAAATGATCCCGATTAGGAAAGTGACCGAAGAGATCAATATCAGAAAAAGGGACATCCGAATATGTATATTGTTCCAGAGGCCACAAATAAGGTGGTCCCGATCTGATGAAACGAAAAGGCCTGCTCAAAGGTACGGCGGTCGTCGCAGTGGATCCCCTTGATATTGGAGTTAGTGCAGATCGGGGTATAGGTTCCGAGCGGCGGACAGACCCCGTATCTGTAATCCGATATCGAAGGGTAAAAGGCAGCGCTGTAGCAGCTCCAGCCATCGAGCAGCTGGTTCCGAATCAAGCTGTAGATCACCACCGCAATTCCGATTATATTGATCAGGAAATGAATAATGCGGCTGAGCTTCTTAGAGTCATCCCCCCAAAACGGGATAACAAAAATGAAATTAAGCACTGAAAAAAAGGCGACAAACTCCGTTAAGTTCGTCTCGAACCCTGGCTCAAGCTCTACCTTTGATATCTGATGCTTATAGACCGAAAGGCTAAAATAGGCTGCGATGATAAGAATAATCCAGGGAAGGTCCGAATACACCCAGGAAACGATTGAAAGAATCAGGAGGAACCTGGCAAGAATGAGGTACGGATTAATGCCGGAAAACCGGTTTGCGGATAAAATAAACGGGAATTGAGTAAGAAAAATAATCTCGGAGCTCCAGACCCATGCTTTCATTCTTTATTCTAAAAAACGTTCACTGTATATAGATTTCGCTACAGACTCAGTTTGTGGTGAAGGGACCGAAGCTGTTTGCCATTGCCTCCTTCAGAAGCTCCTCGCTCGTCGGCTCCCTCGAAGGCAAGGTGGCCTCCGCGGCCGGAACCGGGGCTGGGCTAGGGCTGCGCGGGCGCTTCCGTACGACCGGCTCCTCGACAGGGGTCCTTGATGACGCCATCTGCATCATGTGATGCGAGCAGGCGCAGATGAGCCTGTCAACGGCCCGACGGACCGCCTCAGGGTCGCTCGAGGCGAGCTCTGGCATGATCTGGTCAGAGCCGCAGTTAAAGTTATCCTGAACCGCCTGCGGCAGCTGACGCTCAATATTCTTGATGCCCCACTGGAGTAGCTTCATGTTGCCGCTGGTCTGAGCCTGCTCGAGCTTCTTTGCGTTCTCGATGGCTTCCTGGGCCTCCTTCCGCTGCTTCTGGATCTCCATCACCATGGTCTCGAAGCGCGCCGAGATGATCTTCTGGTCCGCATCGGGAAGGCGGGCAAGGATCTGCTCAATCTGACTAGGTTCTGCCATTCTGTCCTCTGTAGATGAAAAGTTTGTCCGCATATACTGAAGGGCTTTCACATAGTCAGCGGAGGAGTAGACCTGGTAGCACCCGGGCCGGGCTGGCTTGACACAGAGGGAGAGCTCCAGCGGTACCAGCTTGTTCCCGTACTCCATGTGCGATAAACTGATCCCGGTCATGTGCAGAAGCAGCGACGAGAGCACGGGCCACTCCTCCGTGTCGATTGCGTACAGGACGTAGTAGCCGCTCTCACAGCTGCTCACATCGAGACAGACGCCGACGGGAACGTTCGCAATATTATCGGCACAGAGCGCGTCAAGGACCACGCCGACGTTATACCCGGCGACCTCCTTGTTCGAGTTTAGAAGCAGCGAGACCGCCGAGGTAATCCCGACATGCTCCAACGTGATCGGCACCCCCTCGAGCGTCCCGAGCTCCTCCAGCTCCGCCGCGGTCAAGTCGTAGCCAGGCGGAAGATCCTCATTTTCTCCAGGGACAGGGTGATATCTACCGACGCAGTACAACATGGATGCTCAGACAATTAGCGCGGCCGAGGCACTGATCCTGTGTATCGAACATCTTCAAGCAAATACAGAGTGCTGCCTCGAACACAACTTCCGACGAAATTACGATGACGTTCTTGCGGTTACGAGGAAAAAGTTCAAGATAAAGAAAAGCCAGATCAAAGCGTCATCTTCCTGAGTAAAAGCTGCCGGCAAGCGTCGAGAACCGCGTGCATCGCCTCGTTCGCCCCAAGAAGATGCTTCTGCCGGGCCCCGCCATCGGAGCGGACGATGATCTGAGTGTAGGCCAGGCTGAAGAGTCGGAGAAGCACGTACTTCCCCTCCTTGTACTTCAAAACGTAGTCATCAAAGGGTTCGTCCGAGCTGCTTCTCCACTCGATATACTTTTCGTAGAATAAACCATCGCCGATGTGGTCCCAGTCCTCCCCGTTGTTCGCGGCCGCGAGAATGTTGTCAAGGTGTCCATTAATATCCTTCATCACGAGATGGTAGGCGGCAGATGGCCGTACCCTGTTATTCACCACGCATAGGGTAGAGATCGAGTTCTCGCTCGGCCCTTTGACGACGACCTGCGCGTTCTCAATCAGGTTTGGCTGCGAGCGGTTGAACTGAGAGATCAAAGACTGAAGGTCGCAGTAGTACTCAAACTTCACCTTGTCGGTGATGTCTGTAAATTCATTTAGATAGTCAGTTATCTTGGTGTTATAATCCCTTCTTATAATCGCATGCGTGGTCCGCCCGAGCGCGTTTGTGGAGGAGTAGTGCCAGCCCCAGAAGGTGTCCGCGAGCTTGTTCCCGAGGGTCTTCACAAAGTCATCATCAATTTTAATTAAGACCGAGGTGGCCGCGGCTTCCGGGGAGTTATCCGTGATCTGTAGATTATTATCAAATTTTCCAATGTCGCTAACTTTTGCGCAACGTTCCGCAAACTCGTACTCGTTCAGCTTCCCTTTCTTGTAGGAGGAGGAGAATTTAAATTTTTTCCAGTTGTCCCCTTGAGCCCGTTCTGTGCCGTAGATTTTGGTTATTTTTCCCGGGACGGAGAACGTCTGCTTCCGCCGCGTATGATGCTTCCACTGCGTCTTTCTCGCCTTTTGGCGGTAAGGACCCTTTTTCTTAGGATCTTTCCAGGTACCCCCTAAGGTAGCTTCCGCGAACGGGTACAGCCTCTGGATGTCTGCCTGGTACCACCTCGTCTGCGCCTTCTTTTGGAACGTCGGATCAATGCTGCTTTTAAAGTCAGCGGTGCCATCGTAAAAATCCGGATCAAAGCGGGACCAGGCCTCCCCTCCTTCCTCCCAGACCTTTTGTTGTAGCGATTCATCAAACTCCCAAAAGTCGTCCTGTGTGATGCTTCTATTGCTGTTCACCGCATCAAGGTCAACGCCCCCCTTAAACTCATCATCGAGCACATCCTGGAGCAGCGCCGTCGCCGTGCTGATCGCAACCCCAAAGTTGCTCGCGGATTGCCCTAGACCCCAGCTCTTGTGAGAGCCGCTCAACGTAATCACATTCTCGAGGTTGTAATGCGTTGGCACGGGCTTATCGGTCCCGGTCAACACGATGTAGTCATCATTATTCTTTTCTAGGAAAGTGTTCTCAAGCTGGTCAATGTATCCCTGCTGCGACTCCTTCAGGACGGAAAACGGGTCCAGCTCAAAAAGGAGCTGCTCAATATCTTTTGTTGCCGTCCGGTCGTTCTCCTGCATCTTCGGCCAGAGCTCCCAGCCGCAGGGCGAGATCTCCGTCGCAAAGGGCTGTAGGTGATCCGCGTTCACGTACTCCAGTACCTTCTTCGAGGACGGCAGCTCCTGGTTCACATGTACATCGACGGTGTTACTCCCGAGCTCAAACGCGGACGGGGCCCGCTTCGTGGAAAAGATGGCGCCGCCAATGATCTTCAGGACCGACGCGAGCTCCGCCTTGTGGTGCTCAAGGTCGCTAAAGTGTGCCGAAAACTCGTACTCCGGGGTCTCAAGCGCGTTCATGTTTCGCTGCGAGGTAAGGCTTAGCTGCAGCCGAAGATTTACAAGGCCGGGACGGATGTCAGGGCTGTCCTCGTCAACCATAAACCGGTCATCGAGCCTGTAAAACTTAAAGGGGAGGTCCGCATCCATCGTGCTCTCGCTCGGCACGTTCTCGAGGGCCCCGGAGATCACCCGGAACTCGTCCAGCTGGTGCGGCGCCCCTCCGTACACCCCGGAAATCTTCTGCCGCTTCTTCGCCCCTTCCCGAGTGGTCAACGAGACGACCTCAAAACTGCCCGGATCGGTGGCCTCATCCGGCACCGCGCCGACCGTAGAGCGAAGGAGCACGTAGCCGCCTAGCTTCGCCTCGTTCTTGCTGTTCCGGCTGTTCAGATCAAGCGGGGAGAACATCGATCGCAGCCGCTCCGCCCTTGCATTCACAATCTGCTCGCGGTACGCCTGAAGCTCCACCTTCGCGCTGCTGGAGTAGTACTCTGCCAGCTTTGACGCCGCCGAGTTCGTGGCCAGCTGAAGCGTGCTCTCGATCAGCTTTCGGTTCCTGATCTTGTCCCTGACGATCGTGGACGCCGTCGCGATGCCGGTCAGTATTAGGAACGTCTTCGTCTCGGATTCAACCTCTGGGGTTGTAGGAACGCTATAGTATGCCCCGTCGATACCAAAGGTTGTCGCATGGCTTAGCTCCTTTTTTTCGATCAGATCGATCGGGCGCCAGCTGTAGAGCACCCCGGCGTTCATCCCTTTGATTATGATAAGATTCCCTGTTTATAGACTGATGGCCGGATGTACACCAGCTTGTAGTTGCTCTGGTGTAGACCCTCCATCGGAACGAGGTCATTGTCTATGACGACAGTATAAAAATTGTCTATATCCGGGACATCGTTCAACATGCAGGTCCCCCGCGTAATCAGTAATATCTTAAAAAGATTCTCTCTAACGTGATCAATTCTCTGCACAACACCAAGCGCGATTCCGGCAGGGTCATACACAGGTAGTTGCCGCGCAATGGTAGGGTCATACTCGGAAACCCCTTGCTTCACTTTTAGCCATGTATTTACCCTGATACTGGTCGGACTGTTTTTATTGTGGATAAGCATCACAATCGTGCTATGTAAGTTCGTCTCCTCTCGGGAGGGCACCGACATCTCAATCACTACAAAAACCAGTGCAAATACAAGAGCACGCCGGGAAAAGCCGTCGTACCGCACGCGATGGGGGCTCGGTCTGAAACAAAAATGGAAATGCGGGGCCTGCAGGAAACTCCTCGGCGACCTCGTCGACGTTGATCATAACATCCCGTTATCGGAGGGCGGCGGCAACGAAAGCAGCAATCTGCAGCTCCTCTGCGTTACCTGCCATGCCCGGAAGACGCGAAGCGAGCGACGGAGTCGGTTCAAATAGTGATCGTCCGCGCCTTGCATAGCGGGCACACGTCCTTCTGCCAGCGTAATGCACAGTCGTGATGAAAAAGATGGCCGCACTGAAACTGGGTGACAAGCCCCTTTTCAAGCCCTTCAAGGCAGATCGCGCAGTCAACCTGGTTGAAAGAATTTTCGTAATTCGAAAAATGCGCCGCGGCTAGCTTCCGGGGGAACGGTCTGCTCAGTCGGTAAAAAATAACCGCAATGCCACAGAAAAAACAGAGAAGGAAAAGGACCGGGATGATGAGGTAATACTCGTCAATCATTATTTACCGGGGCTCCTGCCATGAAAAATGAGCCTCTGTCTGCTGAGCAGGCTCGGAAGTCTAGAGACGCCGGAAAAATTTAAATTAAGTCTGCTCTACATTCAGACATTCGAGGATTCTCTTTTGGGCCCCGATACAACCGTTTCAGCCTCGTTGGAAGGCTTAAATTTTAAAATTTATCCAGCAAAAAAAGCCGGAAATGAGGTTTCTTTCGACCCGCAACCCTTTCGTCAAATTCCAGAAAAAAAGAGAATTTCTCAAATTGACTTTCGAGATACTAAAACGCTCGAATTTTACCGCGGGTCGTTCCTGAAAAGGGTGCCTCAAATTGCGGTGGTGTTGCAGATCTTTAATCAAGGGAGGGCGGGCGAAATTAAACTGAGGCAAAATGAAAACTCCAATTTTAGCTTCAAAGTTGTAAAAGGCCTCGTAACGGAAACCTTGCCGAAAGAAGGTACAGATTTGAACAGTACGATCCGCAAATTCAACGCTTTCTTAAAAAAGATGAACAATTTTAATCGCGGAAAAACAGATCAAAGATATCTTCTTTGGGAAAAGGGTGATACTACAGACTTCGAGGAAGACAAGGTAAAACAGTTACTTTTGCAGAGAATAAAAATGATGGTACCTTTGTTAAGTTTATTCTCTAAAAAAAATATAACGAATCAAAGGAGTGCGTGAACGTTTTCTTCTCTTCATCCACGTTTGTGATCATCCCGACGGGGACATTGTTCACCGTATAGGTGACCCCGGCCGCGTAAAAACGATGAAACGGAAACGGCTCTCTTCCGGGGTCTTGTTCGCCGGAAAGCGCATCACTTGGCAGCCTCATCGTCCTCTTGCTTCTATCTGAACCTGAAATAAACAGCTCGTATAATGCCGCAGAGCCGCACCACATGATATTCGAGTTTGTATTGAATATTTCGTTCTCTGTGTATCGTAGACTGACCCCGTCCGTGGAAAGAAGCGGAGTGTACATGAATCGCTTTTCGCGTTTTCCGGAAAGTTGTAGCAAATAGAGATTGTTCTTGTGGGTCAAAAGGAAGCTAGGAGTAACCGTTGTTGGTGCCTTTTCTTTTCGTCCAACGGAGAGTGTATTATCGGAACGTCTCACAACAATGATCCGCTTCCGGATCGCCTTGTCCGCCTTTGAGTACGTCATCTTCGCCGTCGCCTCGTCAAAAAGGTCTAGCCGGACCGGGAGGAACGACTCAACCTGGATCAAGGTGGCTGCAAGCGTGTTCTTCTTAAGCTTCTGCTTTATCTGGTACGCTGACGTTCTCTTCATTTGCAGCCTCTGAAATGCCTTCCTCAGCTTCTCCTCAAAGGTCCCGGTCGCCTCGATGATCCCGTACTCGGTCAACGGTATGCTGTCGATATTGATTCCTCTCTTCAGCTCTTCTGCGGTATCGAGAATCGCTTGCAGCCTGAGCTTGTCTTCAAATCCCTCAATATCGCTTTGCTGCATCGCTTGCTGTAGCGCGTCAAAAAAGTACCCGTGTTTTGATGGGACCCTGATCGAGGCCTCAAAATCACTATCAATAAAAAACTTTTTCATTGCGTAGTATGAATTGCCTTTGTAAAAAAGGTGGTGCTCCGGCAGCGAATTCCCTAGCTTGTACCTCGGAATTTCCCCTTCGTCCTGTCGATCGAGCATCGCAAAGGCGGCATCCTCTGTGTGAATCACAACCGTGAAATGAAACTTGAGCTGGCTTAACACGGCCGGCGTCACCTGGCAGGTCCGATCGAGAAGGCACATGATCGCGTTCATCGTGTCGGAGACCATTTCAACGTCCTCCGGGTCGGTGCCCGGAAAAAGGATGGATTCCTCCTTCGGCACAAAGGAATTGAGCGGAACATCGAGCGAGGCTAGTAACACGCTCATGTCAGAGAACTTGTCGAAGCAGTTCAGGTTTCCCTCGCTCGATTTCAGTACCAACGGCGCAGACACCCTTTTCTTGAAGAACATGTCATCAAAGGGGATCTGCAGAAAGGGGGCCCCGGTAAGGCCTTTGAAGGTGCCCCACGACCAGGTTTTCCCGTTGACCCCGTGAATACGGTGGCGGTGGTTCCGCGGATCGGTGATCTGTAGTGGGCCCGGGTACCCCATCTTGATGTCTTCATGGTAAAACTCGGCGTTCAGCGGTTTCAGCGAAGCATAGAGCGGCGTCGTCTCCTCTGTGGCAAAAATCGGGGTGCCCCCGGTCCAGGGAGCGCTCTGCTTCGCGTTGATGAATAGCTCGTAAAGCATGAAGGACGGCGGGGAGCCCCCGGTCGCGGACCACCGCTGAAACTGGTGTGAAAGGGTCGATGTGTCCAAGTTCTGCTCACGGAGCTCAAAGGTCAGGAGCGAGCGCCCGTACAGATAAATGATGAGCGTCAGCTCAAACCTGTTCCCCGCTTCTACGACAGAGACGAATGACAGCCGCTTCCTTGGCACCCCGGCAATCTCGAGCGCGGTCGAGAGGTTAAACGCGTCCGCCACCACGTGGTTTGCGAAACAGTCTTTCGAGGCCGCATCGTTGTTCTCAAGGAAGAGGTTTAGAAAGTAGCAGATCCGGTCAACAAAGAACCCGTACTTCAGGATCTCCGTCGAGGTAATCCTGCGATTCAGCGAAAACCGGGGCGCTTCCATGCTATGAAGGCTTTGCCATATATTCCTCATTTCCCTTATATAGAGAACCACCAACAACCTCGCGATGAAGAGTAAAGACGCCGTCATACTCGCGGCCGGACTGGGCGGGTGGAAAGTTGTCGCGATCGGCTCCGAGACGGTCGTTCTTTCGGTCCCTTGCAGCGCTAACTGGGTCGCGATGATCCATAACTCGATCCAGGATGACAGCATCACCATCTCGATCCGCTTCGGGCATCCGCAGCTCGGGACAAGGGAGGGCAACGAGGTCACGGTGGAGGCATCCGAGACGTTAGCAGCCGATATCTGGTCAAAGGTCAGGGCGAACGTCTCCGGGATCCCGTTTCAGTGTCAGGTCCCGAGCTACAGCGTTCTCTACGGCGAGACCTTTGTGAGCCTCCTCCGGCTCGCTTCTTATTACGCCTTCTGGCCGCGGAAGCCAACCTTGAGCCGGTCAAAAGAGGGCATATGGAAGGTCACCGATGGGAGGATCATCGTCTTCGTTTCCTGCCTCCGCGGCGACCTGTACGTCAATGCGACCAACGTCGGGGCGTATAATACCCGCCATTGGCTCGGCACGGAGCCGCAGGACGCCATTTTTTTCCAGCTTTGCCGCGCGATCCAGAATGAACGATCCGCTCGTGCTCGCAGTGCCACCGCACAAGCTTATCGCGAGGACGGTCCCGGTTAAGACGCTCGAGAGGGAGACCTTAAAGGCGGACACGTTCAACCGAAAGTACTTTCTCGAGGTCGGGTACGTCTGGATGTTTAAGGCGCTGGAGCGGGTCCGGCCAGCCAAACAAGTCGTGAAGCTGAGCGACGATAAACGGTACAGCGATAGCGAGCTCGCGACGCTGAATAAGGCTGCCGTAGCGAGCGTCGAGGCCTTCATCGCGGAGAAGAGCTTCCGGGTGATCGATAGCTTCAAGATCGAGCCGATCGATGAGTGCGCCGAGGAAATCGTTCTCCGGCTCGAGACGCTCCTTCTCAGGATTTCAGAGCATTGCTCCTTCGAGAAGAATAACGATGCGTACCTTCACACGATGCTGCCCTCGCGGCTCCCCGCCACGAAAACGATGATCCGGGAGCCGCCGTTCAAGGCGATCAACGAGTTTTTCTACGACGCCGCCAACTCGATCGTAAGGCCGCTCATGATCCGGGACGGAAAGGCTACCTTCGACGCGGTCGCGCTGGACTCACGGACGCCCGAGTCGCTGATTTCCGCGGTGGCGTTGCTCTCGGAGGCGCTCGACGGCGATGTCCCGCAGGTCGCCATCAACTCGGGTATCCACCGCGAAGCAGTCGTCCCGTTCGCGTTCATCGGCTGCCCCGTCATGATCGGCGACCAGATCGGCATACGGTATAATGAGGTACTCTACGTCCCTAGCTTCGAAGACAAGCACGCGGTCGCGAGTATCATCTATAAATGGGCTTCTCTTTATTCAACTAGTTTATTTACCGCTCTGAACGACCCGGCCGCGCTTCAGCCTAACGCTGGGCTCTACAAATTTGTCCACTAAGTGAAAGACGGAAAACTCGTCCTGGTAAAGGTACCCTTCCCGTAGAAGCTTGCTCAGCGCAAAATTAATTTCCTCCTCCGTCGCAGCGCAAGTCACGGCCGTGGTGGGCGCGTGCTCGCAGACGAGCCTGTAGACGAGCCTATCAAACTCGCTCAGTCGAGGCTCAGCTTCGACGCCATGTCCGTCATCACCATCTCCCCGGACACATTCTTGCATTCTGGGTGAATGACCTTGACGAGCTCGGCTTCCGTCT
>BCSF01000347.1_pt1 | contig 19235 bp, 22 predicted proteins | sample 1016431 | NCBI WGS metagenome assembly BCSF01 (sample SAMD00045685;SAMD00045686;SAMD00045687;SAMD00045688;SAMD00045689;SAMD00045690;SAMD00045691;SAMD00045692;SAMD00045684;SAMD00045690;SAMD00045691;SAMD00045692;SAMD00045684;SAMD00045685;SAMD00045686;SAMD00045687;SAMD00045688;SAMD00045689, study...
GAAGGAGAAACTTTTGTTTTATTAAGTGGTTTTCATTTTGAAAACGAAGTATACGAAAGATGCAGTAACGGTAAAGGTAATTACCAAAACCGTGGCTGCAAGCGTATACTACCTATAAAATATACACCAGATTTTATCGGTGATGATTTTATAATTGAAACAAAAGGTAGAGCTAATGAGTCTTTTCCAATGCGTTGGAAGTTATTTAAAAGACTTGTTATGAATCAGTTTCCTAACATAACATTATATAAACCACAAAATCAAAAAGAATGCGACGAGACAATAAGCATAATCCTTACGAAGCGAAAAGGTTAGCAAGACAAAAATATGCTGAGCGTCAGATTGATAAATGGTGGAAATGGAGTTGGGAACAGCGCGGCAAAATAAAATATAAAGAGTTAATAGAAATACAAGATAGATATGGCATCAAATGTTATTGATTATGTTTTAGAAAAATATCCTAAAACATTTAAAAATAAAACAATATTAGTAGAAGAAAATGATGTATGTTATTTTGTATCTACAAACAAAGATGAATCACCTTTAATATTAAGTAAAAAAATATGAATAAATCATGGAGTTTATCGTTTGGATTTTATCCAGGCGTATTGTTAGGAATAAGATCCTATCACGAAGAGCAGCAAACTACGCACGTATTATATATACCATTTATTGACTTAGCACTAGAAATTTTTGAATAATGGGATTATTTAACGAACGTATAGCATATAAACCTTTTGAATATCCAGAATATTATACAGAAGGTTGGTTAAAACAAGCACAAGCATTTTGGTTACACACAGAAATACCAATGCAAAGTGATATTAAAGATTGGAAAGAAAAATTAAATGATAAGGAAAAGAATTTGGTCGGGAATATATTACTCGGCTTTGCACAGACGGAGTGCGCGGTTTCTGATTACTGGACTCAAAAGGTAGTTAGTTGGTTTCCGAAGCACGAAATACAACAAATGGCAATGATGTTTGGATCGCAAGAAACAATACACGCAGTTGCCTATAGTTATTTAAATGAAACATTAGGATTAGAAGATTATGAAGCATTTTTACATGAACCGGCGACCGCGCAAAGATTTGATAATCTGGTTGCTTATAACGGTGATAATCCAGTGGGTATTGGTAAAAGCTTGGCTGTATTTTCAGCCTTCGCTGAAGGAGTTAGCTTGTATAGTGCTTTTGCAGTGCTTTATAGTTTTCAGCTTCGTAATTTACTCAAGGGTATCGGGCAACAAATGAAGTGGAGTGTAAGAGATGAAAGCTTACACAGTAAAATGGGTTGTAGACTTTTTAGAGATATGTGTAAAGAAGATAATCAATTGTTAAACTTATGTAGAAAAGATATTATAGCTGCAGCAGAAGTTATGGTTGATCTTGAAGTTAAATATATAAAGAAAATGTTTGAAATGGGTGACATCGAAGGCATTAAAGCAAATGACTTAATACATTTTATAAAGAAAAGAGCAAATGAAAAACTGGTTGAATTGGGTTACACTGACCTTGGAAGCTATTTCGCATATGACAAACTGGCAGCGAGTAATCTTGATTGGTTCTATCATCTTACCGGCGGGGTCACTCATACTGATTTTTTCGCGATACGGCCAACAGATTATAGCAAAGCTAACGAAGGCGAAGACTTTGAAGACATTTGGTAATTGGTGTAAAGTTTATGAAAAAGGTATTAACCTTAATCTAAACATAACAGAAGATGATATAAAAAAAGATTTATATGAAAGGACAAAAGAGTAGCAGAGTTGATTTGCTAGAAAAGAAAATACAAGCTTTAATAAAGGTTGTACAACAGCTATTAGATGAAAATGCTTATCTAAAAGATTTAGCTGTAGGAACATTAGAAACAATTAAATTAATGCCTGATTATGAAGAAGCAATCGAGAAGCTTAAAGCGGAAATGGTTAGAAAGTCTAGTGAGACAAAAGAGACTGAGCCCGTGGAAGAGACTAGCAACTAGAATAGGTTACATGGGTGCTGGGTTTTTAATTGCAGCACAATGGACTATAGAACCTAAATTATATATAATAGGTTTTATATGTGTAATGGTACAAACAGCTTCAAGAAAACAATGGAATCTTGTAGCTTTAAATATGAACGGATTAATTGCATGGATAACACACTTAACTAATTAATATGTGGAACGATGACTGGAAAAAAGGAGAAGATTACCCGGCTTGGGGTAATACAGATGTTTATAAAAAAACAATATCTGGTGGATATTTACTACAAGATGAAACACCTCGTGATGCGTATATGCGCGTTGCTAAAACTGTTGCTAGACGATTATATAAACCTGAAATGGCTCAAACCTTTTTTGATTATATTTGGAATGGCTGGTTATGCTTGGCTAGCCCTGTATTATCCAACACAGGTACTGATCGCGGTTTACCTATCAGCTGTTTTGGCATTGATGTTGCGGATTCGATTCAAGATATAGGTAGTAAAAACTTAGAGATGATGCTACTCGCTAAGCACGGCGGTGGAGTTGGTATCGGAATTAACATGATTAGACCCGCCGGCGCTAAAATAACAGGAAATGGAACAAGTGATGGCGTTGTCCCCTTCTGCAAAATCTATGACTCAACGATTCTTGCGACTAATCAGGGATCTGTCAGAAGAGGAGCTGCTTCAGTTAACATCAACATTGAACATGATGATTTTGAAGAGTGGCTTGAAATCAGAGAACCTAAAGGCGACGTCAATAGACAATCGCTTAATTTACACCAATGCGCAGTTGTTGGTGACAAGTTTATGCGTAAGCTTGAACAAGGAGATCCGGAAGCTAGAACTCGATGGAGTAAACTTCTTAGAAAACGAAAAGCAACTGGAGAACCGTATGTATTATTTAAAGGCAACACTAACAAAGCAAATCCAAAAGCATATAAATCAAACGGACTAAAAGTCCATATGACAAATATATGTTCAGAGATTACATTACATACAGATGAAAATCATAGTTTTGTTTGCTGCTTATCATCATTAAATCTAGCAAAATATGAAGAGTGGAAAGGTACAAATCTTATATACGACGCCATATGGTTTCTTGACGGCGTTATGGAGGAATTTATTCAAAGAGCTAAAGGACTGCGAGGTTTTGAAAATGCCGTTCGCAGTGCTACAAAAGGACGAGCACTTGGGTTGGGTGTACTCGGATGGCACACCTATCTCCAGGAAAAGGCTATTCCTTTTGAAGGTTTGCTTGCTCAGTTTGAAACTAGGAAAATATTTTCGCAAATTAAAATTGAAAGTGAAAGAGCTTCCAGAATCTTGGCCGAAACTTACGGTGAGCCTTTATGGTGCGTTGGTACTGGCTACCGCAATACTCATCTTCGTGCTATTGCGCCTACTGTATCTAATAGTAAGCTTAGTGGTAATGTTTCAGCAGGTATAGAACCTTGGGCTGCAAACGTATTTACAGAGCAATCAGCTAAAGGAACTTTTATAAGAAAAAATCCTACATTATTAAAATTATTTAGAAAACTTAAAATCAATACAAATGAAACTTGGGATAAAATTCTCTCAGACGGTGGTAGCGTTCAAGGTTTATCTGAGCTTGATGGTGTTGTGGTTGGACCTCACAGCATACCGGCTAAAGAAATATTTAAAACGTTTAAAGAGATTAATCAGTTAGAACTAGTTAATCAAGCTGGTATACGTCAGCAATATATAGATCAATCAGTAAGTTTAAACCTTGCTTTTCCTAGTGTAGCATCACCTAAGTGGATTAATCAAGTTCATATGCAAGCATGGAAAAACGGTATTAAAACTTTATACTATACTCGTACCGAATCTGTACTAAGAGGTGATATAGCTCAACAAGCAATGAGCGAAGACTGTATAGCTTGTGACGGATAAAAACAATGAAGGGGACCTCGTTTGAGATCCCCTTCGGTTACAGGAACTTTTGGGTATGGTACGCCCATTTTATTTTTGTTCCTTATTTTTTACATAAGCAATCTGCAACTGGACAGTCTGCTACGTTTATAACTAGTTTTGATATTAACCAGTTCCACTTACAGCAACACTTACACCAAAACGCTTGTATTGCTAATCCCCATTTTACTAATAATTTTCCCATAATTAATCTTTATCTTTGTTTTTATCTTCTTTTCTTTTTATTACGCCGTCGACGCATTCATATTCTCCTTTTTCTTTTAGCTCTCTTGCAGCTGCTTCTGTTCCTGCTCTAGTATCTTTAGTTAAACTTTTAGACTTCATTCTGTCTGCTTCCCACTTATCCCAAGCCGCTTGACATTTGTCCTGATAGAACGGTGAATTACTTTTCATTATTTTTTAGATTTATGTTTGTTACAAAAGTTTCTAGCAGCTTCTACGCTACCAAAACCCCATTTTTTTAGTGCCATTGCTTTTTTAGTTGGTTCGCCTTTAGCATCTTTCATTGCTCCAGCCATACCAGCAAATCTACAAGCAAATGACACTCTTCGCTTGTTAGTTCCTTTGGTTAATCTTTTACCTAATGTTTTACCAGTATCTCGCTTATGCTCTGCACGCATAGCTTTGTTCTGCTTTTCATAAGCAGCTTCTTTTATTTTAAGTGGTGAATTCATATTAGTATGTCCAAATTATATTTTGTGATTTATCTTCGTCTGTATCTACATGTATAAAACTATTAGCAACACCTATTCTTTTAAAACCTGCTTGCATAAAAGCATTTAGCATAGCAAATCTATCACCTGAACTTTTACAACTTATATCTGCCGCAAGACCTCTTAAATGAGACGAGTTTTTAACCCCACCGATCTTAGTATTATGTTCTTTAGTTCTATATCCTGAATTAACTCGCATTGATTTACCATATATTTCACGAGCTTTATCTAGTTTTTGTAAGAAGTCGTTATCCATTAGTTCACCAGTTCCTGGTTTGCCTGGACAATCAAATTCTTTATGATTAAAATATTTCATTGTTATTATAATTTAAAATTTAAACCTGCTTTAATTACTTTTATTTTTCTATCCCAGTATTTTTGTACAGCTATTTCACTAAACAAACCAAACTTTTTGTTTATGTTTATTCCAAATTGACCACCAAAAGAATAATCAACCCAGTCGTTATTACCTACAAAAGCTTCATAAGAATATTCTTCTTTTCCACTTTCAGTATAAGTTTTATGTATTGGTAGTATATTACCGTAAGCATGTATCCAATGGCTTTTTCTGTAGTGATAAAAGTCTAAACCAATAACACCTGATAAGTTTGCATATCCACCAGATACTAAAGCTAATTGCTCTGCGTTATATCTATTTACTAAACTACCAAATATATTTTCTCTATAATCTAAATCAGAGTTAGATATCAATTGTCCGTTTTGATCATACCAAAAATAATCAATACCTGTTTCACCTGTAGAAAAGTTTTCCCAAGAATAAGGTACATCATTATGTCCATAATAATCTCTACTTAAGTTCCACCAATAGTTTTCTTCAAGGTATGATTCTATAGGATTTACACCATAAGCTTTTTCATATGTTCTATATGCAGCACCAATACTTAAATTAATTTTTTTACCAATAGGTAATTTAAATCTAAGATCTGCTAGCTTATAATCTAAATCAACTAATTCGTTTTTATTTTGCTCTATTTTAGCGACCCAGTATTTAGCTAAATATCTAACAAATATTTGTTGGTTTTCAAACTCTCTTCTTTGTTGTCTACCTTTTGATATTTCAAATAAATATTCTAAACCTTTTGCATTACCTACATTAGCAGATTTACCTATATTAGTTTCGCTTCCATTATAAAACTGATCTCTGTTTTCATATTCAAAAAAAGCTAGTTTTCTAATACCAAAAGTAAATGTTTCGTCAGCAGGTGTATTGGGTGTTGTGTCTATAAGTTCATTGCTAGAAGATACAGCAAATGATTTCATAGGCTGTATTGAATTATTCTGATCATAACTTATATAAGTAGTACTGTATTTAAATATATTTTTTAATTGAGCTTGACTAGTAAAACTAATCAGTAGAAATAATAATAATAATTTTTTCATCTAAAATTTATTTGCTTGTAATTCGTCTACTTTTTTAATTATTTTTTTTAATGTATCTTCAGGTAATTTTAATGACATACCTCCGTGTATTCTTAATATTTCTTCGCCATTATTATATACGCAAATAGTTGGTAAATACTCTATATTTTCTTTAGTAAAAAAGTCTTTTTTATCACTCATATACAATGTATAAGTATTAAATCTTTTTAACTTTTTCAATGATATTTCTTTATCTACTAAAAACTTTGCACTATACTGAACTATACTAATATCATCTTTGTAGTTTTGGCTAAAAGCAAATGTAGAAAATAATAAAGCTATAATTAATCTCATCTTCCACGCTGTATTTCATATAATCTTTCATCTAACGTTTGCATCATTTGTTTTATTTCTTCAACATCTTTTTCTATGTTGTCAACTTGTTCAATAACTTTTTCAACGTTAGATCTAATTAATTCATCTTTATACTTAAACTCTACACTAGATATTTCAGGCTTAGGCATTTCCATAGCAAGAGCTATTTCTGATTTAAGTGTAAAATAAGTTGTAGCTAAACCTATGGTAAAACTTATTATAAGTCCTATTGTTTTTATATCTAAAGTTAATTTAGTGTCTTCGCCTATTTGAGGTATTTTTGCCATTTTATTTTCCGCAGGGTTCCCCTGTTTTTACGTTAATCCAATTTTCTTTTTCAAACCAATCACGTAATGTAGCACCTTTTTTGCGCGCACCTTTTACATTTGATTTACTTGATCTTTTATATTTACCTTGAGACGCCGCAGACTCTTTAGCAGCAATTACTTTTTTCTTTTCAGCAGAACTCATTGATCTAACTTTAGCCGCAGGTAAGCAAACTTTTCTAGTACCACCACCTTTTTGCTTTTCAAGCGGTGTATCTTTCATTTCTTCTATATGTTTTTCAACTACTTTAGCTTGACCTAAGTGCATTTTAGAAGCTTTTCTTAATTGACCAGCTACGTCTTTTAAGGTTTCTTTTTTAGCCAAAGGAGTTTTACGCACTTTTTCTGCATGCGCTAATCCGACTTTATTTCCATCACCTCTACCAGCAACAGCAGCAGTTCTATTACGCATTTTATTCCACGGCTTTGAGTGCATTACTGTAGCAGCACAATGCAACATTGGTGTTTTTTGTTCGTATGCCATTATTTTTTATCTAGTTTTCGCATAGCCTTATTTCTAGCACACTTCATTTTTTTAGCATAACTAGGGTTTTTCTTGCGGTTAAACACTATTTGTTGATTTAAACTACCAACAATTTTCTTTTTATTTCCTTTTCTGCTTTTAATAAGCCAGTCAGCTAAAGCGTCACAGCTAAGTTCTTTAAACTTACCTTTTGCTTCTGGTGCGTCAGAGTCTTTCCACTCAGGTCTTTTTTCTTTTGCCATTACAATCTTGCATATTTATAAACCAGTTAGCAAGCTGCTTGTCTCTACCAGTAGCTTCCTTTCTAGCTTTTAGTTTTTTAACTTTAGCACAAGTAACATCGCCTCCGTATAATTTATTTATACGAGCTTTTAAAACTCCGCGATATGCTTTTGCCATTATTTCTTTTTACCTCCACCAAATTTACTCGGTCCACCAGCTTTAGTACATCTTACGCCCCAACCTGAAGCATAAGCGCTAGGCCAAACTTTAAATTTTCTTTTTGCAGCAGCTTTGCAAGCTGAACTTATTTTTCCGTATAAAGGTGATTTTGCCATAATTATTTATTCATTAGTTCTAGAATTTTTTCAACTCTATCTTTTTCATATCTAAGATTTCTAATTTGTTTTTTACTTAAACCAAACTTAGTTAATGTTTTTACTTGCTCAGGTTTATTTTCAGCTTTAATAGAATCAAACTGACGTTTTAGTTTTTCTTCGTTTGTTTCTTTAGGTTTTACTACTTCTACTTTTTCTCCATCAACTTCAACCTCAGCATTTCGTAGTTCAATTATTTTTTTAACTCTATTATCTTCTTTACGTAAAGCCTTTATTTCTTTTTTAGTAAGACCAAGATCTAAAAGTATATCTATTTGATCTTGTGTCTTTGTATCTTTTTTAAGCTCATCAAACTCTTGTTTTTTGATTTCTTCTTCTGTAGGCTCAATAGGTTTATCCCAACCTCCATAGTACGGAAGACCTACATCATATGTAGAATAACCTAAAGCTAATGATACTTTTTGCCACATTTGTGACTGCTCACTCATTATACCTCTTATGTTATTTGCTTTTTTAATAACACGATCTAAAGGTATATTTGTTGCTGCAGTTACTATTTGTGAACCTGCTAAGTAAGCTGGATTATCAAGACTAAAACCTTTTGCTTTTATATCTTTCATATTCCAACTAAAGCTTTTTAAACCACCTACTATTTTTCTATATTTAGAACTAATAGCTGGAGAAAAACTAAGAGCTTCTATAGCTGCGGCTTCATACTCTGGTCTTTCTTGTTTAGACTCTTCGTATATTTTCATTAAAGTGTTTTTAGCAGCAACCATAGCCATACCTGAAATACCCATGCCTTTTAGCTGAGAATCAATCATACCGTTTGCAACTCTAGATACTTTTTGATCATTACGCTTTTTAATTTTAGGATCTTTTTCATCATCATCATCGCCAAAACCTATAGCAAATAAAGCTTGTTGTAAAGCGTTAAATATTAAGTTTTGTATAACACCATAATAAGCTATTCTAGCAATTTTAACTTTTGGATCACCACGACCTGCTATTAAATCTTGCAAATCTCTTTTTTGTATTCTTACATACTGCATTGGTGTATTAGCCCAGTTAAGTATAACACGACCAGCAGCAGACGCTTGTTGCATACTAATTTTAGAAGGATCACTTGATTGTTGGCTTTCTTCAGCTATATCTCTAAAATCATCAAAAGCTTTTTGCTCTGCAAAATTCTGATCTAAACCTTCTTTTAAATACTTTTTAATTCTATTTCTATAAAAAGTAGCACCACCCGAAGCAATAGCAAAACTATCAGCATATCTTGTAAATACAAAACCTTTACTAAGCAAATAAGCTATAGCTGCTTTTACTTTGTTATTAGAATCTTTTACTGCGTCAGCTATTTCAGATTCACTTACGTTTATTTTAAGACCATTTCTACGTTGTACTAAAAAATCAGAGTTCATTAGTTTTACAAAGTCTGACCAAAATTGTTTCTGGTTTGCAAACGCTCTACCTGCTTTTATAATATTATTATCACCCCAATTTATAAAATTTACAGCAGAAATTGTTTGAAGTAACGCAGATCTTGTGTTTAAAAACATTACAGCACCAACAGAATTGTTAACCCAATCAAGTATAGCACTTGTTTGATCGTTATAACCAAGTCTATTTGTACCAGCTTTCATACGTTTTAAAGTATTTTCTAAAGCTTTACGCCAACGAGTACCATATGCAGCTTCCATTTTATTTAAATTCTCTGGTGAAAATATAATTTCTACATTTTCTCTCCACTGCTGTTGATATTCTGCTCTATTTATTTTATTTATACCACCAATAATATCAGTAGTTAAATTACCACCTAGCCAGTCTTTGCCAGGTTCAGGATATGGTTTACCTTTTTGTATTGATATTAATTGATCTGCAAAAACTTGAAGATCAGTATTATCTGTTATAAACTTATTTAGCTTTGTAGTATCTGCTTTTGATATTCCAGGTATTGACATACCTTGCTTTGACCATATATAAACCCTAAGAGCATGCTGATAATTAAATTTACCTATACCTGTTTCTGTTTCAAGTGTTTTAGGTAGTTTTGGAAACTGGCTTTTAAGAGCCATAAAATCATTTGCCGCGGCTATTTTAGCTTGTACTATACTATCTTCAGCTCTGTTGTATGTGTCAATAAGGTTTGTTTTTAAAAACTCAAATTGAGCTTCACCTTGTTTACCGTCACCTAGTAATCTATATAATAAACCTTTAAAATCTTCAGCAGATGATGCTAGTGTCACCCAATCAAATCTACCTTTATCTCTACCTATAGTTCTAGCTTTAGCGGCAGAAAATGTTTTATATGATTCAATACCAGACGATGATTCAATCATGTCATTAACTATTGTATCAAATGTTTTTCGTTTACTAGCTTTTGCTATCTGAACTTTAGACTTTACGTCTAATTGATCTAATACTTCTTTCACTGCAGCAACGTTTTTAGTAGCGTCATCTGCAAAATAAAAATCATTATAACCTTCAGCAGCTTTACCTGCAATCCATCTTGCTTTAGCAGACGCAGTACCATCTTCTAGTCCTGTTATATTTTTTAAAGGTATATTAATGCCTAAAGCTTTCATAAATTGCTGTATAGGCTTTGCTGCAGCTTGTGGCCTAGCTGTTAATATAAATATATCTTCAGTACCTCTAGCTTTAGCAATATTTTCTGCGACTTTAAATAACGGACCTTTTTTACCTTCAATAACTTTATTAAATTGTTCAAAATCAAAAGTAACACCTTGTTGCTCAAGCTCTGCTGACTCTAACGCAAACTCTGTAGCTGTTAATTCTCTAATACTACCATCAGGCATATTAGCTATAACCATACTTTTTGACTTAGCAAGCGTATCGTCAAAATCAAACACCCTAGCTTTTTTAATAGGGTTATTATATTTTCTACCAACATTTAAAGCTTTATCTAAAGTGTTTAGTTCATTAATAACATTTTTAGAGTTTATACGTTTAGATTCTTGTATCTTAAGTTTGCCAGCCATATCATTATTTACAGGCGCAACATCATTTTTCATCACATCTACAGGCGCTGCTTTTAAACCATATGCTCTAGTTTCTTTAATAGTTTTTTCTCCACTAAAAAAATCTTTTAACAGCGTGTTTTGTGTTTCTACAGGTAAACCATTTGTTCCGAAAAAGTATTCTGAAAATGTTTGGTTTTCAGGTAGAAATTGATAAGTATCTAAGTTAACACCAGCTTCAGAAAGTCTTATAACGGCTGCAGATCCTTCTGGTATAACTAAATCACCAGATAATATTCTAGGCACCATAACTTCCCAGAAAAAAGCAGGCATTTTAGTTTTATAATCAATATCAATTTTACCATCATCAAGCATAGTAACAGGACCTTGCATATAAGCAGCGCTTACGATTTTAAAAGCTTGATCTACATTACCATCAATAGCAGCTTGAAGCATCATACTTCCAACTTGATTTTGTGGAAAATTATGTTCTTCTCTTATTTCTACATTAAAATCTATTTGTCCTTTACTATTCAAAGGCAAGTACAATATAGGTGGGCTTATTCTCATTAAACTACCCATATCACTTTGAGCATCTGTTAATAGCTCGTCAAATAAAGCTGCTTTTTGTATTTTTTCTTTTCCTTTAAACTCACTTAAGTATGATTGTACATCAGTCCAAAAGTTTTCAAAATACTTTAATTTAGCATATTGATCTCTTAAAAATTCAGAAGTTTTTGTTTTATTTACAAAACTTTTAGTTAATTTTTTCGTAGTTCCTTTGTAAGCATCTCTAGTTATATAATCATATATTTTTTTAGCACGAGGTATTAATCTATCAAAAATTGGCTTAGCACCCATTAAAGATCTTTCTAAAGAATTAGTAGTAGAAGATCTAAATACTTCTCTATATTGAGGAAACTTTTCTAAAAAATTATTTATTTCTACAGCTGTTGCTGCGGCGTCAAGTACTCTATATCCAGACTTTGTAATTTCTTTGTTTATATCAGCTGGCACATCTTTTTTTCCAACTTTTCTCGCAGGTCTTAAAGCAAGACCTAAAAAGTTTTTAATATCTCCTATAGTTTTATAACCTTTGTCTGACAAATCTTTTACTGTATAATTATTTAAAAGACCTCCAGTTATTTGTCTTGAAGATTTATCAGCAGCATTTTCAAATTGTTTAGATAATTGTTGAGGCGTTTTAATTCTTTTAGAAGCCATTGCTTTAGACTTACCAGCTCCAATATCTGCTTTAGCTTGATCTGTAGTAAGCTTAGATCTACCTACAGTGTTTATAAGATTATCTACATACATTTTAGACAATCCAGTAAGAAGTGATCCAAACTCTGTTCTAGCTGGCCCTTTAATAGGCACGCTTAATTCTCCTTTAGTAATACCAAGACTTTTCTGTAAACTTTCTATAGTTTGTTTTGTTATTCTACCCCTGTATTCTGGCTTTAATTCGTATACTTGAGTTTGACTAGTACTACCTAAACTTCTACCACTTTTGTTTGATACACCTTCTATGGCTCTTGTGACTGGTTGATAGAACTTTTTTAATACTGTAGGATTTATAGCTATAGATCTACCTCTAATGTCTTTAGAAACGTCTATTGTTTTACCTTGTTTATCTATTACTGTTTGACCTGTAGCAACATTATAAGGAGGCATAGCCTTAATAAAACTTCTAACGTCTTCAACATTTTTAAAAATATTTTGAAGCTTACTAGCTTCAGAAGAAACAGGTTCACCTTTAACATTAGCGTATTTTAAACTAGCATTACCTTTTACTTTTTTACCAGGCATACCAAACAATGTTTGTGAAACTTTATCGAAGTATTTAGAGGCTAATTGTTTAAACGTTAATCTTTGTTTATCAGTTACTTTAACTATGCCTTCTACTTCTTTAAGCTTATTACCTTCAGTAACAGGTCCAAATTCTCTTGGATCTACTTGAGTAGTAGCTACTTCTTTTTCTAGTTTAGGTTTAGTTTCAGATCCTTCGTCTATTATTTGTTTAGTAGAAGAATCAATACCAACTAAATTAAATTTATTAGGATCAAGGCCTGCAGCTGTGTATATTTCTTTTTTTCTTTGAGCAAGTCTTCCTAAGAAAGTACTAACCTCACCTTTTTCTTTAGCATATTCTTCTGCTAATGATGTTTTTCTTGCTATTCCTGTTTTTTCTTTAGTAAAAACTAGATCAACCATACCAGGTGTCATCATATCTGCTACAGCTTGCAACACGTCTTCAGATGTTACTCCACTTTCTGCGGTTATATCTGGGTTAAAATTTAATAATTTTGGTCCAAGTATTAAACCAGAGTTTTCTTGAACAATTGTATTTGCAGCGCTAACATCACCTTCTACAATGTTTTGCATTAGCTTTTTATTTCTTGAAGCTTGCTCAGGAGTTACTTCAGTTTCATCTACTCTTTTACTTTCTTTAGCTACAGATTCTTTTATTTCTGTTTCAGTAACAGTTTCTGGAGTTATTGTAACTTCTGCGCCTTCAGTGGCTACTCTTTCTAAACCTCTTGATAAACCTTTTTGCCTATGAACACTTCTATTATAATCTTTTATGAAGTTTAATACGTCTTTACCATTTTTAAACTTAACTTTCATACCCATAGAACTTAATGCTCTACGTATAAAATTACCTATTTTATCAGCTGTAGATTCATTTATTTCAATAGTACCATCAGTTAAACCTTGACTAGTAAAAGTTAATACTTCTTCCATAGTTTCAGCTGCTAATTTACGAACTTCTGCTGGACTTTGTTTAACCTCTTTAGGGGGTAGTCCTGCAGCTTCACGTTGTCTGTTAGACATACGATCTACTACTTTAGGGTTTCTCACTGTTTCAATATCTACATCTTCAGTAGTATTAACCTCACCTGCAGAAGCAGTTAAATATTCTTCATTAGACAGAGTATTGTCTTTAGAAATAACTTCATCAGTGAAGGCAATTCCATCCTTGTTCATGAGTCTTACTCGTCTACTACCATCAAGATTTGTGCTTATAGTAGCGTTTATTATTTCACCATCCATATCTACGGTAAACCTCTGTTGTGATATGGGTATCTGGTTGTCTCGGAGTCTTTCTTTTTGAGAATCAACTTGAGATTTTTCAGTTAGAGCATATGCTTCTAATTGAGTTTTAAACTTTGGTTTTATATTTATATTTTTATTAGTCTGAAGTTCGTTAAGTAAAGCCTGACCTAGTGCTATAGCTGCCTCAGGTTTATTTTTAACAGTTTCATATATTACTGCATGACCTACTTCATGTTCTCCAACAGGAAATTCTCTATCTTCAGTGTATACTTCTTTGTTTAATATAACAATACTTTTATTGCCTGGTAACGTTACAAAAGTACCATAGTTATCAGAGTTTTTAGTATCTATTATTCCACCTTGTTCTTGCAATGTAGCTATAGCTGAGTCAACATCTTGTTGATTATCAAATACCTCAAAACCAGTACCTATTTGTTCTGCTATTATTTTAGCTCCAATGTTTACCTGTTCGGCTTTGTCTTGAGTTACTAAGTCACCTAATTGTGTATCTATTTCTTTAAGTCTAGCAGACTCTGCTTTTGTTAAACTAGGATTATTAACTTGCTGTATTTTGTTTTTAACATTTTTTTGCTCAATAATTAAATCAACTATAGCAGGTTGATTTATTTCTTTTATACCTAAAGGCTTTAGTTGGTTTACAGCACCTTGTACTTCTCTTGCTCTATTTTTAATACCATCACCTTGCTCTTTTGTTATATTTCCTTTATTTACATCTATATCTACTTCTTTATCTATAACACTTAAAGAACCTGGTATTTGAGATGCTTTAATTTCAAAACCGGTTGTAGGAAGATCTGGATTAAAAGCTTGAGACGCTTTATTAAAGTCAGTATTTTTTAATTCTTTATTTATTTTTAAATTAGTTACTGCCTTACTTATATTTACAGGAGATCCATATACAAAACCACCACCAAGACCTTGCAAAAACGCATCGTTAACACCTTGAAAAGCAGGCAAACCTTTTATCATGTTTTGCGTTATTTGTGTTCCTACTTCTTCTAATCCTTCACCTATCATTGAAGCAGGAGCTCCATATTTAAGCATTGCAGATCGATACATATCTATAATGCCTTGTCTAAAAATTTGAGAACCTTTTTCAACACCTTCTTTTAATATAATATCTTTGTATACTTTACCTAAAGTACCAGTACCTATTGATTCAAAAAATCCTTCTGCGCCACCTAAAGCAATACCATTTATAATACTTCTAAAAGCAGACTGCTCAGGGTTTTTTTCAATTTGTTCAGATATTTCTGGCCCTGCAAAAGCAAGTGTACTGCCTGCCATTGCTCTTCCAGTAGTTGTAACTGCTCCTCCAGCCATCATTGTTAAAGAAACAGGCGAGCTTCTAGTTAAACCTTGAGCTAAAAGCTTAAATCCATCTGTGTAATTACCTTTTGCAAAATTTTCATATATACCTTTTGAATCATAATTTTTATTATCATATATATCTGCGTACTTTTGTAATTCTTTAGATTCTTTTTCATAATAATCTAATAAAAGATTTTTTACTCCAGTTTCTTCTTTAAATTTTTTAGATGTAGTTTCAAAGTCCAACCAACCGCCAGCTTTTAAAGCTTGAACATAAGGTCTAATTGATGCAGGATAATTATCTGGATCAGCAATAAAATTTTGAGGTGTAGCAGCTATATCATATACTGTTTCAGGAATAGAAGCAACCATTTTATTTAGGTCAAGATTACCAAGTTCAAAGCTTACTCCTAACCTATTTAGCCAACTCATACTTTCAGCTTTTTTTTGTAAGTCAGTTCTAGTATCTATTTCAACTTCTGGTAATTTACCTGGTGCAAATATTTCTTTACCTGCTGTTAGTATTTCTTTATCTATTTCAAAAGCATATTCATCAAAAGACTTTGGGTACTTGTAATCAGTTTTAGAAAATCCAGGAACAGTTGATTTTTTACCAGCATATTTTTCTAAATATTCTTTTTCACCTAAGTTGTAACTAAAATCACCACTTTTGTCTATTATATTTATATATCTTTCTCCTTCATCTTCTATTTCTGTCGATGGTAATGTTCCACTTCCAGAACTTAAATCTTCGGATACCTCTGTTGTTTCTGCTGTTACAGGTGTATCCTTCTCCGCAACAGCAGGTTTCTTTACTTCTTCTACTTCAGTAGTTTCAACTTCAACTTGATCTTGACCCCAGTTGTTATCTTTTTTCCATTGTTCTACTAATCTAACTTTTTCATCATTAGAAAGACTTGGATCTAAAGAATCTACGTATAGTTCTAGTTCGTTCATTTAATTTAAATTAATTTATTGTCTTGTAAAAACTTTTGAGCTTTTGCTTTTTTAGCTTCTGCTAAATCAAATACAGCTGCATCTTGTTCAACTGTTGGAAATTGGTTTGTTAAAAACTGCTTTAAATAATTATTCATAAAGTAGTCTTTATATTTACTTTCAAATAAAACTTTTTTATCTTGACTAAGTGGAAGATCTGTTTCATAACTCCAAGACATGCTACCAGCGTTAGCGTTCTGTACCATTTGATCGTCTTCTTCTACACTTATGCCTCTAGATATGTAAACGTTCCATGCTGCTACAGCCTCTTGCTCTGAGCTTAATAAACCTGCTACTTCAGCGTTTATAAATGGATCTACTTTTTTTTGTATTTTATCCATATCGTATTTAAGAACGTTTCTACCTTTACCACCACCAATATCTATTATTTCATAATCAAAACTTCCATCTGGATTTTTCATTACAAACTCTTCTGTTATTTTAGCGTTTGGTGCTAATGCTCCGTTTTCTAAAATATCTGCTTGTGCAAAAATACCTACGTTAGCTAACAGTTCTAGCATTTCTTTATTTACATCTGGTGTAACAGCTACAAGTGATGTTTCAGATTCTAATAAAGATTCTAATGCACTGCTATTTATAACTAATGAATCTACAACAGTTGCTGGCATACCAAATTCATCAAAACCTTCTTTAACAAACATAGGACCTGAAAATACTATAGTCTGCGTGCCGTCTGTGTTTAAATAAAGATTAACTTCATATCCATCTGTTTTAGAAAAACCAGGTTTTCCGTTCATAATAGAATTAGCTACAGTATATTTGTAATTACTATTAACATCAAAATTAGGTAAGTCTGTGTTAGATAGTTCACCCATTAAGTTTTGTATAAATTCTACAGAAACTTGTGGAGCTTCTTGTAGTTTTTTCAATGCTTCGTTTTCTTCAAAACAATTACCTGTAGTACATTTATTATTTTTTATAGCCATTTTAAGCTCAGCATAAATCTTAGAAGTACCTTTATACGCGTTTTCTAAAATATTATACTCATAATCAGAAGAATCAGATAAATATTCTTTATTATAAGCTATAGAATTACTTTGATTAATTTGCTTTATAATAAGATTATTAGTTATATTTTTGTTTTCCATTTTACTATAATTAATCGTTTTCAGTAACTACAGGTTTAGTAAACGCTCCTGGACTTGCTAATATATCAGCCATACCGCCTATTGCACCAGTTATAGCACCTAGTTGATCAGCTCCTGCTTGAGCTTCAGCACTTCTTGCAGCTCCTAACATAGCTGCTGTTCTATCAAGCTCTTGCATTTCTCTTTGCTCTCTCATACCGAAAACAAATTTTTCACCTGCAACATCTGCTTGTTGTAATCTCATTTGTTCAGCTCTTAATTGCTGTTGCATTTGCTGTTCGCCTTGTGCTCTTAATTTTTCATTTTGAGCTTCTTGCTGTTCAATACTAGCGGCAACGCCTTTCTTACTTCTAAGCGCGGCTTGTGCAAGTGCAGTGGCACCACCAGCAGAAGCGCCAGTAGCTCTTAATGTATCTAATGTAGTAGCTAAAGCTATATCAGCTTCTTCTATTTTCATTTCAGCAGCTTTAGTAGCAACTCCTAAATTAGCGAAAGGATTACTAATATATGAAGATAAATCCGTTACTCCTTCGTAAGGATTAATAATAGCTTGTCTATTTTCTTCTAAATTGTCTAGCTTTTTTTGAAGTCTTTCTCTTTGTCTAGCTGCTCTTCTTTTTGCTTTACCAGCGCCTATACCGCCTAAAAGACCACCTATGGCTTTTCCGCCTAAGCCTAGTATTGCTCCTGTTACTAAACCCATAGTATTGTATTTTTATTATTCATATCCGTTATTCATTATATAGTTTGAACCTACTGAAAATAATTGTTTAGCTCCACCTAAATCTGTAGTATTATCAGTTGAAACAACTACTGTAGCAAAAAACCCTTTTATACCTGTAATGTTTCTGCCACCTCTTATTTCAGCTTGAGATAGTGCTGTGTTGTTAATAAGATTAGCTACATATTTATTTTCTTTTCTAAAAAATCCAGCATATAATCTTGGAAGCCCTGGTAAGTTAGTTCCAAATACAGACTGATAATCTGCGCTTGAAACAGCTTGTCCGTTAGCTGGGTTTATTACATATTCACCTTCATTTAAACTGTATACTTTGTTTGTAGAATCAGAATAAAATACTTGTGAACCTCCTAAATCAGTAGCACCTGTTTGATCTGATCCAAAGCTTGAAACTTCCCAACCATTACTACCTTCATAATTTATTGTTTTGAATGTTTTAGAGTAATTTGGTGATGGATTAAATATAAAAGTTATTGAAGAAGAATTATCTACTCCATAGAAATTACCTCTATTTACATTATTAGAATAATGTCTGTATAACTTATTATACTTTAAAGTATACATGTTATTTCTTAAACTTAATATCTGATCTGGATTATAAGTATAAAAACTTGTCCAACCTATAACTCTTTCATCAAAAGATAAAGTGTTATAAAAATCTCTAACAGTGCTTAAGTTTAAACCATTTTGTAAACAAACAGTATATTGCTTGCTATATATATCCCAACCACCTGTTATTCTGCCTTTTAAATCTCCAACATCAATAGTATTAAATTGATCTCTAAAATAATCATACATACCGTAGTTAGATATTTCAGTCATACCATCTCTTGAGAGTCTAAGAACTGCATTTCTATCTCTATCTACAAAATATTTTCTATAACCATACACAGCAAAGCTTTCTGGATTTCTTGATATACCGAACTCTCCAGCGTAAGGAACTATTTGACCTATAACTAAAGTGCTAGATGTTACACTACCTCCACCTTCAGCTGAAAATATAGCATCTTTATCTATCAACGCTCTACTTACTTTATTTTCTTGAAATATAATTAAGTTAGTATCCTCTGCATATAATCTTTGAATAGTACCATTTGCAGGATTTAAAGCTTTTGTTATGTCTTTACCTACAGAAAATACATTAGTTTGATTTATACCTGTTCTAGAATTAAATATACCAGAATATATTAAAGCATTACCTCTTATAAAACCATTTGGTTCTTCAGTTGTTGTGTATGCTCTAACTCCAAAGTCAACACTAGTGTT
>BCSF01000348.1_pt1 | contig 19216 bp, 12 predicted proteins | sample 1016431 | NCBI WGS metagenome assembly BCSF01 (sample SAMD00045685;SAMD00045686;SAMD00045687;SAMD00045688;SAMD00045689;SAMD00045690;SAMD00045691;SAMD00045692;SAMD00045684;SAMD00045690;SAMD00045691;SAMD00045692;SAMD00045684;SAMD00045685;SAMD00045686;SAMD00045687;SAMD00045688;SAMD00045689, study...
CTAGAGTAGGCTCAAAATACATAGATATATGTTATTTTAAATGGGGACCTGGTAGTGGTAGAGCAGCAAGAAACGCATGGGATGGTTACTGGTGGGGCTTTGAAAATAAAGTTCCAGACGCAGCTGATACGGCTAATTTTTTACAGTCACCTGGACAAAAAATAAGATGGACTGATGATCCAGATGGCACTATATATGAAATAGTTGATTATGCTAGAGTTCATTGCGTTACTTATAAAGGCAGTAAAAAAGGAAAGTTTGCTACATCTAGATTAATAAGATTTACAATTGAACTAGATAAACCTTTAACTTGGTCGCCAGATGATTCTTTGAATTTAACAGAAGTAAGTAGTGGCACTACTACTAATTTAGAGTTTTTAAGAATAGTAGATGAAGACTCTGGAACGTACACATCAAAAAACCCTGCTATTTTTGAAACTGAGCCTGATGAGGCTGTTGACATTGATATATATTATGAAGCTAGTGATAATATACCAATAGCTCAACATGGAACTGAAGCGTTACCATCTACTCACGATTTAGATTGGTTCAACTGCTATTCGTTCAACAATGGTGTAGAGTCTGACAGAATAAGAGATGATTTTAACGCTGTAAGAATAGGTAAAGGTGTAAAAGTATCTGCAACACTAGATGAGCCATACCAAGAAGAAAGAAGAGGGTCAGGTTTAATATTTTCTCAAATATTCAACTCTTTAACAGGCACAAACAAACTTAATCAGTTTATACAAGCTCAACCTATAACTAAAGACTTAAATCCAGCAAATGGATCAATACAAAAACTTCACGCTAGAGACACAGATTTAGTTGTGATGTGTGAAGATAAGGTTTTAAAGATTTTAGCTCAGAAAGATGCCTTATTTAACGCGGACGGATCTGCTAACGTCACATCTAACGCAGCTGTTTTAGGTCAAGCAATACCTTTTGTTGGTGAATATGGTATATCTAAAAACCCAGAGTCTTATGCTTATTATGGTTTTAGATCTTACTTTACAGATAAAAATAGAGGTGTTGTTTTAAGACTATCAAGAGATGGTTTAGAAGAGATATCTTCAAACGGCATGAGTGATTATTTTTCAGATAAACTTGCTTCAGAAAACACAATGATTGGCAACTACGACGAAGACTCTGGTTGTTACAACGTTAGTTTTTCTGATGAAACAGTTTCTTTTGAAGAAACAGTTAGAGGTTGGCCAACTAGAAAATCTTTTGTAGCTGAAGCTGGTGTATCTTTGAATAACGTGTATTATACATTTAAAGATGGTGTGATATGGTCACATGACAACCAAACAAGAAATAACTTTTATGGCACTCAATATAAATCAACAGTAAAGCTAGTATTTAATGAGTCACCATCAAAAATCAAAAACTTCAAAACAATATTTTACGAAGGAGATTCTGGTTGGACTTGCCCAAAAATATCTACAGATCAGCAAGACGGTAGTGTTCCAAGCTTTTCTAACAAAGAAGGTATATATTATAACTTTATAAAAGGCATTGAAAACACGTGGGATAACAACTCTCAAGCTGGTACTTTAGATACCAAAGAGTTTTCAACACAAGGTATAGATATACTTGGGTCAATAACTGGTGCAACTAAGAGTGACTTTATTTTAACAATACAAGAAGACGGAAATTAATATGGCATTAATAAATTGTAGTATAAATTCAGCTTCGTTAACTAAAACAGGTGGTCAAGCTATAGGTAGTGATAACGCGACTTTAACAATAACTCCCAATGTAGGTTATGTTGTAGAAGCTGTAGATTTTAGTGTTTCTAACGTTAGTTACGCATCAAACGGCAACAGTTTAACATGGACTAATGGCCAAAATGGTGTTTCGCTACCGACAGGTGTAACTAGTGTAACTTTAGCAAATTCTACTTCAGCAAATACTGTAGGTAACACTGTTATTGCTACTGTAGATTTAACTGATAGTTTTGTTATGCCCTCGTCAGACACTACACTTATTGTAGATATTGATGGATCTGCGTCTTTACAAAATTTTACAGTTCAAGGTACTTTTGAGCAAATAGGTAGCGGTTTATCTGTAGCTAACACAACTACAGGTAATTGGGGTCCTGTTTCTGGTCAGTTTAATTCCTCATCTACAGTTTTTACCCGCACTATATCAGCTGCAAGTGGTAAGTATTTTCCAACTGCGCCAACTTGTGAAATAGCTATAGGTGATAGTTCTAGATACACTATAAGTAGCTCAGATACAACCGACAGTAACAACAATATAACAGCTAGAGCTTTTACAGTTACTTATAATTTTCCAAATCAAAACATAACAGGTGATAAAATAAAAATCACCGGTACAGCTATAGATATACCGTCAACTACAACAGAGATAACTGCTTATAGCATATCTACAGAGAAATTACCAAACTCTGGAGAAACTAGATTATATAGAGTTTATGGAACACCTGGCGCTACATTTAGTGTAGCCGTGGTTGATTCTAGCAATGCCAGTGTAGCTGGAATATCAAACATAACATTAGACAGTACTGGTACCTATGATTATTATATAACTTTTCCGAGTATATCTTCAGGCGTTGAAACTTATACTATAACTATATCTGGAGACTTATCTAGTACCTTTGGCACATCAAACGGTCAGCCTACTTCGGTTAATATAGTTCAACAATCAACCGTTGCATTGACTTTAGGTTTGACATGCTCAGATTCTACTGTAACTGTGCCAGCCAACCAGAGTATAAATCTACCTATAGATGAGGTTGACTTTTCTAGTTCTTATACTAATCAACAATATACTTTCTACTTCACAGTAACAAGAACTGTTGCTTTGTATTTAAACACTATACCTACATCTGCTTTTACTAATCAAAACCAAACTAGTGGTATAAATTTTAATGTACAGTCTATAACAATAACTAATAACAACACAACTAGCGTAACACTTGCTGTGCTTGTTAACTTAAATTCCACAGAAGATACGAATTTAACTAGCACACTTAATCTAAATACACATATAAACAATATACCTACTGGTTCACCATTTAATTTCACTGTCGGTAAAGGAGACCCTATAACTTTAAATCTAGAATCAAGGTCTAGCGCTAGCGATCCTGATGGTAATGGTCTTACTTTTATAATATCAGGTTTACCAACAAATGGTAAACTTTTTACAGATGTTAATAGAACAGATGAAATATTATCTAGTGAATTACCAGCTACATTATCTGGTAACACTGTTTATTATGAGCACGACGACAGCACTACTACGTCAGATACCTTTACATTTAAGATATCTGATGGTACTCTAACTACGGCAAATATAACAGCTACAGCTACAATAACAAACGCCACACCTACAGCTAGTGGTTTTACTTTTTCTTTATTAAAAGGAGCATCAAAAGAATTAAACCTGGCAACGCTTTCAAGCGCTGCTGATGCAGATGGCGACACTTTAACTTACAAAATAACAGGTTTACCTTCTGCAGGATCAGACGCTAGCGGTCAGCTGTTTACAGATTCAGCTTTACAAAACCAAATAACAAGCACACCAACAACACTAAGTAGTTCAACTATATACTACAAACACGATAATAGTAATAATTTAACTGACTCTTTTACTTTTAGAGTTAGTGACGGATCTACTGAAACATCTGATTTAACGGCATCAGCAACTATAGGTGTTGCTCCAGGTGCTGCAATTTCAACATCTGGAGATGCAGGAGTGTATTTAATAGCAGTAACGCTAGGAACTGGAGCTGGAACTTTTAAAGCTCACTTTAATTCTATCAGTGTTTTTGATAGATTTCAAATATTGTTTGATACAAATGGAAATTCTAACAATATATCTGATATGGAGGTTGTTGCAGATTCACTTTATGTTGGCGATGGAAGCACTAGTGGTACAAGTACTCCAAGTAACGGCTCAACATCAGGTTTAAATGAATACACATACGTTGGATCTGGAGGTAATGCAACTGGCACTAATGAACCTGGTGCAGCTTGGAACAAAACTGGTAACGCAAATCAAACTATAACGATAACAGATGACATTGTTTCTCATGCAACAGCTGTAAATAGAAGTGACTTTCCTGCCGACACAAGTGAGTTAGCGCCTTCAAGAGGATCAAACGCTTCTACTATCAAACAAGTAAATGTTCAAACAGGTAGAGTTGAATCTACAACTAGCAACAATTACAGTCTTGTTACGGGTGGAGCTTTAAACAATGGTAATGTTTGTCTTTATTATACTAAGTCAACTACAACTAATACGGTAGCTTATATAAGAATATATGGTCACCCAACACAGTCGACAAGTTGGGATTTAAAACATACAAGCTTTAATGCTAACTTTGGAACTGCTTTTGTTCAAACAACAAATGGCTGTGGAGCAACTGGATATCATACTAGTTTTTTAGCTTACCCAGAAGATAATACATGGGCTAACGGTAAAATAGTGTATTTAGATCCAGAAGAAACTCAAGTTTTGGTAGGTAATGGTAATAGATATAAATTCCATACGTACGTAAATGATCCAGATGATATAAGTAGTATTCAAGGTGTTACTGCTCTTATAAGTAGCACTGGTGTTATTAGTTCTAAGTTAACGTGTACAGCATAATATAAAAACAAATGGCAACTATAGTATTAAACTTTAACAACCCAATAAACGTGTCCATACAGTCTAACAGTGACTCAAACACTGGTTATGCTGGAGCTGATATAGTTTATTTTAAAAATTCATCAGGTGTATTTCAAATAGGACCATGTATAGGTGTAACTGAAACTTCAGTAACGTGTGATACTCCAGATAACGCTTTAAGGCCTTCTAACGGTGATTTTATATTTTTTGCTAAATCACCAGTAACAAACACATCAGGTGTTATAGGCTATTACGCAGATGTTGATTTTGAAATAACATCTACAACCAAAAAAGAGCTTTTCGCTGTTAACTCAGAGATATTCTTAAGTAGTTAATATTTAGTGATAAAGTGTAATAATATTAATATAAATAACTTATAATGAATAACAATATGAAACCATCACCGCTAAAAGTGCCAATAGGAGCCATAATGCAAGGTGTTCAAGGCCTAGCTGGTATAGCTGGAGGCATTATAGGTAGCCGATCAAGAAAACGCGAGCAGCGTGCTGCACAAGCAGAATATGAAAGAAGAAAAGCAGATTATCAAAGTTTAGATACATCTAATCCATATCTAAACCAAGAGAACGTTTATGAAGATTTAACAGTAAACACTCAAGCGGCAGATTTTGCAGCTCAACAGCAACAACAAGCTGCAGCTAATACTATGGACACAATGGCTAGTGCTGCTGGTGGATCTGGTATAGCTGCATTAGCTCAAGCTATGGCTGGTCAACAAGCTCAAAACTTGCAAAGCGCATCAGCTAGTATAGCTCAACAAGAGTCAGCTAACGAGATGGCTAAGGCTAACATGGCTGGACAGTTGCAGTCACAAGAAAGACAAGGTGAGATTTACTCTAGAAACTTACAAAAAGATAAAGTTGAAACATTGATGGGTATGTCGCAGCAAAGATTAGCGGCTGCAAATCAAGCTAGACAACAAGCTACACAATCGATAATGGGTGGTGTAGGTAATTTAATTGGAGGAGCTGCTCAAGGCTTCGACGCAATGAAAAGAACTGGATAATGGCAAGACAAAATGAATTAATAGCACAGCAAGGTCTTATCTACAATAGTAGATACTATGATCCTTCATTGTCCCTAGCACAACCTTTTGCTAGAGCTGAAAGAGTTATAGATTATAACAACAGACGTAGAAGGGCTAATAAGGCTGCAGCTGAAGCTAAAGTTTCTCAATATGTAGAAAATCTAGCTGGTGACTTGCCAGACATAAGCAAGATATCTCCAAAGTATAGAAACAAAATAAACGAATTTTTAGTAAGTAAAAGAAGAGAGTATACTAATGCAAGTAAAGTTATAGGTAGATTTGCACCAGGCACAACTGCATACATGGAAGCTGTGTCTAAAATGAACTCTATAAGTGATTCATTTAAAAATCTTAGTGATCAATTTGATTTATTCAAAAAGCTAAAAACAGAAGAGCTACCTGATTTTCAAAATAGATTGTTGTCTGAAGCTAATAATCCAAACAATATAAGTTTAATGTCTAGTATACTTACAGATGAACTTGATATTGAAATTGGCGAAGGTGGTAATTTAAATTTTGTTCAACAAGTTCAAGACGAGCTAGGTAACATAAGTTTATCTCAAACTAGCTTAAACGACTTACCTAAGTATTTCAACAAAGATTTTGACACGGCTACAAAGATCATAGACATGAATAAAACTTTGTATGATAATGCTAAAAAAATGACACCAGCTATGGCTAAGTTTGTTGAAATGCAACTTAGAAACCATATGATGCAAGGAGGTAGAGAAACAGTTTTATCTTTAGCTGTTGATGATTTTATCATACCAGATGGTTTAGGTTTAGATGACGATCTTCTTTTTAACGAAGAAAGACACGACGAGCTTGTCGATGTTGTAGTAGATCAATATTTAAACATGTTAAGACAATCTGCTAACACTGGTTACGAAGCGCAAAGAGCCGCTAATATACAGTCTATAAAAGACAGAAAAGCTGCAAGTGGTGATGGTGGTGATGATGATGATAAAGAAACAAGTTTGTTTACACCTGGCCAAAGACAAGATATTATGTTAAACCAGCAGTTTGCTCAAAACATAAAAACTAGAGCTAAAGATATGTTTGATAGAATAAACGATCCTAGCATGTTAGCAAATTTTGATGGTAGATTTAACGAATTAGCAGAGTTGTATATAAAAACTATAGGTATGAATAGCCCAGATATGGCTAACAGATATATAGATAGAAATAGACACTACGAGATGTGGAAACAACAACATAAAGATGTTCCAGATTTTGATGTGCAAGGTGAGTACAACAAAAGATTTGGTTCTAACGATAGAATATTTGTAAATCTAACAGGCCAAGGTAGAGATTTAGGTAACGTGTTTCAATATCAAGCTGTAGATCCTTTTGTTAACGCTGGTGATTTTGATCAATTTTACAGAGATTTACTTATAACATCTGGTATGGATCCAAAAACAGCTAACTACTTTGTTTATGGAATAGAAGGTATGACAGGCGGTGATTCTGCCGCTAATGATGAAGGTATATTAGATGTACCAAATTAAAATAAAATAACATGCTAGAAAAACTGTATAATGTTTTGTATGATAAAAAATTATTCACGCAAGACTTTGATAAATTTAAACAAGCTTGGAGTGACGAAGAATACAAGAAAAAAGTATACGACGTCGTAAGCTCTAAGAAACTTTTCACGCAAGATTATGATGTTTTTGTAAACGCATATAGCGAGGGAAAGCAACAGGGCGATGTTGCAACGGATGCAGCTGCAGAGCCCGCAGAAGATTCGGCATCCACATCGGCAATTACTTCATCGGACTTATCTTTACCAATACCTCAAAGTGAAGGGCCTGCTGATCCTGAAGCATACACTACAGATTTAGGATTAACTTACGGCGATCAAAGAACATCTCAAGAACAAATAGACGACTTTATGAATAATATGTACCAAGCTTTGTCAGCTACAGGTGCATATGAATTTTTAAAAGAAAAAGATTTAGAAGAAAGATACTACTACGCTGGTAAACTTATATCAAACCCTACAGGTTCACCTAAAGACATTAAATTGTCTTATTACAATTATTTCAAAGACATAAAAGTAAAAGGTGTAAAGGATCCTAAAGCTATACTAGAGCCTTTGTTTTTAGATAAAAATCAAATAAAAGAGGATTATTTAAAAATTAAAAAACTTAAAAACGATTTAAACATAAAAGACTTTTATGATCAAGGCGGAACAGAAGAAGTGTTAATCAAAAACGCTGATGACGTTGTAGATGAATTGATTCACGAAAGTGATTACATGAATAAAGAGTTTTTACCTTACTTTTTTAAAAAATACGAAGAAGATTTTTATAATAAACAAATAGAAATAATAGAGTCAATAGAAGGAGATTTTATCGGTCAAGATCAACTAGATAAAATCGAAACTGAAATGGAAAACTATCAGCTAGAGATACTAAAACAAGAGCTAGCTTCAGACGTTGGTTATAGGGACTTAGTTAGTAAAGTTACAAGTGTTGTTTCAGATGATTTAGGTATAGACATAAAAGAGTTTAACAAAACTAAGGTAATACCAAATTGGGCTGAAGGTTGGGATTTTACAGAAGGTCTTTATAGGTTTACTAGGCAGTGGAAATTAGGTGATGCTGGTGAGCAAATGGCTAGTGACTCTAAAGAGTTGAAAGGTGTAAACAATTTAATAAAAGCCTATCAATCTGGCGAATACTCTGAAGAAGAGTTAATGCAAATAGCAAAAGATAACTTATCGGCAGCTGATTTTTCTCTTTTATATCCAAAATCTTCGCCAGATTTAAAAATAGCTTTAGGTAGAGCATACGGTATAAGCTCAGAAGAGCGTGAAGAAATTGTTGCTGAACTTTTAACTAAGCATAAAAACCCAGTTGAATATCTTCAAAGTAAAAAGAAAAACTTACAAGTAAGATTTATAAATAATCTTCAAAAAAACGAAGAGATGTCTAAAGTTCTAGCTTTAATGGACAAGACTGAATTGTTTGATGAAGACGGCGTTACCTGGTCAGATATAAAAAGAATGACTGGTGAGCAACTACCTCAGATGGTGCAAGCTATTTTAACTCTTGGTGGTGGTACTTATATGCAAGAAGCTGGTGGCGTATACACAGAGTCAATATACAAAATAGCTGAAGAAAAATACGGTGTTCTTGCTTGGGGCATGGCTAGTCGTGAAGAAAAAGCTCAAATGCTTTTAGACATAATTGATGCGGGCGAAGATGATCCTGATACAGCTATAATATCTGGACTTGGCAATGCTGGCCTTGACTTTGCTTCATCTTTGTTTGTTGTTTTAAAATCTGGCAAAGTTATACCTAGAGATGCTTGGAGATCTTTACTTAGAGGTGAATTTAAAAAAGCTGTAAAAAAGTCTGGTGGTAAGGATCTATTAGCAGATGCTTTAAAAGTGTCAATGTCTGAAAGTCTTACAGAAGCAGCGCAAGAGATGGTGTCTATGTTTGGAGTTGGTATAAGCACTGGCTATTATGATTTTGATCCAAAAAGAATAAAAGAAGGCGCTGGTCAAGGTTTTCTTAGTTCATTGATATTTTTTGGTTTAGGCAAGAGTAGATCTTCTTATAATTATCTAACAGATGGTATTGGTTTACAATACTCTAGATTTAAAAATAAAAATCACATACTAAATTTAATTAAACTAGAAAAACAAAAAATAAAACAAGACCTTAAAGATGGCAATATAACAAAACAAGAAGCCATTGATAAAGTTAAAAAAGCCAATGCTAAAAGAGATGTTATAGTTGATAACGATGTTTACAATGTTTCTGAAAATAACAGACAACAAGCATTTGACGCTACAGACGCTGTTGTTGATGAACAAGTTAAACTTGACACGGCACTAGACAACTTAAAGCAAGCAAAAAACAATCCTGCTGCTACAGATCAAGATATTGAGTTTAGAGAGGCAGAAGTTGACAACCAAAAAGAAAGACTTGAAGACGCTAAATTTGAACTCAATAAACCAAAGCAGAAAGACAATGCTGATAAAGATATAAGTAGAACTTCTAATAGAGTTAATCAAACAAAAGAAGGTGAATTAGCTAACAAACAAGTCATTACATTTAGAACTATAAAAGAAGCAGCTGCGTTTATAAAAAGATACAAAATAAAAGTAGATAAAAATATTGAAAACCTACTAAACGGTAGAGCTGCAGGAGTCGCTTTAGCACCTGGGCAAACTATAAGATACAAAGGTGAAGATGTAGTACCAGCTCTTATAGTGAAACAAACGATAAATGAGCAAATAGACAATTCTACTAGACAAAACGACAGTGGTTTTCGTGCTGCTTATGCAGCTAGTCATGAGATTAATCACTTTATATTAGACACTGTGGATCCAAAAGTGCTAAATGATGTTGTATCTAAGTTAAGAAACGACATGCGTGCTTCTGGAGATATTGAAATTATGGCGGCTTTATCAATGGTTGAAAGCGCATTGATGGATTATGTAAAAAACGATCCAAGCATAACTATAGACTATTTAAACCAAGAGTTTTTAACTAATTTAGGTGACGTGCTAAATGCTTTTAACGATTTAAAGCCTAAGTCTCCATTCCAAAGAATGCTTATAGACTTTGGTGAATCTATTTCAAGAATTATAAACTCTAGTACAGGTTTAAATGTAAATTATAGCGATGCTAACTCTGTGTTAGGTTTTCTTAAAAATTACGGCAACTTTTTAGGTAAAAATGCACCTATAGTAATAAAAGGTGGTACTGATATTGATGGTGAGAAAAAGTCTAGAGCTCAAATAAGCTTAGAGCAGCAGAAGAAGCTTTTAGTAGATGAGAATAAAATTTTAGCACCTATGATGCGTACTAACGCCTCTATTGCTAAAAAAATACAGGAAAACGTAGATAAAATAAAAGTTATAAACGATCAAATAATAGAACAAAAAGAGATAGCAGAAAACTTAAAGTTTGCTCCTGGTTTATCTAAAAAAGCAAAAGATATTACAAGAAAAAATGAGCTCAACTGGAGTGAGCTTATGGATCCAGCCACTAAAGAATCTGACAAAGCAGCTTTAAAAAATAAAATACACGAAGATAATCAAGGTACTATTATAAACACCATAAGAAAAACATTTAATCCAACTATAGAAAGTAATCTAACGGCTGAAGATTATGCGCAGGCAATGCAGCTTGAAGCTTTGAAAATGATCGATTCTTACGAAAAGACATATAACAAAAAGAAAGCAGAAGGTACATTAGCGCCATGGAACTTTTATTTAAAAGATAACTTACCTAAAAGACAAGGAGCTATACTTAAAAAACTTATAGGTGATAAGTCTATGATGTTTATGGGTGACTCTACTACTAGCATAGGTAGTGCTCAGCTTGGTTATACACCTGACTACGGTAACTTTAGTAATGAAGAATACATCGAGCAACAAGGTGTAATAGTAGATGAAGTTTTAGCTTTTACACCAGAAATTAAAGCAGAAATAAGAGAAGCTGCTAAAAAAGTTCTATCAACTTTTAAAGGTGATTCAGGTGTTAATCTTAAAAAACAGCTTGGCGATGCTCTTGAAGTAATGTTAAAGCCTTATATTCAAACAAATGTATTAGGTAGCAAGGTAAAGAAAAACTACAAAGGGCAAACGTATAGAGAGTTTATGGAGCAAAACTGGGAAGATATATATTCTATAATAGGTTTTGATGTTATAAACACCAGACTTACGTCTAGAACTAAACAAGAGAAAGCTGCTGGCATACCAAATCCTTTTATATTTAAAATAACTAAAGATGGTAAGCAAGTTAGAGATAGTAGATTAGAAGACTTAACTGGTAAAGGTAGAGGTAAAGCTAAAAAGAGAATAGTCAATCAAGAAGAGTTTATAAATTTCTTTTTTGGTGAATTAGTTAATCCTTCTACACAAGGTACTAGAAAAGACACTTTAGCAGAAATAATAGCTAGAGAAGCTGGCTTAGATCAAATAAGCTGGATGCTAGAGAACGATACTGAGTTTTTAGATTTGTTTAAACAGAGACAAGAGTTGTTGGGTACTCTTATAGATAATGATTACATCGAAAATATACAAAGACAAATTGACAGATTTGATGGTTCAAGAAGACCAGGGTCAAGAGCGCAGTTAGTAATAGATAGCGCTAACTATAACGGTCTAAGCTCTAGCGCCGCTATAAACATATTAGAAGACATTAAAAACAACGAAATCATAGATTACAAGTCTCAACCATTAAATCGATTTAGAAATGATGTTTTAGACATGATAAGAGTTGGTAATGCTTACACCGCTGTAGATTTATACCACACCCCGACAGAAGATACTATCAAAGAAGACGGTAGATATAAAATGACAAGAATAGGTTTTCATCTTTCAAATACTAAGTCAGATGGTGATATTAGTGTAAGAGTTAAAATTAGCTCAGCTGGAAACTTATTTGTACCTAAAGAGTTTTCTTGGAGCGGTGCTTTTACTATAATGAGAAACTTAGATGTAGAATTAAACGGTTATGATTTTGCTATGTCTAGAATGCCAGATGAAGATGGTAGCTATTTCCCTAAATGGTTAGTTGATAATAACATACTAACAAAAAAGCAAGTAGAAAATGATCCTCGTTCTATCGGCATGAGAGATGCTTTAGTGTCTGAAGGTTATACTTCAATAACATACCCTAAAGCTGACGGTAGCTTTGGCTATATAATACTAAACAACGAAGCTTTTGACTTATCTTTTGACAATAAAATAAACAATCAAATAAAAAGCTTAATGAGTGATTCAGGCTCAAGAGCTCAATTGGTTGGTATGAAGGCAAAAATGAGTGAGATCATTGAGCAGAAATCAAAAGGTAAAATAAAAGCCAACGAAGTATTATCTAACGCTGCTGCAAGAAACATGCGTAGAAAAGCTGGACTTAACTTTGGCAATCTATATGTTCCTTATCAACTAGAAGACTTTATAGGTTTAACATATGCTTTCACACCGGCAGGTAAACAAGGTGAAGCTGCTCAAGAGTTTATAAAAGAAAGAGTGATGAATCCTTATTTTGAAGCTAAAGAGCAATACAGAGTTTTTCAGCAAAACTTGAACGCTAACTTCAATAGATTACTTGGTGATGTTGGTATTACAGCTAAAACACTTAAAGAAACAGTAGACATACTAGGTAAGCCATTTACTAAAGATCAAATAGTTAGAGCTTATTTAGTTTACACACAAAGAGCTGATATAGACCCTTCTATATTAAGTCCAAAAGAAATACAAGCTTCATTAGACTATATAAAGTCAGATGAAAAGCTTTTAATGTTTGCAGCTATGTTACCAACAATAATAGATAACAAAGGTGGTTGGGTGCAGTATAGAGGTGAAATGCATGAAACTTTATCTATTGATATAGTTAAGTTTGCACAAGGTAAAAGAAAAATATTTTTTGAAAGATTTAAAGACAATATAGATATAATATTTGATCCTCAAATAAAAGAAAAGTTAAGAGGTTTGCTGGGTGAAACATACGTTAAAGAACTAGAAAGTTCTCTTAAAAGAATGTATACAGGCAGAAATGAAAACCAAAATGCCAACCCAATGGTTAACGAGCTTATGACTTGGTTTAATGGTTCTGTTAATACTATAATGTTCTTTAATATGAGATCTGCTAGTTTGCAGCTGTTGTCTACAATTAACTTTGTAAACTGGACTGATAACAATCCATTGGCTGCGGCAAAAGCTTTTGCAAATCAAAAACAATATTGGTCTGACGTGTACACGCTTATGAACACAAGCTACATAAAAGACAGAATGGGTAATATGAAGTTTGATGTTGAAGCTGATATTCTTGTAGAAATGGGTAAAACGTCTAAAACATATAACGATTTTTTAGCTAAACTTTTTAAACTAGGTTACACGCCTACAAGACTTGCTGACTCGCTTGCTATAACTCTTGGTGGTGCTACTTTCTACAGAAATAGATTTAACACGTACAAAAAACAAGGTATGTCAGATGCTGAGGCTAACGCTAAAGCTTTAATAGACTTTGAAAGAACAGCTGAAGTTAGCCAGCAGTCTAGTGATCCGTCTAAAATAGCAAGTGCGCAGATTGGTAATTATGGTAGATTCCTTTTTGCTTTTGCTAACACTCCATTTCAATACGCTAGATTATCAAAGAAAGCCGCTTTAGATATAATAAACAATAGAGGTGATTTAAAAACTAATATATCTAAACTAACGTATTACACCTTTGTTCAGTCTATAATATTTACAGCTTTACAAAACGCGTTGACCTTAAAAGATCTAATTGATTTTGGAGATGAAGAAGACGATAGAATGGACGAAACAACTAGAGGAGCTTTGTATTTTGGAGTTAATTCTTTGATAGATGGTCAATTAAAAAACTTTGGCGCTAGAGTTGGTATTTCATCTATACTAGCAAAAAACGCTCTGTTGCTACAAATAGAAAGAGATCTTTATAGAGAGTTTGGTAAAGACGCTATTGGTGGACCTTTTGGTTTAGTTAAAGCTGCTAGACCTGAAGTTGGTGACCTAGCTATTTTAGCTAGCAGTGCTTCTCCGCCGATGTCAAGCAAGATGAAAAAATTATTTGCTATAGACAGAATGGATATCTATAATCAAATACGAGAGAAAAAAGAGTTTTACGACTTAACAGACACATGGTATATATACCCACAAGATCCAACGTGGCAAACGTATGCTACTTATTTAAACGTAGCATTCAATATACCAGCTGATAGATTATTGCAAAAATTAGAAAACTTATCTTTTGCTATGTATGATGAGTTTGATTACACTACAAGATTTATGTTTTTAACTGGTTGGAGTAAATGGAACTTACTACCAAAAGATGACTTTAACATACCTTATCCTGAAATGGAAAGTTTAAATTATTACGAAAATAAACTTAGAAAGAAAATAAAAGAAAAATCTAAAAACTCAGAGACTGTTAAGGACTACGAGAAAAGAATGAGAGAAAAAAGACGAGAAAAAAGTAAGTAACAAGCAAAAACGTGTAATATTACACATATAACAACCTACATAATATGAAAAAAATAATTTTAATAATTTTACTGCTTTTCGCTAGCAGCGCAAACGCTCAATTTTTTAAAAGCATTTATGATGACTTTTTAAAATACGGTACGTTTTATGCAGCTGGAAATGTTGGCAATGCTAAGCTAGAACAAGCTAGGTATTTTGTTAGAACAAATCCAGATAATCTTTATGACATACCTCAAGTTATAGATAAAACTATATATCACCCAAATGATTATAGATTAGGTTTTGGTATACGTAAGCTAGCAAGGTTTGGTTATGAAAGCAAGCCAAACTTTTACAACGGCACAGAAAACAACGTAGGTTTGTCTGCCCCAACAGCAGCTGTAAAAGGACTAGAATACTTGCTACATTGGGAAAAACAAAGAATAGACGGTAACGAATTTGATAATAGACGTTTGTTTGTAAGGCACACGGGTAAATACCATATAGGTAAATTTGAATCAAGAGAATCAGGTAATGTAGGTTTTGAGTACGTGTCTGGTGAAGTAAGAGCTAGACTACCTATAGGTAATAAATTTAGCGTGTCTGCAGGTATTATATATCGAACTCATCAAAAAGCGTATGGATATAATCCTATTGAAATATGGTTAAATGAAATGGATGCTGATGGCAACGCTGTTAATCCTTGGTGGACTTTAGGTTATGAGTATGGTTACGTAGATGAACTTGTAGAACACACTAATATAGCTACAGGAGAAATTATGTATCATTGGTGCTGGAGAGATCCACAAGGTAACATAGTAGCTTATACCGATGAGCAGTTTAGAGATCAGATATTTGGTGGACTTATGAATCGATTTAACAGAGAAGCTTGGTCTGAGCTAGATCCTTTTGCTGAAATTGCACCTATAATGGGGTTTGATTTTTATCATTATAAAAATAACTTTTGGTTACATGCATATGGTAATTGGATTATGCCTCACCATAGTTACGTAGAAGGAAACGAAGATTTTAGTTATTTACATCGTGATAGCTGGGGTAAAGGGGGTCACAATGATCTTCTAAGCGGTAAGCAATGGAGCGATTATCAAGCAGGTTTAATGTTTGGTTGGAAAATGACAAAATCAATAGGTATATTTGTAGAAGGTGAATACACTAAGTTTTGGGACTCAGAGATATTTAGCTCTAATTTTGGAATCAATATAACACTCAGATAATGGCAACACAAATAGGAGAAAGCACTAAGGTAACTCTTGATTTGAAGACAATAGGTATAATCATAGGATTTACAATATCACTTGCTACAACATATTTTACTTTAAAATCTGACATAGCTCTCGCCAAGGAACTTCCTGAGCCAGTTATATCAAGAACAGAGTACGATCTAAAAGATGAGTTAGTGCGTCAAACGATAATGGACACACAAGATGACGTTGATCAAATACTAGAAGAGTTAGAAAAAATAGATCAGCGTTTGTACGAAATAAGAAAAAACCAATGAGAACTTTAATACTATTTTTAATTAGTGCGTTTACGTATGCACAGTCAGATGTTCCAGATAAATACTGGATAGATGACAGTAATTTTAATCAAACTGTAAGTAATGATAATGCTTTCGGAGACGACAACAATGACACTATAGTTATTGAATTTTGGGCTAAATTTAATGAAGCAAATTGTTTTAACGAATGGGATAAAATAAAAGATGCATCATATTATAGAGTTGATATATCAAAAGCACCACAAGCTAAAAAGAAGTATAGGGTTAGAATGGTGCCTACTGTTCTTATTTTTAAGTCTGGTAGTATGGAAAAAATATTTAAAGCCGGTCTTGACCTTACACTTCCTGTGGGGTTGGCTGAAATACAAGAAGCAATAAATGAAATAAATTTAGCAAGTAATTTTTAATTAAATGGAAAAAATTAGCAAGCATGTTAGCTACAAAGAAGGCGTGTATAGCAGAACAGCGCAGAGATTAGGTATAGATAATAATCCTAGTCAATACGAATTAACGAATATGCAAGTTATTGCTGAAAACATATTTGAACCTCTTAGAGAGTGGGTTAATGGTCCTATAGCTATAAATTCTTTTTATAGAAGTGCAGATCTCAACAAAGCTATTGGGGGTAGTTCAAAATCACAACATTGCCAAGGTAGAGCTATGGATATAGACGACACCTTTGGTCACAAAACAAACGCTGAAATGTATAGTTGGATTAAAGATAATTTAGACTTTGATCAAATGATATGGGAGTTTGGAGACGATAATAATCCAAACTGGGTACATGTATCTTACGTATCTGAAGACGCTAATAGAAACAGATGTTTGAAAGCTTATAAAGAAAACGGTAAAACTAAATATAAAGTGATATGAAAAATAAATCACCATTAAAACAAACTAGAGGCGCGAAAAGGCCTACACCAAAACACCCAGACAGAATACAACACTCTGTTTTTAGAGGCCCTAAAGACGTGCCAACCGTACCTTATACTCAATCTCAAATTGATACGATGAGTCAAAAAAGTTATGATAAACTTCCTATGTTTTTTAGAACTTTAGATGAATCAAAAAAATCTGATACTATAGTAAACAAGGTAAAAGGTAGTAAAAAACCTACACCATTAAAAAAGAAAGATGCTTGCTATCATAAAGCAAAAGCTAAATATGATGTGTTTCCATCTGCTTACGCTTCTGGTTATATAGCTAAATGTAGAAAAAGAAAAGGTAATATAGGATAATATGTTTAAGAATAAAGAATTAAGAGGATATATAGGTGCTGCAACTGTGTTTGCTATGGTAATGGGTTTACTATTATTTTTAGCTTACAAAGAAATACCTGACACTAACAATGATATATTTAAAGTTATTGTTGGTATGCTCGTCGGCAGTTTATCAGTTGTCATATACACTTTCATAGGTAAGAACCCGGAAGAAGTTGAGTCATTGAAAGCAAAAAATGAAGCGCTAGAAGATAAAGTTGCCAGTATGGTTGTTGAAAAAGATAAACTTGAAAAACTACTAAGAGATCTACAAACAGAGGTTATAGATAAATTAGCTGTATCAGGTAATAACTTTACTTTTAAAAATACTAAGTAATGGCTTTTAAGTTAAAGAACTCACCTTTTAAATGTTGGGACGGCTACGAAAGAGTTCCTGGTACTAAACCTGGAGCAAAAGGTAGTTGTCGCAAGTCTTCACCTATGAAGGTTAGAAAGACTGAAAAAGGTTTAGCTCTTAAACGTTGGTTTAAAGAAGAGTGGAAAGATGAAAAAGGTAATGTCTGTGGCTCTGATGAAAACAAAAATACTAAAGTTTGTAGACCTAGTAAAAGAGTTAGTAAAGATAGCCCTAAATCTTGGGGTGAAATGAGTAAAAGTGAAAAATCAAAAGTAGTTCGTGCTAAAAAGAAAGTTGGCATGGGCAAACGAAGAGCATCATCAAGTAATGTAGCATAAAAAAAAAGGGGCGTTAAGCCCCTTTATTATTTATCCATCGCAAGCAGCACAGTCTGGATCCATAGCTTGTTGCGCTATATCGCCGCGTAACACAGATTCTGTTCGCATATAATATAACGTTTTAATACCTTTTTTCCAAGCCTCCATGTGCACTTGATTTATCCACTTTGGTGTGGCTTCAGAAGGAAAAGCTAAGTTCAAACTAACAGACTGGTCAATATATTGCTGACGTATACCAGCTTGATTAACCAACTCTAATTGATTTATTTCTTTAAAGGTTTTAAATACATCTACTACTTTATCAAAACCCGTTAGATCTAACGAATCTTGTTCAGAAAGACGTACTAGTCTACCATTAATGTAGCCGAAATCATCAAGCTCTTTAATATCTTGTATACTTCCTCCATCGGCCATAATTTTATCCCAAGTTTCTTTGGTATTTATACCAGCTTTGCGAAGAACTTTTTCTAGTTCTTTGTTTTTCCTAATGAACGTACCCTTCGCGCTTTGTTCAGTGAAAACATTAGCGGCCCAAGGCTCAATGCCAGGACTAACATTACCGGCAAGCTTACTATTACTGACAGTAGGAGCAATAGCCCTAAGATGAGTGTTGCGAAGGCCAGTGCCACGACACCAAAGAGGTTCACCGTAAACCTCAGCAAGAGCTCTTGACGCGCGTTCACTTTCAATTTTAATCTGTGAAAATATACGTCTTGTTTGAAACTGGGCTTGTAGTCCTTCAAAGGGGATTCCATTCTGTTGAAGATACGTATGCCAACCCAAGACTCCCAAGCCGAGTGCACGGCCTTTTTCTGCAGATCGTACAGAGTTGCCGAAGCCTTTGAGACCTTTAGCTTTTTGAATGAATTCTTCCAGAACTCCATCAAGGAACCAAATAGCATCGTATATAATATTTGTATTTTTCCATTCCTCATATTTTGATAAATTAAGTGAAGATAAACAGCACACAAAACTGTGTGACTCGTCTGTATGTAGAGTTATTTCACTACATATATTTGTCATATGCACTTTTAATGCGTTGTCTTTGTACGCTGCTGGATTTGCTTTATTAGTGTTTCCTTTAAAAAGGATATACGGTTCTCCGG
>BCSF01000349.1_pt1 | contig 19206 bp, 16 predicted proteins | sample 1016431 | NCBI WGS metagenome assembly BCSF01 (sample SAMD00045685;SAMD00045686;SAMD00045687;SAMD00045688;SAMD00045689;SAMD00045690;SAMD00045691;SAMD00045692;SAMD00045684;SAMD00045690;SAMD00045691;SAMD00045692;SAMD00045684;SAMD00045685;SAMD00045686;SAMD00045687;SAMD00045688;SAMD00045689, study...
CCGTGGTGTAGTGTATAAAGAGATCGACTGACGGTGAAGGGGAGGTTCGATTCCTCCCCCAGTCATTGGCTTTGGCCCCTTACGAGGGACACCCTTAGCCGTCTAGACGGTGGGATAGACCACAAAAATTTTTTATCTGAACGTTCGGAGTCTGGTTACAATTTACTTACTCCTTAATTAACAATGGCTAACGCAACACAAACTGCGCTGGGCCGGTCTAATCTTAGCACCGGTACTGGCTATGGTGGTGCTGGCGATAAGTATGAACTTTACCTGAAGCTTTTCTCTGGTGAAATGTTCAAAGGCTTCCAGCATAACACCATCGCTCGTGACCTCGTCATGAAGCGTACCCTGAAGAACGGCAAGTCTCTTCAGTTCGTGTACACTGGACGCATGGATGCTTCTTTCCATACGCCTGGTACGCCCATCCTGGGATCTGGTGATCCCCCGGTGGCAGAGAAGACCATCGTGGTCGATGACCTGCTGGTCAGCTCCGCTTTCGTGTATGATCTCGACGAGACCCTGGCTCATTACGAGCTGCGCGGCGAGATCTCCAAGAAGATCGGCTATGCTCTTGCTGAGCACTATGACCGTCGCATCTTCCGTTCTATCGTGCGTGGCGCTCGCGCTGCTCACCCCGTGTCTGCAACCGGCAAGGTTGAGCCGGGTGGTACCCAGATCCAGGTTGGTACTGGTGCTGGTACCAACGCTGACGCTCTCGACTCCACCAAGATCGTGGCTGCTTTCTTTGAAGCCGCTTCTGTCCTGGATGAGAAGGGTGTTGGTCAGGAAGGTCGTGTGGCCGTTCTCTCCCCGCGTCAATACTACGCACTCGTGGAAAACGTGTCCAGCAACGCTCTGATCAACCGTGACGAGCAGGGCACCGCTCTGCAGTCTGGTCAAGGCATCCTGTCGATTGCTGGTATCAAGATCTACAAGTCCATGAACATTCCGTTCCTGGGCAAGTATGGTACCAACTCTACCATCGACAACGCTGGCTCCTTCGTGGGTGTTGACGTCGAAGCTTCTGCTACCGGCGAGAACAACCCCTACGGTGCTGCTGACGACTTCGACACCTCCTGCGGACTTATCTTCCAACGTGAAGCCGCTGGTGTCGTTGAGACCATTGGACCCCAGGTCCAGGTCACCTCGGGCGACGTGTCCGTGATTTACCAGGGCGACGTGATCCTGGGTCGCCTCAGCATGGGTACGGACTACCTGAACCCTGCTGCTTGCGTCGAACTGCATGCTACCAGCACCGCTGGTTCTGCATTCTGATCCATTCTTGTTTCTATATCGGGGCTCCTTCGGGGGTCCCTTTTTTATTATCATGACAACTAATTCGTACGCATCGTCCACCGAACTGGATGCTGTTAACCACGTTCTTATGAGTGTGGGTGAGTCTCCTGTCAATACACTATCCACTCAAAGCTCTGAAGTTGCTATTGCTCAGAACACTCTCCGACAAGTTTGTCGTGAAGTTCAGTCTGAGGGTTGGGTATACAATACTGAATATGAGTTCCCGTTTGTGGTAGACACCAACGACGAGGTGCTCATTCCCCATACTGTCCTCCAGCTGGACGTGAACAAGTTTAGACATAACGACGACTATGATGTGGTTAGAAGGAATGGTAAGCTGTATGATAGGTATTCTCACTCCTATAAATTTAAAAACCTCGACACTCTTTACTGTGATGTGGTTTGGTTCTTCGAGTTCGATGACATCCCTCAGGTCTTCCGTGATTACATCTCTTCACGCTCTTCCCGCATTGCTGTGACCCGTATGGTCAATGACGAGACAGCTGCTAAACTGCTCGCATCAGATGAGGCACAGCTTCGTGCTTTGGCTGTTGAATACGACACTGCTCAAGCTGAGTACAACGTGTTCCAAGGTGCTGACTTCCGCAACCCCTACCCATCGTTCAAACCATTCAACGCAGTTAGTCGGTAATTATGGCAGCAGTTAACCAACGAATTCAAAACTTTCTCGGTGGTGTCTCACAGCAGCCTGACTTTGTCAAGTTTCCTGGTCAAACCAATTATTGCGACAATGCGTATCCTGATGTAACGTTTGGTTTATCTAAACGTCCTCCTGGTGAGTTTGTCGCTACTCTACCTAACGCTAATGATGGCGGTCAATGGTTTGAGATCCTTAGAGATTCTGACGAAAAATTTATTGGTCAGATTAGAAACAACCAAATTCGAGTCTGGAACCTTGATACAGGTGCTGAGCAGACAGTAAATGAAGACTCAAACAACGCTTACAATTACCTTGACAGAGAGGATAGCAATACACGATACGGTCTTCAGACTATCGGTGACTATACTCTAATTACTAATCCTGAGCAGACTGTAGGAACGAGTGGTACCACTGGCACCTTTAGTAATGGTGATAACTATGCTTTTGTTTCAATTAATACACTAGCATATAATACAGAGTATGTGGTTGCTCTTAACCACGACGGTACCATCAACACGACAACTAGAAGGCGAGCTGGTGCTCTGAGTGTTATTAAGTCAGGAGAATCTTCTAGCTCTTGGCAGCAGGCTGACCCAGAACCAAGGCATGCAGGTAAGCAAGAATTCTACAACGACAATCACGGTATTAAATTTACTATCGTTGTAAATGGTAATGTCTTTGTTAATTCATATAATAGTGATAGTGAGGCAAACTATAATGTTCAGTATAACGCAGAAGTAGTCCTCCAAGATCCAGGCCACAACGTGCCTGCTGCTGGTCATACGTACAGCAACATTGACGTTGCTGGTGAGGACTACGATGTCACGATTGATTCAGTAGAAGAATATGAAACCTACGTTGATTCAGGTGTTGCAGTTTACACAACTCCAAAGAATCCTGACAAAGGTACCCTTAGTCTAAGCGTTCTTCTAGACGAACTAAAAGCGGCAATCGATGCTGCTTACCCTAACTTTACCACAGAGATCATTGGTGAGGGTATCCTCATCACAAGAAGTAACTCTTTTACGATTGAGACAAGAGGTGGTACTCTAAACAACACCTTGGAAGCTATCCAAGAATCAGTACCAAACGTTAGTAAGCTCCCAGAGCAGTGTAAAGATGGATACATTGCTAAGGTAACCAACACTGAAAGCGCAGAAGCTGACGATTACTACGTCCAGTTTATAGCTGACAATGGTGATAAAGGTCTAGGTTCGTGGGAAGAGACTGTAGCTCCTGGTATCGTAAGGGGTCTTGATCCTAGCACCATGCCTCATGCTCTAGTCAATAACCGTGACGGCACCTTTGACTTTAGAAGACTTAGCGAAGCAGATGATTCTAACAATTATTGGATTGACAGGCAAGTAGGTGATGAGAATACTAACCCTGAACCCACCTTTGTTGGTCAGGGGATTAAGGACATCTTTTTCTATCGGAACCGTTTAGGTTTTATTTCTGGTGAAAATGTCATCCTTAGTCAGCCTGCTGATTATTTTAATTTCTTCGTAGTTTCTGCAATCAGTACCAGTGATGCAGATCCTATTGACATTGCTGCGTCTGACATTAAACCTGCCTTCCTGAACCACGTTTTACCTGTTCAGAAGGGTTTGGTATTGTTCAGTGAGTCAGCTCAGTTCATGCTGTTTAGTGAGTCAGATCGTCTTAGCGCTAACACGGCACAGCTAAAGAAGCTATCTTCTTACGAGTGTAGTCCTACAGTACCTCCTGTTGACCTGGGCACCTCTGTCATGTTTTCCACAGGCAACGCGGCATACAGCCGTGTGTTCGAGATGGTAATTCAAGACGAGACTGTACCTCCTACAGTGCTAGAGCAGACTCGTGTAGTCCCTGAGTTTATACCCAATGATATTACTCACTCGTCTAATAGCTCACAGCTTGGTCTAGTAACCTATGCAAGTAAAAATGATGAGCAGATCTACTTCTACAAGTACTATGACTCTGGTACTGAACGTCAACAGTCTGCGTGGTACACTTGGACGTTAAATGGCGAATTTTATCATAGTGTTTACACTGCTGGTAGTCAGTACATCGTTGTGAGACAAGGCTCTGACTGGGTCTTGCTTCGCCACGAGACGTTGATTGAGACTGCTAACAATAGCAGCTATCAAGTAGGATCTGGTAATACTGCTCGCAGGTTTGAGGTAGCACTTGATAACATGCATAGAGTCGTAAATGCAGATGTCACTTATGATTCTGAAACAGATGTTTCTACAGTAACACTACCTTATAATCACTATGAGGATGGTACCTTACAGGCTTGTGTCATTAGTGGTACCAATGCCGGGTATGTAGTAACAGCTGATGCTGCTGATGGCACTGAAGCTACCTTTAACGGTATTAACCTGAATACAGGTAATGTAGTTATTGGTTACAGATACGTTACTGAAATCCAGTTACCTAACTTCTATTATAGTGTGGGTAAAGGTCAGTATGATGTTAACGGTGATCTACGGATTAACCGCATCAACCTTGAGCTTGGTATCTCTGGTCCTATGCAGTTCCATGTTAGTGCTCCACAGATTACTAATTACATTCAATATGAGTCTGGCATGGAAATAGACTTGGGCAAGTTTAACGAGACTCCCACTGCTCCCTATAAGTCTGTTAAAATCCCTATTTACAAGAAGAACGATAAATACACCCTTACTATTAAAATTCGTGACCCCTTTACCGCAACTATAGTCTCAGGCAGCTGGGACGGACGCTATGACAACAAACGACACATACGTCGGTAAGTACATTCAACCATGCACCCCTCAACTGGCTTTAGAAGTTGGTGAGAATCTGCGTTGGGAAGACATCAGAGAAGTAGAAGAGACCACAGGGCTGACTGCTCCGGCAGCAGTCCTGGAGTCTTATTATCGTTCTGCTTTCTCTGTCTATTTCACTGTGCCCAACGGCAAGGCTGCCGGTGTGGCAGGCGTAACACCAGACAATAAGATCTGGATGTTATGTACTAAAGCCAGTGAAGAATATCCGCATACATTCGTAAGAGAAGCTAGAAGGTGGATTAACAGTCTCCATAACCCATACCTGTGGAATCAAGCAGACATGAGGAATGAGAGTCATATCAAGCTGCTCAAGCTTCTTAAGTTTAAATTCATTAACTATCAAGTTCACAACGGTGTCCCCCTAATCCAATTTGTTAAACTATGTGTGAACCAATAACTATAGGTGTACTGACTGCAGCAGCTAGTGGTATGCAAGCTATCGGGGCGCATCAACAGCAGCAAGCTGCGGTTGCACGCTCTAATGCTATTGCACAACAACAATATCAACGTGAGCTTCAGATTGCAGCTGCTCGTGACCAAGAGAAAGGACGTGCGTATCAGGCAAAATTAAAAGAAGAAACTGCTGCTAAGAATGCTTACTACGCTCAGATAACTGCTAACCAGGCTGAAGCTACGAGAGCCCTTGCAGCTGCTGATCAGAAATTAGAAGAAAAACGAACGACTGCAGCGTTTAGTGCTCAACGTAACATAGCCAATGCTATTAAAGCACAAGGTCAAGTCTTGTCTTCAGGTAAAGCTGGACAGTCTACTTTGCTTGCAGCATTGGATTCAGAGCGTACGTTAGGCTTTGAGATGGCTGAGATTGAGCAGACCTTGTATGATGCTCGTCGTGCCTCTGGTATTGAGAAAGAAGGTATTCTTCTGGATCAACACTCTGCCGACGTTGCAGCTTGGAACAACATTCCTGCTGCTCCCCTTGCTCCTCAGGCTTCGTTCCTGCCTGTCAAACCTATCATGGCTTCTGGACCTTCTGGTTTGTCACTTGCAGGTAGCCTGCTTGGTGCTGGCGTCAGTGGTGTCAGTGCAGGGTACAATTTTAAGAACACTATTGAACAAGATTAAACTATGCCATATCAAGGTAGCGCACAGTCGGTGGGCTTCCGTAACCGTACCGTAGCTGACCCCTCAAAGCGTATGCGCCAAGAGGCTTCTCAAATTGAAGATCGCGGTAGGGAACGGATCCAATCGATGGAGAAGCAAGCTTCTCAAGAAATCCGTGAAATGAATCGGCTTAGCGATATTGAAGCTAGCAATTCTAATTACGAGCTAAAAGCACTATCCAAGTTTAGTAACACAATCACTAACTTCTTAGAAGATGACCTTGCTGATATAGAGAAGCGTCGGATTGAAGGAGAGATTGAAGAAGGTAAAAGGATCTATGCTGAGCAGGGTCCTGCCTTCCAACAACAAAAAGAAGATGTTCAAAACGCAGCTGACCGTAGCTACGACTTGGACATTAGAGCTACACAAGAAGCTAGTAAAATCCCTGATGAGGAGGGGGCAAGCCGTGTTCGGAAACTTTCTCGGTGGAAAGAGCATGGCTATCAGCTAGCTGCTATGAAAGAAGCTGGTCAGAACTTTGGTGTCTATCTAGACAACGAGCTGGTCAGCAACGAGACTCTGATTGAAGACCCTTCTGGTGGTCCTGCATTTAGAATCAAAGACTACAAAGGTAAGGCTCAGTATGAAGCTGCTGTCAACTACCTGCAGAACAACTACATTAAAGATTACAACCCTGCTGGCCTTAGCGCCAAGGTTGTCAATACTGTTCTTGTTCCTGGGGTTGACAACGCTACTACTATCCACCGTAAGCAATACTACAGGCAGCAGAAGATTGAGTCTGCTACCATGGACCTTGAGGTTGCTAACGTCACCCTTGCTGAATCTCTAAACGGCACTTCTGGTTTTCCTTCTCCTGATATTGCTATCAATGGTTTCTTAGTACAGGCACAGGATGCATACGCACGTCAAGGTGTTGCTAATCCTAGACAAGCCGCTAAGGATCAACTAATCAACAGTCTGAAAGCTAGGGCTGTTGCTAACCCTGAAAACGTTGATCAGTTAATCGCAATGGTAGAAGGTGTTACTATTAAAGGACACCCTGCTGGCGAGAAGAACTTGTTTGATTTGTACCCTTCACAGATTAGTGCTAACGCTCTTACAGCTGCTGCAATCAATCAAGAGTATGAAGAGCATAATCTTCGCAAAAGAGACAGCCTGGTTGACGCTGAGCAAGCTGTAGAAGCTTATAAAAATGCTGTCAATGATGGCTTGTCTGGCGCTGAACAGGTACTAGCTTTACAAGAACTTCAAGAAAAATATGGAGTTCTGCATCCTAAACTGATAGCTGATGCTGTTACTCATGTAAACTTGCGTATGGGTGAAGAAGAGTCTCGTGCTTATGCTAACGCTCTTGTTAAAGCACAAGGCGGAGAAATCACCCGTGAGCAGCTGCTGAACCTTGACTCTAACGTTGTAGCGGAGTTTGAAGAGTACATGGTTGATACTCTGTTTAGTGATGGTCAGAAAGAGAACATCAAAGAACAGTTTAAAAAGATTGATGGTGAGATTCGTGATGCAGTTAAGGCTGCAGACACGAACACCGCTCTTCGTTATGATGCTATTGCTGCACGAAGCGCTGCTGAAAGAAGCCTTATAGCTGAAGCTCAACTGCTGTATGATGCAGCAGAAAAAGCTGGTAAGCCTATTTCTAAATCAGACGCTATCAGGCTTGCTGGTGATAGAATTGCTCAGTACATCAAAGAAGGCAAAAATAACGAAAATAGTCAATACTACTATACCAGTAACGAAGGTTTTAAAAAGTTCTTTGCACACAACAACCCTACAATTAGTAAGGCGTACGCACAGACTCAAAACATCATTGACAGGTACAAGTCAAAGTCTAATCAAACTAGCAAAGCTGCTGTTAACATTGACCTTCAAATCCCCCCTGAACGTCTTGAACTTACTTCTAATGGTAAACCTGATTCTTTGTTTTTTGCCCTGGCTCGCCTAGATGGCGAGTCTGATGCATTTGAGATTCTTAATGCCCAACGTGCTAAACAACAGCCTCCTTTACCAGCTGTCACGCTTCCTCCAGAAGCAGACCTTGTTCAAAATGCTATTAGGCAGTACCCTGAACTTAAACCCCTGTTCTTAAATCACCAAAGCTACAACCGTATCAACCGTGGTATGGAACAGGTTAGCGGAAGTGTACCTAACTTTATGAAGGCTATTGGTTTCCAAGAATCTTCTGGTAACTATAAAGCTGACAACCCTGACGCTTATGGTAAGGACAACCCTGCTTTGGGTAAGTACCAGATTCTCTGGTCTAATGTTAAAGCATGGGCTAGGCAGTACGGAATGCCTCATCCTGGCACAAAAGAGGATTTTAAAAATAATCCACAGTACCAAGAAACCCTAGCAAGAAAAGCTTTTGAAGGTTACTTCAGGACTGCTGCTAGTAAAACCGATAATCGTGATGATATGATTCGCATGGTTGCAGCTGCTTGGTATGGAGGTGCTGGTGCTATGGATGAATATGATAACCCTAACTACAGTGGTGGCCCTGGCTACCCTAATATGCAAGAGTACACAATGTCTGTTCTTCGTAAATACAAAGGAGGTATGCCCTGATGGAACAAGAGCATAACATTCCTCAATATGGACTAACAGACGCAGATAGATCAAGTATTGGCAGTCTAATTAATCAAGCTGCTGGTCTTCCTGACCGTCCACCAGAGGAAGAAGTAAAACCTGTTGAACAAAAGGAACCCGATCCTACATTCCTGTCTGAAACTGGCGCTGCCATTGCAGGCGGTTTAGCTGATGCTGTAGAGAGCGTTGGTGGGTTTGCTGAGCTGACAGGTGACACATTTAAGACTGGTATTAGCCAGCTTTTTGGAGATCCTGTTGACGAAACACAGAACCCATTCAGTTCTGAATATGAGTCTGGTGATGCAAACTGGCTCGATATTCCTGATGATTGGGTTCCTGAAAACAAGACTGGACTGGGTAAGCTTGCCCGTGGTCTGGTTGAGTTTGGTGCCCTGACTGCTGCTACTGGCGGTATTGGTGGTGCCGTAGGTGGCAGTCTCCGTGTAGGTGCCCGTCTTGGTGGTACAGCTCGTGCTGCTGGTCTTGGTTTAGACACCCGTCGTCGCCTTAACTTTATTGGTAAGGCTGCTAAGATTGGTGCAGAAGGTGGTGTTGCTGATCTTGTGTCTAGCAGCTCCGAGTCTGCAAACATGGCTAACCTGCTTAATGAGCACACTCCTTGGCTTGCCCCTTGGGTCACTGATGCACTTGCAAATGATCCTGAAGATAACCCTTGGCTTGCTCGTATTAAGACTGTCACTGCTGGTGCTGGTCTGAACTGGGTTGGCTGGGGTATCAGTGCCTTTGCTAAAGGATCATGGGCTGCAGCTAAAGCTCGTAAAGCAGGTAAGAGTGTAGATGAAGCTAATGAGATTGGTAACAAAGTCCATGATCAAGAGCTGCAAAAGCAGCAGGATGCTCATACTGCAGTGTCTGACGAGCTTGCTAAGAAGCACGAAGCCGAAGGTCGTGGACAATCTGACAAAACTGACCCTGACAACCCGCCTGACTCCTTTGTCAACCCTGCTAAGTTTGACAACACTGAGCGTGCTACTGTAGACAATACAGTGAGTGCTACTCAGGTTGCACGTGAGTCTATTACTGACGCTAAAAACGGTGGTAAAGGCAGGTCTCACAGCCAGATGCTCACTGATTCTATGATTGAGCAGATCGCACGTGGCGATAAAACGATCAAAGAATCGGTCCTTAAGACCGCTAAAGAGCTGGCAGATAAAGCTTTCCAGAAAGGTGGTTCTTTAGAAGGTATTGCTGAGATGAACTATGACGATCTTGTCATGCTGTTCGTCAAGCAAACCAGCGAGATGACCTCCATGATTGATGAAGGTGGTGACATCGCAGCACGTTTCAAGGAATACTTTGTCGATAAGACTAAGGACGCCCGTGTCTATATCACTGATGGTAATAAGATCGTTACAGCTTCTCCTACCCAAAAAGCTGCCCTGACTATGACTATCCGTAGTCTGGCTCTGCGAGCACAGGCTATTGCTAATGGCACCCTCTTTATTGCTGACGAGCTGCCTATCAATCGTCAGGTCGAGATGACCCTTGACGCCATGAAGGTGGCAATGACTGAGCATAAGAAGATGGGCTTCATGTGGGGTCTTGATGGTAAGCTTCAGCAGCTGGGTATGGTTCCTAAATCAGTCAAGGACTCTACTCAGAAGCAGATTGAGAAGCTAACCAAAGAACAGGATGAGTACTTTAGTGCTCTCCACGAGATGAACAAGCAGGGTAAGTATCAGCAGATGCGTGACCTGATGGAGCTGCATAACCTCTCTGATGGCAACATCCGTACTATGGAGCATATCCATGACTACCTGCGGGCTAATCTCATGGGTGGTAAGGTCAACGGCAAAGCAATCAAAGGTCGCCTCCGTACAGAACTTCAAAGTGTGTTCTACAACTCTGTCTTGAGTGGTCCACGGACTATTGTCAAGGCTGTGTTTGGTACTAACTTTATTGGTATTCTGCGTCCTTTCCAGTCTTACCTTGGTGCTAGCATCATGCGTAACCAGAAAGAGGCTGCGATTGCTGCAGCTCAGATCGATTCTCTTGGACAAGCGTTTGCCGAAGGCTTCCGTATGTTTAAGTACAACTACGATCTGGGAGCAAACCGTAAGACCATGAGCTACGAAGGCAAGTTTGACCTTGAGTCTGATCTTGCTGAGTGGAATAACATGGCTGAGTTCTACCAACGTTATGGCTCAGATGGAGAGAAACGTGCCTATGATGCCCTGAACGTTGTTGTACAGGCTAATACTTCTCCTTGGATGAAGTACAGTCAAAACGCTATGGGTGCTGGTGACTCTCTTGCTCGTACGATCATTGGTCGTTATGAGATGAGAATGCGTGCAGCACGTGAAGTTATTGATTCGGGTGCTGACCTAAAAGATGTAACTAAACTTGCGAGAGACATTGAAGAGAAGTTTAGGACAGGTCCTGATGGTATCTTTAAAAAAGATGCTAATGGTCGTTTTGTGGTAAGTGATAAAGCAGCACGCCTTGCTGGTAATGAAGCTGCTATGACTACTGCTCTTGAAGAGAACTTCAAAGGTTTTGAGTTGATCTCAAATATCCCCTTTATGAAGGCGTTCTTCCCGTTTGTCCGTACTGGTTTTAATGCTCTTGAGCTGACCTTTGCTCACACAGATCTTATTAGATTCCGTGATAAATACAAGGATATTATGTCTGGTCAAAACCTAGACAAATATGGTATCCGTGAACAAGACCTTGCTCAGGCACAGGCTTTGATGAACGGTAGGATCTATATGGGTCGTGGTATTATTGGTATGGCTACTGTTGCTGCTTTGGCAGGTAACCTGACTGGTGACTATCCAGTTAACCAAGAAGACCGTGAAGCTTGGCAGAGAGCTGGTAAAAAGCCAAACTCTTTTAAGGTTGGTAATACCTACATTTCTTATGCTGATCTTGAACCGTTCAACACTCTGTTCTCTGCTACAGCAAACGTAATCCAGAACGCACATGTTCTTGGAGAAGCTTACACTGAAAAATGGCTGCAGAAACTGACCTTTATGGTTAGTGCTGTTCTTGTTGACAAGTCAATGCTTTCTGGTGTAGACGATCTGGCACGTTTGATGAACTCAGAAACTTCTGCTGAACTTGTGACTCAAACTGGTAGTCGATATATTCGCTCTCACCTTCCCTATCAAGGGTTGTTAGGTCAGCTTGGTGATTTAATAGATGCCAATCGACGTGAAGCAGACAAACTGACTGAACACTTGGTTAAAAGAGACGCACTTCTTAAGTCTGTTCTCCCTCCCCAATACGATTACCTGTCTGAAGATCGTACAGGCAAACCTCTTAACTATGCAGCAGAGAATCCTTTGGTGCGTTTGTTTAACATGGTTATGCCAATCGCTATTCACAACGCAGAAGGTGATCCAATTAAGGAGACCCTGGTAGAAATGAGGTTTAACATCCCTCAAGTTACGTCTACCTACCAAGGTGAACCTCTTAACTCTCAAGAGCGTTCTGAGCTGCAGAAGTACATGGCAAAAGGTAATATACGGAAAGAGCTTAAAAAGCTTATCTTGGACGATCCTAAGTTCCGTAAAGACCTTGATGCATACAAAAAAGGCGCTGGTCCCTTCCAGCCTTTTAGTGCTGAAGCAGGCGAAGCTTTGTATGGTCAACAGTTCTACATAAGTGTTAACAAAATTTTCCAAAGAGCTAAGGACGCAGCAATGATTGAAGTCCTTAGAAACAACCCAGACCTTCAAAGGCGTATTGACGACCGTAATGCTAAGAAAGCAGCAAGTAAGTCTGGTAACATGGAAAGACTTACAGAACTCAAAAAACACGGCTACTAACTCCACCCAACCAGCCCTTAACTATTTAAGCAGTGGCAATTACAACTCGATCTTACAACGCGAACGGGTCACAAACCCAGTTCACAATTCCATTTGAATACATTGATAAAGCGGATATTGACGTTTACGTTGATAGCGTTTTACAACTACAACAGAATAGCACTTCTACTGCCGGTCCCGATCACCCACAAGTTGAATCAGGTGCGATTGACCAGGGCACTGCTCTGATTAACTACACTTTTGCTAACGATACCACGATTGAGTTCAATAACGCCCCCACTTCGGGGGCTTTTATTTTTCTTGAGCGTACTACTGATGACACTTCTGTTGTCACCTTTGCTCCTGGCTCTACAATCCGAGCTGCAGAACTCAACCTTGCACTAGAACAAGTTCGTTTTATTGCTCAAGAAGGTACCAACACTGCACAACAGGGTGGTATTCCTTCTAAGGATAACGCTGATTCTATCGATGCTCAAGGTAAGCGCATCGAAAACATGGCTGATGCCAACTCTTTTGATGATGCAGTCACCCGAAGACAGCTAGGTAGAGTCATTACCGATGACTTGCTTGAAGGTGAAGCTATTAACCTTACTGACGCTACTGGTGGTACTAACTCTAACAGACAAGTTACTATCTCTGTTGAGGATAGCTCCAAAACCAACAAAGGTGCTGTCATGATCAACGAAGGTGTTGGCATTGATGTGACGTACACTGATGGTAACGCAGTCATTAAGGGCGAAGATAGCTCCAAAACTAACAAAGGCATCGTCAAAATTAACGAAGGTGAAGGCATTGATGTAAATTACACTAATGGCGATGCTTTAATCTCAGGTGAAGACAGCTCTAAAACTAACAAAGGTATTGTCTCCATCAACGAAGGTCATGCTATTGATGTGACGTACACTGATGGTGATGCTGTGATTGCAGCTGAAGCCAGTACTGCCTCAAACCAAGGTGTAGTGAGGATCACTTCTTCTGATCCTATTGACATCAACCGTCCTTCAGATGGTGAAGTAGAGCTTTCTATACCTGATGGTAGCGTTCTTCTTGCTAAGATGGCTGAGGATGCTGTTAGGACTCTTGGCGAACAGGAAGCTACACCAAACGCTGTAGGCTCTGATAATGAGCTTGGTACTACTGCTGCCAATGATAAGCGGTATGACACCATTTATCAAACCGGTGCTCCTAGTGAAACTGACTGGCCTGTTGGTAAGCTTTGGTATGACCACGTTAATGACCAGACCCTGTCTGTTTGGAGTGGTAGTAACTGGCTAGGCATCTCCTCAGGTGGTACGTTTATCACGCAACCTACTGTTATCTGGGTTGACCAAGCAAATGGTGATGACCTCAACGATGGTCACCGCATCATTGACTCGATGAAGACCATCAAAGCTGCTGTTGAGTCAGCAGATGCTGGTGATATTGTGCTTGTGGCTCCTGGTGTTTATCGAGAAAGCTGCCCGATCGACATTACTGTCAACAACCTTTCTATTGTTGGTCAGTCTTTGCGTAGCTGCTTTGTTCACCCAACCCCAGCTACTGAAAACAACTCTATGTTCCGTGTTAATAGCGGTACGTTGATTTCTAACTTCACCTTTGCTGGTATGAAGGCTACTGGTACTCGTGGTGATAACGCCATTGACACGGACAGTACCTATGGTTTGCCCGAGGAGCAAGGCTGGGTAATTGAATTCTATCCAAACGCTCAAATTTTTAAGTCACCTTACATCCAGAACTGTACAAACTTTTCAGACTCTGCGATTGATAACCACACTGCAGAAGAAGAAGAAACTGATCCTGATGTGAACGGGTACTTTGACCCTAATAACATGACTCAAGGTGGTTTTGGTGGTGACCTTACCTCCGGTCCTACTGGTGGTGGTATCCTTATTGATGGTGCTGCAGTATCTAGTGATTCACCGTTGCGTTCAATGGTGGTTGATGCTTTCACTCAAATCACTCTAGATGGTCCTGGCTTGCTCTGCTGTAACAACGGTTATGGTCAGCTTGTGTCATTCTTTGGTACTTTCTGTCATTACCATGCAAAGGCTCTCAGTGGTGGTCAGCTTAACCTTAGCAACTGTACTACTGACTACGGTCGGTATGGTCTGATTGCTGATGGTAAGTCTACTACTGCAAACTTTACTGCTTCTGTTACTGCAGCCGCTGCTGCTGGTGATACTACATTTACTATCGGAGCACCTACTGCTGGTACTAACTGGTATGGTTCCGCTACCCGTCCACAAGACAACATGTCTGTGACGATTGGTTCTAATACCTATCCTGTCGCCTCTGCTGTAGCTAATGGTAGTGGTTGGGATGTTACGGTTGAAAACCCTGATCCAAACGCCAATGCGACTAACTTGGGTCTTACCGCTGCTCTTTCTATTGGTGATACAGCTAGCTTCTTCAACAGGTCATACATCTCTACTGGTGGTCACACGTTTGAGTATGTTGGTGCTGGTACTGACTACACGGCAGCTCCTGAAAACGGTGGTGTGCCTATTGAAGCTAATCAAGTTGTCAACCTTAACGGTGGTAAGGTTTTCCAGTCAAGTACTGACCACAATGGTAAGTTTAAGATTGGCAGCACCTTTACTGTAAACCAACGTACTGGTGAAGTATTCATCAGCCTTGACGCCTATCGTCCAGAGGTAGTTAATGACTTGAGCCCACAGCTTGGTGCTAACCTTGATGTTAATAACTTTAACATTCAAAATGATACTACCAGTGGCAACCTCGGTGTTCGCATCAATGGTTATGCTTTCCCAGATTCGGATGGCAATGAAGATCAAATTCTAACCACTGATGGATCTGGTCAGCTCAGTTTCACTTCTCTGTCAGACTTGACGGGCAGTGACCTTCAAGATGTTGTTGATGATACAACTCCACAGCTTGGTGGTAACTTGGATGTCAACGGTAACGCGATTGTCAGTGATACCACCGACCAAGACATCGTTCTCAACCCTAATGGTAGTGGTCAGATTGATGTAAGTTCTAGCATAATTACAGGTGTTAGTACTCCAACTGATGCATCGCATGCTGTAAACAAATCTTACGTTGATGATAACTTCAACAACTACAGTCACCCCGACCACACTGGTGACGTAACTTCTACTGGAGACGGGGCCACTGTAATCGCTGACAACGCGGTTACTTATGCTAAGATGCAAGATCTTGTCACAGCAAACCGTGTTTTAGGTGGAACTGCTGCAGGTGACATTGGAGAGGTTCAAGTTCAAACCGACATGATTGCAGATGATGCAGTCACTGGTGATAAACTTTCTGATATTGCTGACGTTGAAGGTTCTTACACAGTAGCTTCTATCACTGTTGATGGTCAAGGACGTATCACTTCTGTTTCTAGTGGTAGTGTTGACGGTGGTAACGCAGATACATTAGATAACCTTGATTCTACTTCATTCATCCGTTCAGACGTAGATGACACTGTCACAGGGGAAATTACCTTTAACGGTAATGTAAGAATCCGCAGCGCTATCGATCTTGCTGATAACGACATCCTTCGCTTTGGTAGCAATGATGATGCCGAGCTTTTCTGTAATGGTTCTCACTTCATCCTAGACCTAAACCCAGGTATTAATAACTTCCTTATCCGTGATAATGACGGTAGTAACAATAACACTATCTTTACCTTCAACGATAATGGAACCCTAACTTGTAGTGCTGTTAGTGCTACATCCTTTAACGGTAACGCCACTTCAGCTACTACGGCTGATCACGCCGATGAGCCGAAACGTAACACTTGGAGCGGTGCTAGTACTTGGAAAGATATTTGCGCTTGGACAGCTACTACTGCCGGTTACGAAGGTATTACTAACGGAACAGGTGGATATGTTCAGATCAGTGGTGATGGTAAGTTACGTGCTGAAGGTTCGATTACTGCAGCCTCTTTTAGTGGCAGTCTGTCGAACTCTGATGTTCGGAATGCCACGGCTAACAGCAATGCTGGTAACAAAGGTACTTACGCAATGTTGACACTTAGGAACAACACCGCGAACCGCGCCGCAGGGTACGAAGTATCAGGAAGTAATCTGGAGTTTTCAAACGCTGGTGCTGATGACAGTGGAAATCCTAATGGCAGTTGGCGTTTGATGGGCCGTATTGACGGCGTTGCAGGAGAGCCAGACCCAGATGAAACCTCAGTGTGGCTCCGATACGCTTAAATAAATTATGTTTACTACACAAGAAAACGGCGATTATGCATTTAGTAATGCACGCCGAAATGTTCATGGATCTATTGATTGCGAAGTAACACTCGCAGAGACTGGTGAAGTTATTCCTTTTACTGCATCCCCGGATGATACTGAAGAATATGGTCGTGTTTTATACAACCAACTAAACACTACCTACATTTCACAAGTCACCGATATTACCCAAGAAGAGCTAGACGAATACGCTGCTTCCAAAGTACGCAAGAAAAGAAACAAGATCTTGGTTAAAACCGATTGGACACAAAACGCTGATGTCCCACAGGCTACTAGAGATCTCTGGGCACCTTATCGACAAGCTTTGCGTGATGTTCCTGGTCAAACTGGATTCCCTTACGAAATTACCTGGCCTACACCCCCCGCATGATCATGATTGCTCTTATCCGTCCCCTTCTGTTTTCGTTTGTCAACTCTGATCAAGTCAAGCGATTGATTGTTGACCTGCTTAAAAAGCTGGCAGAATCTACTGACAACACTGTTGATGATCAAGCTGTTGTGTTTATTGAAAACGGTCTCTTTCCAAACAAATGACGATTGACGATGTACGCACCCACCCTGGGTATCATAACACCCCAGGAGCCGCTTACACAGTCTCTGCAGGACTAACTTACACAAGTCAAGTTTTGTCTAGCCATTGCCGTAGAATCAGCGTTCACCCTAGCGGTCACGACGCTTATTTTAAACTCAATGGTGGTACTGGTGAACACTTCATCAAAACCGATGAGCGTGAGTATTTTACTGTACCTGAAGGGTCTACGGTTCATGTCAAAACTGTAACAAGTAACAGTGGTACAGTTTATATCAGTGAGTATGAGTGGTGATCCGCCACTCCTACCTTCTCTAACCCTTCCAGCAGCCCCTGAGCTGCCTCGAGCGGTGCTGGAGGTACCAAGGGGTGAGTTACCTAGTTACAAGCCCCTTGTAGTCCCTCCTAACACCCTTAGACCGCCTCCGGGTATTAAGGAAGATAGTGCAAAAGATGAGCCTCCAAAAAAGGAGGCTAAACCAGTGGCTACACCAGCCCTGCCACCAGAAGCTCAGATAGTTGAGATTCCGTTTACGGACATTGAAGTCCCTATGCCGACTACAACTATCATGACAACCGCAGCTACCACAGCATTTATTAGTGTTGCTGCCACCTTGACTGCTACGTCTTTGTTCAAGTACCTCGTAATGGTTTTTAAACCTGTATTCAAACAAACATGGAGCAAACTAACCAAGAAAAACCCAAACACATGCTCAACAAACTAAAAGAGCATCATGAAGAGATTGAGTTTTTAGCAACTTTTGTTCGTCTTGGTGTTGTCGTTTGGAGTGGTTTTATTATCACTCTTAACTACGTTGACATTCCAATGATTAAAAAAGGTCAAAGCGGTGGTGACATCACGTTTGTTGCTAGTGTCTTTACAGGCGCTCTCGCTACGTTTGGACTCAACACGTCTAACAACAGAAATAGCAAACCAAACGAACCCAAGAAAGACTCATGAAAAAGCTGCTACTCCTTCTCTTTCTAGCTAGCCCGGCTGCGGCTCAGACAGTGACTCCTAACTTTACTCAGGGGTCTATGCAATCTACAACTACTACAACTGTAGACATTGACCGTACTATTTCAACCAATGTCTATGGTGGTGACTACTCATCATGGTCTGGTACAAACGTTACACCCAGTGGAGACATCGCGGATCCAACAACCACGTATTCAGTGACCAACTCAGGCGAACAATTTCAACTAGAGCTTGTAACTCGTTCAGCAGGTCTGATCGAAGACAGCCTGATCACCGAAACCATTACGCAAACCTCCACTACTACCTCCTTGTCGGTCTTCTCTCAATAGTAAGTCCATCTTACGCAGAAGAAGATCCAAAAGTACAAAACACATCCAACCCGGTAGCGGCTGCGACAGGTAATGTTACCAATCAAGCCGTTCAATTCCAAAACAATGGGGCTCCAAGTCGTCAATACTTTGCTGGTAACAACAGTTGCAACGGTGCAACCATGCAATTTAGCCCATTTTACATGGGTAATGACACTATTCCTAGTGACAGCACTGGATATGTACGCAGCAACAACTTTGGCTTACAGGTAAATTTTGCTGTACCACTAGATGGTAGCATGATTGAGACTTGCAAAGCTATTGCACGCAAACACGAAGAGAAAATGAGGCTCGATTATGAGCTAGTCCGTGCTCTTAAATGTACGGAAATCCTACAAAAAGGGTTTATGTTTAGACCCGGTAGCCGTGTTGAAGTACTTTGCGACGACATTGTCCCCATTGTTCTAGTTAATAAGAGCAATGAGCAACCAAAGAGCCAGTGAAGACTCGTTTAATGAGCTTCACAACCTTATCACAAAGGAGTTCTTAGCGCGAATCAAGTCTGGTGAAGCAACAACACAGGATTTAAAAGCAGCCTGTGATTGGCTGTCTAAAAATGACATAACCGGTGTGGCCGTTGAGGGTTCTGCTCTCAGCGGCCTTGCTGATATTATGCCAACCATCAATTTTGATGAAGTTCAAAAGGCAGTAAGACGCTAATGGCTCCTAAAAAGAAACCCTACAACCAGCTACGCAAAAGTGCGAAGAATTACCGCGACAATGCAGCCGCTCGACGTCATAAAAACGCAACGAATCGGCAAATTAATAAACGCGAAGACCGCAAAGAATACCGAGCAGAGCACAACAAAGTCCGACGCCAAGCCGGAGCCTACGGGAAAGGAGGCAAAGAATTCTCCCAAACCACGAAAAGCACGTTCGTCCG
>BCSF01000350.1_pt1 | contig 19124 bp, 9 predicted proteins | sample 1016431 | NCBI WGS metagenome assembly BCSF01 (sample SAMD00045685;SAMD00045686;SAMD00045687;SAMD00045688;SAMD00045689;SAMD00045690;SAMD00045691;SAMD00045692;SAMD00045684;SAMD00045690;SAMD00045691;SAMD00045692;SAMD00045684;SAMD00045685;SAMD00045686;SAMD00045687;SAMD00045688;SAMD00045689, study...
CGGGAGCGGGTAAGATGGGTTTATTGGGGAGAAACTTATGAAGTACATGCTCTCGGCGGCGCCGGTGTCCAGGTAGCTCTGGCTTGGACCTGGATGGTTGTGCGCTTGAATATAATTGTATGACGCTGTTCCAGATGGGTTTGTATCCCTAAGACGAAGAATGCCTGAAGTTGAAGAGATGGTTGCAGGACAAACGCAGGCCAACCCATCACACGCCACCGTGCCGGTTACGTCGATGCCGGTGGAGGTGGTGGCGAACTTTAGGGCTCCATCGTTGTAGATCTGGACGTTTCCGTCTTGATCGCAAGCAATTAAGTTTTCGGTGTTTGTAGCGTTATTGATCCTTAACTGATTTGTCCGTATTTGTAGCTGGCCAGTTCCGGTATCAGCGATAACGCTGTCACTGCCGTTGTGGTAAATCTCTAGATCATTGCTGTCGCCAAATTTAGCTTTAAAGCCGTCCGAAAACCCAAGGCCGTCAGACTGAAATGTCCCGACAGTTGATCCGCCACGAGTGACCGTGACGTTTCCACTAGCTGCCACCGACACGTTGGACGTGCCGTTGCTGATGCTGGTGCTGTCTATTGCTGAGGTGGTGGCAGAAGTAACCCTGCCCTTGGCATCAACCGTGATCGCCGGAATAGCAGAGCTGCTGCCGTAGGTGCCAGCAGTCACGCCAGAAGCCGGCATGTTGTTCAGGTCTTCCCGCAGCAGGGGGCGACCACCAGCCGTCGAGTTGTCATGGACGACAAGAGTGTCCTTGTCAGTGTCAACCGTGACCTCACCCTCAGCGCCGGTAAAGCTCCCGTGCTGAGTGGTGGTGCCTCGGCGTAGCCGTAAGAGCTTTGCCATCGTTAGAGAGTTCCGAAGTCAACAGTGAGGTTGGTCCCGTCAATGGTTCCAACACTTGAGATGTTGTTGCCATTGGCGTTCAGGTTCCCGCCGAGCTGTGGCGATGTGTCGTCGCTCAGCGCAGCGATGCCAGCCGAGATGGCTGCAAAAGACGTGCCGTTATAGAACTTCAGCGTCTTCTGCCCTGTGTTCTGGTCAAACCACAGGAAACCTTCCTGCGGGCTGGCCGGCTGGCTGGTGCCAATCGTGTACTCGTTGGCATAGCGGTTCACATCAGAGATGCTCCCCGCCACCGTGTTCACGTTGCTGATCGAACCGGCTGCGCTGTTGATGCTCGTGATGTTGTCAGCGCAGGTATCCATGTTCGACACATTGGCGCTCGTAGCCAGCGTGTTCATGTCGGAGACCACGTCATTGGTCGCCAGCAAGTTCATGTCGGCGACGACGTCCGTGGTTCCAAGGATTGCCATGTCGGCAACCGCGTCAGCCGTGCCAAGTCGGCCGACCTCTGTCGCCCTGCCCGCAACGGCAGTGACGTCAGAGCTGATGCCAGCCACTGTGGACACGTTGCTGGCAATGGCGGCCACGTTGCTGATGGCATCCGTCGCGTCAGTCCCGTCCTCGATGTCCGCCAGGGTGCGGATGTCAGCGATGTTGTCTGCGCAGGTCTCAAGCGCACCGCCGGACTGAGCCGCAGTCAGTGCATCGCTGATCAGACCAAGGTCGTCAAAGGTGGCCAGGTCGTCAGCCACCACCGAGATGTCCGCCAGCGTGGCGGCGTCAGGGGTGATGTTCTGGAAGGCGCTGCCGTTGTAGGCCCGGATGACGTTGGTGTTCTTCCGATAGATCAGGTCGCCTTCTTGCAGCGAGCTGCCGTCTGCCCTGGTCGTCGGGTCAGTGGTCTCGACGATCTGATACAGGTCGGCGAAGTTATTGATGTCGGCGACGTTTGCCGCGGCCGTCGTGATGTCAGCCGAGATCCCAGCAACCGTCGTCACCTCTGTCGCCTTGGGCTGCAGGCGGTGGAAGTTGTAGGTGTGCAGCGTGCTGGTGGTCTCCAGGATCACGCCGAAGCCAGCCGCCAGCACCGTGGTGCCGCAGCCGTTGATCGTGACCGTGTTGCTGCCAGCAGCGTTGGCGATCGTTACCGTGCCGGCAGAAGGAGTCCGGCTAGTAGCGATCTCCTTGATGCTGATCAAGGTGCCAGCCCCGTTGTTCACGTCAGGGTTGGCCGTCGGGAAGCTGGTCTCGTTGGCAATCGGCACGAAGCCACCAACGTCATCCACCAGATCGACGATGCGGGCATCAATCGCAGCGGTGGTGGCAACGAACGAATCGCTGCTGCTCCAGGTGTCGCCGCTGCTGATCGTCTCGCTGCTGTCCTGGCGGAAGTAGCGGGCGTCCGATTCGGTCTCGGTGAAATAGCGGTTGTCGAGCTGACCAGCGTCCAGCTCTGACTCCGTGTAATACCGGCCATCCAGGTTGGTCGAGCCAACCGAAGTGACGTGACCTTGGGCCGAGACGGTGATGTCCTGCAGGACCGTGCCGTCGGCGTTGTCCACCGTGACGTTGGCCCCGGTGACGTTGTGGGCCACCGTGATCTGACCCGTGCCAGGGCTGTTGTCAGCAATGGTCAGGTCAGTGCCGGCAACGATGTCGCCAGTCAGTGCCGCGTCGATCTTGGTATCGACCCTGGCTTCAACAGCGCCAGTGGTTGCAACGGTGGTGTTGTTGCTGACCCACGTCTCGCTGCTGGTGATCGTTTCCGATCCGGTGTTCCAGTAGTTGGTATCGACGTAGTTCTTGGTTGCAGCGTCCTGGGCGTTGACCGGATCCGCCAGGTTCTCGATGTTGTTGCTGTTGACGTCCATGTCGCCGGTCATGGCGACGCTGCCGTCCTTCTTGAAGACCTCGCCCTGCAGCGTGGCCACGTCGGCGGTGGCCTGGTCGGCTGCCGTCTTCGCTGCCAGAGCGGTCGGAATGCCTAAGGCAACTTTGTCCTGGAATTCTTGAACGACATACAAAGACTGCAAATCAGCCGTATTGATGTCGGCCGCCACCAAGTTCGAGCCGTCCTGCCACTGCACGATCTGCGTGCTGGACGGCGTATCCCGCTTGATCGTCAGGGTCTGCGTGGTGGTTGGCGCAGACGACAGCTGAACTTGCGTATCGCTCGTCCAGGTGTAGTCCGTGCCATCAACCAGCAGGCTGGTGTAGGTGTTCTGAAGCAGGTTCAGCCCGTAGTAGAGCTTGACGTGGCTCTTGATCAGGTAGTTGAAGCCAACCGAGAAGGTCAGCGAGGTCGTCCCAGCAGCAACTGAATGAGTTGAATATGAGAGGGCCATCGCACTACCAGACCACTACAGGCTCGTAGCACTCATTCTGTAGGAAGACAGCCCTAGGGGCCAGCGAACGTGGCCTTCAGTTCGGCTGCGTCAATGGAGTTGTAGTTCAGGCGCTTGGCCCGAATGTCCCGCAGCTCCTGCGCATAGGGGCTCTCAGACCGCTCCATCTGCTCCTCCGCCAGCTGGGCGTAGTACTGCTTGATGTGGTCAATCAGCCACGGACCAGGCTGCTCGCGATATGCCTTGGCCGGCATGTCCTTCACCCGTGGGTCCGTAGTAGTCATGGGATTGCTATCCCACTTCTTCCACTGCGGATGCTGAATGAGGAAGTTGATTGCTTCATAAACAGTGCGCCCTTGTGTCGCCTGGTCCAGTAGATCAGTCATGTCCACTGGGATCGACGTTGTCTCCTCATTGAAGGCGTTGTCGATCATGTAGCTGACCTGCCCCGGAACCCGATAAAGGGTCTTGCCGCCGAACTTGGGGTGCTGGCTGTAGACGCCGCCAACGGCGGTGCCGACGTAGTGGTTGAACTCCTTGGCCGCGTCGTTGTCCATCGGCACCCTCCAGATCCGCGCTTGCAGCAGCTGGGTCGGGGGCTCCAGCAGGCCGAGTCGATCAAGCGTTGAGTAGACGGGGTTCTTGGCGTTCCAGTCCATCGGCACACCGGCCGGGTACTCGCTCTTGGTGATCCAGTCATTCCAAGGAGTGATGTTGCGACCCAGCCAGTCGGTCTCGGTCAACGTGGCGCCAGCCATGGCCGCCATCAGGGGGCTGCCGGAGCGCAGGAAGTTCTGCAGGTTGTCCAGCATCTGCTTCAGCGGATCGTCCGAGCCGATCTCCTCAACCATGAACGAGTCCATGAGGCTGGGGTTGCGGTTGTACTGAACAGAGTCAGAGCCCAGCCCCAACATGCCCTCGGCGGTGCGCATGATGCCCGAGCCAACGTTGAACTGACCATTGGCAATAAAGCCAGCCAGGCGCTGGAACGCTGCAGGGGTGCCTTCGGTCAGGGCGTCGCTCAGCATCTGGATCGAGCGGAAGCCGGTCTGGCGCATGATCTGGCCAGTGCCCACCTGCATCAGGTTCCACCAAGCGCTCTGCTTGTCCTGATCTGAGTAGTTGCCTGAGGCGAACTTGTCCTTGAGGTCCTTCCAGAGGAACAGCGTGTTGAGGACAGGGATGCCGCCCAGGTTGTAGGGGATGCCAAAGACGCTGTTCGGCTTGTTGTGCATCAGCCACTCCTTCCGCTCGTTCGCGTCGAGTGGTGCGCTGCCGGTCAGCTTGCCCACCTCGTTATCGAGCGAGGCAAACATCGCCAGCATTGCGCCGAAGGTGATCCAGCCCGCCTGAGTAGCTGCAAGCAGCTCGGGGGGCACTTCCTTCTCCAGCCGGATGTTGTTGATAACCCTGGCGGTGTTCATGATCGGCGGTGCGCCAAGGCTCATGTCCCAGAACATTTGGTTCCAGGGAGACCGCCAGAAGCTGACGATCATGTCCCCGTAGTCGTTCTTGCGGAACGGCCGCATCATCTGGTCGCCGACTGCGCCCAGGCCGGTCGGCTTGTTCTGCATCCGGGTGTACTGGGCAAACTCCCAGGACTTCATGTTCTCGGGCTCAGTCAGCACCGGAACGCCGATCTTTTCGGAGGCGATGTAAGCGGCGATCTCGTCGTTGCTGATCTCCTCCCCAAGCTTGTGCTGCTTGCGGAAGCTGGAGACCTGCTCAGGGCTGGGATTGGCCGAGTACAGGACGTCCTGCAGCTTTTGATCGACATAGGAACGGCGCTGCGCCCAGGTCCAGTCGGGGCCCTCGTGGAACGACTTGATGAAGAAGTCGTTGGCCCGGTCGGTCATGTAGACCCGCAGGCCAGCCCGCTGGTCCACCGCGCCCAGCATCTGCAGCGCAGGGGTGACAGGGAGCTTGACCTCCTTGCCGTACATCTTCGACAGCGCTTGCTCCAGCTTGCGGTTGGACAGCAGCTTCAAGCTGACTTGCAGCTTGTCCCGCAGCTGGATGGGGAACCGCTTGGCCTCCCACGGCTCCTCAAGCACCTTCTGCGCAATCTCGTATTGAGTGGCGATGGGGATCGAGCCGGTGCTGGCACCGAAAGCGTCGGGGTTGCCTGCGAACGGGGTCTGCGACTCAAAGAAGCCCTTGCGGATTGACTCGCCCCAGGACTGCTTGATGATCGCGTCGGCCCGCATGTAGGCCTCAGCTGCTGCGCGGGCACCGTCGAGGTTGGCCTTGAGCAGGTCCCGGTGAAACAGGGTTGCGCCCTGCTTGATCAGCACGCCATTGCCTGCTGCCTTCTTGAACCCCTCAGCGACGAAGACCACCTTCTGGCTGAGGTAGTTGGCGACTGCCTGCGTTTTGAAGGCGAACAGGATCGAGTCCTTGTAATACGAGCGGGCCTGCTCCCGGTAGTCGTACTTGCGGTCCAGCCCAGCCAGGGGGTCCAGGCCGTCAACCTTGGCCGCGTCGATCAGCTCGCGCATCTCCAGCTGGCCATTGCCGCCCTTGTTGGCGGCCTCGACAAAGCGCTGGGGGATCGTGCCTTCGCCAATCAGCTCAGCAGGACGTGCGCCGATCAGCTCGGTAGCCATCTCCTCCACTTCGGCCGCGGCCTGCCTGCCGGTCGCTTCCCATAGCGAGCCGGGCAGTGCCTGGTCCTCGCCCACGAAGCGCTGCCACTGCTGCAGCAGTTGACCAGAACGACGCTTGGCAATGCGCAGTCCGCGGTGGGCGAACAGTGCTTTGACGTAGGCGTCCACGAAGTCGCCCTTCGCCTCAGGAGACGGGGGCAGCCCGGTCAGCTCTACCTCTGCAGCGATCTGCTCCATCTTGCGGATGGCATTGCTGCGGGTGATGTCGGCGTAGACCTGAGCCCTGGCGCCGTTGTCCAAGATCCCCAGGAAAGGAGCGACGTTGCCGGCAATCGCCTGGCTCAGCTGGTCCTTCTGGATGTTGATGCCAGCGTCAGCAAAAGCCGCGGCCAGGCGCTCGCCGAAGACTTCCTTGTCGTTGATCGCAGTGATCATGCGGAAGTCGTTGGGATTCCACTTGGCCCACTGCCCAGTCAGGGCCTGGAGCATGGCTCCCATCTCGACAGCGTTGTCGATGCCCATGCGATCAACCAGCTGGGCGAAGTTCTCAAACTCGCCATCAGCCCCAATCGGCTTGCTGCGCTCACCTGCAGCTCGGACTGCCCAGCCCTGGTAGTTCTCGGGGTCACGGGCAACCCCTTTCCACATCTCGTCGAAGTTGGTCTGCAGCTCCTGGCCGGTGCGCTTGTCCCGAAGGACAAAGTTCTTGGCAGGGTCCGGCTCGTCGGAAGCCCTTGAGCTGTTTTCAAGAATGGAGTAGCCGGTCTCAATCTCCCGGCGGCGCTGCTCCAGCGCCTGGATCTGTTGGAACAGGTCGTCGCATTTAGACATTGATCAGCAACCTCCAGCGAGTGCTTGGGCTTTCAGGTCGGCTATCTGAGCGTTGAGCCCAGCCACCTGTGATTCGATTTGGGTCTTGATTTTTTTGCCGCCGCCGTCCGTCATCCAGTTGTCGATGAACACCATTCGTTCGACCTGGTTTGGAGTGATTAGTTCCATGGCGCTGTCGAACTCCCTACTTCGGGCTATCTGGCCCTCGTAGGCCTGGCGGAAGAAGTCGTCGGCAGACGTGAATCCATTGCCCTTGGCGAAGTTCTTGATGCGCTCAAGGAAGCCAAGCAAGCGGTCGAAGCCGCGGAGCACCTGGACCGCAATTTCTCCGCGCAGGGTGGTGGCCCAGGACCTGCCGCCCTTTAGTGGGATCTCTTCGTCGAGCATGTTGATCAACGATTCGCGGATGACGGCGCCAACCGGGTCGTCAACACCGCTGGCCCGGAGCATTGCGTAGTTCTGGAACGCAACGGCTTGCCGCTCAATCGAGGCAATGCCGACCCCTTTGGGGATGCCAGACAGATCGCTGATCCTGACCTTGCCGAAGGCGGTCTCCATCGCTCGCATCTCGCCGGGCTGCATGAGGCCCATCTGGATGCGGTGGAACGCTTCGTGGAAGCCGGTCTCCATGACCCGATCGGCCATGCCTTCCGTCAGACCCATGATCGTGATGGTGTCTTCGACGAGGTGGTACTGGCCCTCGGTGATGCTGTTCTTGCCGCCGCCCCACTCCTTGGCCGCTTTCCCACGCTTGTAGAGGTCGGTGAACTTGACCTCGGCGTGCTCGCCTGCGACGTCTTGGATGATGCGGGTTAAGGACTCCTCAAAAGTGGTCCTTAGGTCGCTTGCGCCACCAATCGCTCCCATCCGGCCCAAGTTGACGATGGAGCGCTCCATCTTTTGGCGGCCGGGCAGCATCCGGGCCATGTCCAGGGACTGCGAGCTGAGGGTGCTGCTGCGGAACTCCTGAGGAGCAACCGACAGCTCCATCGCTTCTTGTGGTGCGCGGGCAGAGCCGGTGCGATCACGCATCGTCTGCTTCAGCGCTTCCTTGACCTTGTTGCCGTGGGCGCGGATCTCGCCGATGTCGTAGCCCTGCGCCTCAAGCGCAGCGACCAGGCGGTCTTCGCCTCTCGACTTCTTGGCTCCATCGCGAAGGATGTAGGCCGCCCGGTCTAGGTCGCTCTCGAAAACGACAGTCGCCATGCCATAGCGCGGCTTGGACTTGGCCAGGTCAGCGGGGAAGGAGAAGACAGGGGCAGGCTTTTCAGGTGCCTCCCATCCGTCAAAGAGGCCGTTGTTGACCTTCTCCTGGAACGGCATGTCCTCGTAGCCCATGGCCTCGCGATTGGCCTGGTCCACGGCCAGCTGCTGCCGCTGGTCGATCTCCTTGTAAGTGGTCGCTAGCCGGGTTTCATCGACGATCGCCTGCGCAGCAGGAGAGCCGGGCTTGACCCCGTTCGCCATCAGGTCAGCCTCTGCCTCCGCCATGTTGGCGATGGGACGAGGCGGCAACTCAGGGATCGGCGTTGCGCTTGGCCGCACCTCGCCGTTCTGCACGGCTTGCTGAATAACGCGAGCCCGCAGGCCCTCGCGATCAGCCGCCGTCAGGGGCGCTGCTTCGGCGGGCGCCTCTGCTGGAGCTTCCACCTTTGGAGCAATCGGCGGCGGCGCTTCGGCAGCCGCGGCCTCCAGCCGGTTGAGGATGTCGCGGGCAATGGCGCCAGCGTTCTGGCCGTTGGCGATCTCGCTTGCGCCCTCGTTGAGCATCTGGCTCAGCGGGGTGCCTTCGGCGTACTTGGTTGCGTCAAAGTCAGCCAGCAGGGCCTGCGAAATCTCCGCTGCGCTAGCCGCTTGGGCCTGGTCAACCGTGGCGCCGGCCTTGTCCTGCAGCACTGCGGCGTTGCGCTTCTTGGCGACGCGGCCCAGCAGGTTCTTGTTGCTTATCAGCTGAGAGCGGACCTTTGCTGCCAGCTCTGCCTTCTCAAACGACAGGTTGATCGTCTCGGGCCCGAACAGACCCATCTGGTCGGAGATGGCCTGAGGGGCGCTAGCCACCAGCTGGGTGAACTCGGCAAACGCCCGCTCACTCATGTCGCGACCGCTGGTCTTGCTGACCACCCAGCGCATCTGATCAGGGTCAAGACCACTGCCGCCCAGGGCGATGGCCCGCCCCATCGGCAGGCGACCATCAACGGCGTCCTGGAACAGCTCATCCGGCAGGCGTGACAGAGCAAAGCCTTGGGTCGCAGTGCCGGACTTAAGCGGCATACCTGCCGCCTCAAGCCCAGCTACGTCCTGGATGCCCGACTCGCTGATGAACTTGGCTGCGTCAAACGCGGTGCCGCTGCCGGCCTTGATGTTGGACGCTGCGCCAATAGCTCGTGCCTGCTCTGGAGTCTTGGCGATCAGCACCTCGACAGGCAGGGTCGGGATGCCCAGCTCCTTCGCCTTGGCCAAACGGTTGTGGCCATTAACGACGTAGTAACGGCCATCCGCAGGGTCTTCCCACACCTGGATGCGGCCCTCTGCTGTGGCGTCCCACTTGCTGACGCCATCCAGCGAGTTGCCGACTTGGACGCCCTGGCGATCAACGCCCTGCTTGAACTGGAAGCGCGCGGGGTCAACCGCAATTTGGCCAACGTCCATCAGCATCTGCCCTTCCTGCAAGCGGGCAGGCATGAACGTCAGGCCCTCTTTGCGCAGCGACTCAGCGCCAGCGATGACGTCGGCTCGGGTGAACTCCTCGAAGCTGCGGCCGGTCAGCTCAACAACTCGGTCGTGCAGCACCTTGCTGTTGCTGGGGTGAGCCAGCGACATAAGGGTGTTGTGCGGGATGCTCGCGGAAGCAAGCTGGTCAGCGAACGGGACCAAAGGTTCCTGCAGGCTGTCGCTTGGAGCCGAGAGAAGGCGGCCCTCAAGGCCCTCTTCAAGGACAAAGCCCTCGGTCTGCTCTGCCAGGTGCCGCTCAATCTCGGGCATGACCGGGCCTTGCGCCTCGGCCAGTTCCTGCAGGCGTGCGTCATCCAGACGGTTGACGCCCATGGCGGCAACGTCCACCTCTGGCATTGCCGGGTCGTACCAGGGATCCGCCGCCGGGTCGGCTTCAGGCAGCTTGCCCTCGGTGACGGCACCGCCGGGCTCCATCGGCTGCGACGGGATTGCCTTGGGGGCAGGCTCCTCGCCAATCAGCTGAGCCTTGGCCTCGGCGACGGTTTGCGGTTCTGGTTGCTGGGTAAAGCGGTACTCGCCAGGTGCAACCTCTTCTTGAACACCTGCGTTAACGGTGGCCTGACGGGCCGCCACGACCTCATCGACAGCACGGTGCTGGCGGAGGTTGCGAGCGATATTCGGCGTCTTGGATAAGCCCAAAAACACGCCGCCAAGGCCGACCTCAGCGCCAGCGTTTGGCAGGAGGGATTTGAGCGAAGCGCTAAACCTGTCGTCCTGAGGGCCGACCGCCAGGGGCGAGTCAGGGCTGATCAGGTTGGCCAGGTTCCCGCCAGTGTTGTCGTCAATCAGCGTGGCCAGGAACGACTCGGTGCCAATACCCGCGGTCCAGCGCAGTGCTTGCGCAGCCAGTGGGTTGCCGACGTAGCTGAAGGCCGAAGGGCCGACGACAGCGGCAGCCAGTGGCGTCACCGCTGCTCCAGCCGTGATCGACGCGGGCAGATCAGTGAAGAACCCCTTGTCCTCGGGGCTCATCTCCTCGGGAAGTTTGGCCCCCAGGCCCTGAGCCAGGGTCCGGTTGATGTCGGTGACGAGTCGTCCGACCGGCGACGACGCCGCATCAGCTGGCTTGTTGCCATTGGCCATCCTCTGCACGAGGTTGACGCCAGCCAAGGCTGCGTTGGTCGGCATCTGGACGGCGCCGCCATGCAGAATCTGCGAGCCGGATGCGTTGTTTCTCCGCAACTGCCCGTTCATGCCGGGACGGTTGTCGAAGTAGAGATTCATAGTCCCTACGCGGCCGGCGTAGGGGGTTTGTTTATTGAAGTCTTGGACTCGCTTGTAGAGGAACTTGGCCTCATTAGCGATGCCGGCCGGCGTGAAATACCAAGTCCAATGCTTTTGCCCAGGCTTTTTGGGCGGAGGCGCAGCAGCGGCGGTCGGGACTACTGGAGTTACTTCCTCTTCAGATAGCTCCCTAGGGGGATTAGGCATCGCCGTCCGGCCAACACGACTACCCCCTATTCCACCTCACATTCGAGGAGTTGTCCGGGGCCGTAGTTATGCTCCCACGCCTACTCGCATGGACCAGTCGCTCAGTCCGCCCAGGTAGGGCATCGTTTCTGATACGGCCCTGGAGGCGACGAAAGCGTTGACGGTTGCGGCCGATGCCTGCAGCTGACGCCGAATCTTCTCCATCTGCTGCGGAGAGCGGTCGTTGCTGTAGTTGGGATACATCCGCAGCTGAGTGTTGATGAAGTCCCACGCGCTTTGAGCGCCTGCGTCACGCCAGGCACGCTCAAACTTCACCGGCAACTTCTTCCCAGACTCCGCCAGATCCAGCATCTTCAGGATCGAAGGGAGCTGCATGACGGGCAGCGTGCGGTACTGACGCAAGACGACTGCCCGGTTGGGGATGTCATCCAGCTGGTTGATTTGATAGAGCGTCGGAGCGGGCTTGTTGTCTACCGGCTTGGGCTTCGGGCGAAGCGACGCGCCGCCTGCCTTGCCGCCGGGGTAGAGCTGCTTGTCCAGCTCAGGGTTTTTCTTGCGGTAGTCGCTGATCGCGGCCTGGACGATCTCGGTCACCTCGCCATCGACAGGATCACGGCCGTTTTCGGCCCGCCACTTCTGGATCGCTGCGTCTGCAATCGCGATGTACTTGGTCGTGGCCCGGTTGGACCCTGCCTCCACGTCAGCCTTGTTGCCTGCATGGGTAATGCCGTACTGGCTGGCAACGTCTACCGACACCTGCTCTTTGATGACCTTGTCCCGGGTCACGCGGAACGCCTTGGTCTGCGCCTGGTCTCCAGCCGCCTGCTTGATTGCGGCGTCGGCCTCCTTGAGGAACGCGGTCCTTTTGCTTGGATCGACGATCATTGATGCGGCGGCCGTTTTGCGCTGCTCAGCTTCTTTCTGGTTGAAGTCAGCACCCTTAGCAGTGCCGATCCAGGCGAAGAAGTCAGCCCGAGCGTTGTTGTTGTCGCCGATAAACAGGAACTCGTTGTTTGTGCCGACAACCTCGCTGGCGATCTTCTGCAGCTCGGGCAGGCTGACCCGCGCCACCTGCTGGTTTTCGTTGCTGTTGTAGTACTGCCGGACGGCCTGGGCCGCGACAATCTGCTGCTGTGGGCCTGGCGGCACGCCCTGCAACTGTGTGGCCAGATAGTCCTGGAAGCTGCCCAAGCCCTCAGTCAGCTCACGCTTACGCTCCTCGGCGCCGGCCTTGCCGTACTTCAGGCGCGAGTCGATGCCTTCTTGCGCGTACAGCTGGCCCAAGGTGTAGGTCTTTGGCTGGCCGGTGGCGGGGTCGATGATCGGCTTGCCTTTGTCGTCGCGAATCGGCACGTTGCTGGGGATCGAGTCCAGCACCCAGCGCTGAGCTGAATCGCCGTAGAAGTTGGAGTCGGACTGCAGGATCTTGTAGACCTCCTCGATCCGCTTGCTGACGCCGCCCTTCAAGCCGCTGGTCAGCGCACCCTGCTGCATGATTTGCGCAGCACGAAGGCGTAGGGCTGCGGCAAAGTTGTTGGGGTCGGACTGGCGGGTGTAGGTCTGGCCGTTGTACTCAACGGTGCCGCTGGCATTGGCGCCCTGAACCATCAGGCGGATCTGTGCCGCGGTCTGTCGGGGCACGACCTCATCAAGGAACTTGACCCGGTCCTCGGCGACAGCGTTTGCCAAGCTCTCGCCGGCCTTGGTCGCAGCAGGCAGGAAGTACTTGGTGAAGCCGGCGCTTCCGCTATCGACGCCGTACTTGTTCTTGATCAGGTTGACGTAGTCAGCCCTAATGCCCTGCAGGGCGCCCATGCCCTGGTCGGGCGCCAGGTAGTCGATCTCGTCGCCACGGCTCTGGACATACGGCCGCATCCCGAGCTGCAGCTCAAGGCCAGCCATTTTGCTGTTGTTGCGCTGGCGCCCCATCTCCTTGTAGGGGTTGAGGAAGTTGTGCAGCCAGCCCGCGTTCTCGTCCTGGGCGGCCAGCGCGCGGGTGGCCGCGGCGTACGCGTACTCGCCAACCTCGGTCTGCTCATCCAGCTGCACCAAGGCCCGCTGGTGGGCCTCCATCGCCTCGGCCTCGCCCTGGTCCATCTGCCAAGAGGCAAAGGCCAGACCAGCCGACTGTGATGTCTTGGTGAACGTCGGAATGAACTCCTTCAGGGAGTTGGCGAAATCCTGAAAGCTGTTCGAGCCCCGGACAAAAGTCGTCCCAGCCGTCTGCACGGTTTCCAGCCCGCGTGGCGTGGGCACCTGCGAGGGCTGCGCCGGCTTGGCGATCTGCCGCTCAATCGGCTTTACGAAAACGTCAACCGGCTTTGCCTCAGGGTTGAGTTGGCCGGGCTGCAGCTGTTCGGGGCGTGCCATTAGTCGTTATCCAGCGAGTTTTTTGATCGAGGAAGCCGAGTCGAGGTAGGTGCCGACGCCACCCATGACGGCAGTTGCGGCGTTGAGGGCGCCCATGTTTGCCGGCGCCGAGCCGGTCATCGACGGCGGCGGCGGGGTCACCATCGTTGGCAGCGGCGGGAACGGCGCGATGGGATCCATGTAGGGGGTCTTCTCGTAGAAGGTCTGGCTGTTGTATTCGTTGAGATAACGAGTCACAGCTGCCATCTGGTCCCGCTTGTACTGGCGGCTGCGCAGACCCTCTCCGATGTTCTTCAGCGTCTTGAAGTCGCCGACCTGTCGGGCGAAGTTGGCGACGTAGCGGTCAGAGGACTTGCCCTCCTGCATCCCTGCGCGGAAGGCGGCTGAGTTCTGCAGCGCTCGGTAGGCGTACTGCTGAATGGCGACCGCCTCCTGCATCCCCCGCTCCTGCAGTTGCTGCTGGATGGCGGCTGAGTTGACGCTGTAGCTGGCGCCAGCGCTTGCCCGCGTCTGGCCTACGCGCTTCGCCTGCTCGTACTCCTTGGCGAACTCGTAGTTCCTGAGCTGCTGGGTGTGCGCCAGGCTCTGGTTGTACTGGATTGTCGAAGCCCAGTACTGGTACTGATTGTTGAGGTTTTTGGTGTCGGCGTTAAAGCCCGCCTGCCACTGGTTGAACTCGGACTGCGCGTTTTGGAACGCGACCTGATTCAGGTGCTCCTGCTCTTTGGCCTTTTGTTCCGCACTGCCCTGGATCAGGTTGAGGGCCGTCGTTGCGCCGGCAATGCCAAGCGAGATCGGGTCAAGGCTGAATGGGACAGGAGTGCCGGAGGGTGCGACTGCCATCAGAGTTGCCTCCAGAAGGGACAGAACAACGCGGAACTAGGCCCATACGGGCGGGGTTGCTCGACCGTGAACCCCAGGTGCCGCAGCCAGCGGATCGCTCCGATGTTTTTGGAATACGCCATGTTTTGCAGAAAGCCCCCCGATTCTTCTAAGCAATAGTCAACCCATTCCCGTCCATGCAGGCAAAGCTGCCGGCGGTGGTTTTTGGTTGACGTGAGGGCGTAGGTGCCCAGCAGCCAGATGCGGTCTTCACAGACCCCAGTGATGCCGACGGGGTCACCATTGTCACCCTCGATTGCCATGCAAATGTCGCTCTCGATGTAGCTATCAAGAACGGCCTCAAGCCCTGTGATGCCATGGCTAAGCATGACTTCGTGCTGGTCCTGCTCCCGAAGGTTGAGGCCAATCTCCATGGCCACATCTTCGTCAGCCTTGATCCACCTCATCGGAGTGACCTCGCTTTGCCGGTGACTAGAGCAATCCACTCGCAAGTTGAGAACTTGCAAGGGTGAGGCGTGCTGTTGTGGATCTCAACCATGCACCGCTCACCGCGGCTCATGATTGGGATGTTGAAAACGCCCTCGTAGAAGCGGTTGTTGTCAGGGTCGAAGCCGGTGGCGTTGACGCTTCCCAGCTCCGACACGCGGCTGCCAAGGATCGTTGCGTCGAACGTATAGATGCCCGTATCCCGGCCCTCAGGGATGACGTGGACCTTGAAGTGGGCAGTCTCGTGATAGCGGAGCTTGGCGTTCCGAACCTGCGTCCGCTCAACGTTGGCCGCGGCCTTGCCGCCACCGATCTCCTTGTAGAGCTTGAAGCGGGTGAACCTGTAGCGGAAGTTGTACGGCTCGCCGAAGTAGATCGGCTGGTTGGTCCAGTTGCCGTTGGCCACCACGCTCGTGCCGGTGGTGATGGTCGCCAGCTTCACGCCCCCGCTGCCAGTTGCGTTCCAGCCAGACCAGGCCTGCATCTCAGCTGCAGCCGAGAACGGCAACGTCCAAGTCGTCGTGTTGGCCGAAGCGTTGTAGGTGCCGGCCGAAACCCGCATAGCGGTCGGAGTCTCGGTCGTGGTCGAGATGCGGCGGTCCAGCAGCAGCGGGTAAGGGGCGTGGGCCGGGGGCGCAGGAGAACGGTCCTGAACCGGCATCCGCTCTAAGAAGATGTCGGTGCCGTACCGCATGAGGCAGAACAAGGTCTCCCGCACGCAGAGCACCTGGAGGATCTCGTCTGCTCCGTTGAACTCCCAGAAGCTCCAGCTGGACTGGGCTCGCTCGGCGCCTTCTCCGGCGTTACGGATGAAGTACTTGTAGACATAGATCCTGTTCTGGCGGTTGGCTCGGGAGCTGACAGCGAATAGGGCGTTACTGGTGTCGTTCACCGTCATGGTGAAGACGTCGCTAGGTACAAATGCCGAGACGTAGCCCGTGAGGTCTTGGGCGTCTGCTGTCAGCGCCGTACCAGCACCCCGGACGCTGAATTCCCGGAACATCGAGAAGTCGCCGTTGGCTTGGCAGAACACGATCCCGCCGCCGGCCAGCTGGGGCCGGACGTTCTCATCAACCTCGAACTGGGTCAACACCGTGATCTGCGCCGTGGCTGGCGTCAGGACCGTCTCTGCAGCGTTGAAACGGAACTGGTACTGAGACGAGAAGAGGATCAGCTCGTCTTGGTACGGGACCGCGTAACGCAGAACGGAGACCCTGTTGTTGCTAGCCACAACATCAATAGGGTCAGTATCCAGAACCGCAGTGACTGTCTCAGGGAAGAACTCGAAGAACTCCCGCACCCGGCTGAGGATGACGTTCTCATCCGCCAAGAATCCGAGCCGGTTCTTGTAGATGAAGATGTCATTGATCGGGTTGCCAATGAAGCTGGGGTCCGGCGCCGTGTCGTAGTCACCCGCCACCCGCTCGCCCCAGCTCGGGATCGTGATGCCGTTCTGAGTGCTGCCGTCCGCAGGACCGAAGTAGAAGGTGCCGTTCGGAAGCCGCACAAGCAGGTGCGGCATCGTGTCCTCGTCGATGCGGAACTCGACGCCAGGGCTGACGGTCTCGCTCCAGGTGCCTTCACCGAAGGTCCCGCTATTCGGCGTGAACTCGACGTAGTAGCCGTCGAAGTTGTTGCCGGGATCGCCAGTGATTGCGACCTGATAACCCTGAGGAGCGATGGTCGGCAGCTCGGTGAACGCCTGCACCTCGCCCAGGATTGCCGTGATGTCGGCGTTGGCCCGGGCATCAGTCGCGGAAACGGTGATCGCGTTCGCCGACTGCAGGTGAATGACCGAGCCATTGCGGGTCATGGTCACGCCGGTCAGGCCAGCAGTGGTCAGACCCGTGATCAGGTTGTCTGCGATGTCTTCAGAGCTGATCCGGTTCTCAGTAACCGTGGTGCCACTGGTGACGACGGGCGCCACTGCCGTGGTGACCTGCGACTGATTGCCGTTGACGTTGACCGTGTAGGTCTGTCCGTAATTAGCTGCGCGTACCCATATCAGCGCTTCGTGCGCTGTCGGCCGGGCGGTGGCCGGGGCCAGCGTCGCCTCCATTGCAGGCGCCGTATTCGTATTGGTGACGAAGGTGAAATCAGCGATCGTCACCGCACGAATCTGGGCGCGGGCGTCGGTGACAGAAGTCAGGTAGCCGTAGCCGCCAGGAGCGTTGACCGTCTGCGCAGCACCATCCAGGTCATAAACCCTGATCTGGTTGTTGGAGATGACGGCCAGGTACTCCTCAACGTTGTCCCGCAGGATGCTGTGGATGAACGCATCGCCAAAGTCGGTGTTCGACACCAAGGCGATCGTTTGGGTGCAGTCCCGCTTGCGCAGGCCCTCAAGGATTGAGGACATGCCGTTGATCTGGATCTCCCCCTGGCTGGGGTCGCGCTGCGCATCGGGCTGCTGGCTAATGCCCTGCGCAAGGTTCGGAATGGCGTAGGAGTAGAGGCTCATCAGAGGCGCAGTCCTGCACTAATCCGACGAGTCGCCAGGCCAGAAGCCGGCGCATACGTCGGGAATGGGTAGTAGTTCCGGCCGCCGGTCAGGATGTTTGCCTGCTCGACCTGCTGCTCCATCCGCTCAAGGGTTGCCTTGGCGTCCTGCTCGTCCTGGACCGTGTACTTGTAGAGAGCGTCAGAGCCCAGCACGCGGTTGGAAAACACGCGGGCCGACCGGATCGTCACCCAGCGGTTGTAGGCCTCGGGGGCCTCATCCCACGGCAGCAGCCAGATGACGTCGGCGTGCAGGTGGGTGATGTCGCTGCCCAGCACGCTCGTGCGTTCCTGGCGGTCGTAGACGTACTGACCACGCAACTGGAACCGGCCGGCGTAGTCGTAGGGATCCATCGAGAACCGAACCACGTTCTCGGGAACCTTGATCTTGTTGGTGGTGGTGTCCTTGCTGAACTCGTACTCGAACTCGGTATTCCAGCTCCAGCCCTTGACCTGCCCGTCCTTGTGGAACTCCAGCAGGGTGCGCTCTGCAATCCGCGCATCAATGATCTGCTCGTCTTCGAGCGTGTTCACCGGCTGCTCGCCGATGTTCTCCAGCAATACGTTGACGGCATCCAGGAGCGTCGTCCTGCCTGGCGTGACCGCTTGGTTCTCTATGCCCATTTGACCACTACAGGCTTGTAGTGCTCATTCTGCAAGAGAACAAAAAAAGGGGCCAGCCGAAGCCAGCCCCAGAGTGAACATTCGTCCCCCTGCGCTCAGGGGATAACGATCTTACAAGCGGACTCAGCACGCAGGACTCCCATGCCTAGGGCTTGCCTCGCCACAAGTAAATCTGATTGGTACTGGACCCGATATTCGGGGCCAGTCATTTGCAGGGCAGGGTTCAGCAGGGTCAGGACGCCGACGGCTTCCTTGCTGAAGATCAGGCCCTTGCACTTGCTCAGATCCTGGGCGTAATCGCCGTTGTGGTCACCAGCAACCAGGGTGTAAGAAGCCTGGTTGACGTGGTTGGACATCAGCACGGGGATGCCGGCCACACGCAGGGTCTGGCCAGTGGCAATGGTGCCGTTGCCGCCACCGCCGCCATTGAAGTCGGCGTTGATCGCGCGGGAAGATTGCGAGATCAGGAAGTAGTCCTCAGGAGTGAAGACTGCATACATGCCGTCAACGGGCACGTCCTTCTGCTCGAAGGCAACGCGGGCATCAAAGATGGCGTTGACCAGAGCATCGCCCTTGGCCTGACGGGTGGCAGAAGTGCCGGTGTAGTCAGTGCCCAGAGTGATGGAATTACCAGTCTTGTGAGCATTGATGGTCTTGCTCAGAGGCTGGGTAGTGTTGCTTGCAGCCGCAAAAATCATGCGGGCAACACGCTTGTCGTACTCGTAAGCGAGTGCGCGGCCGAGTTCGGTGGTATAAACCTGCCGAACGTCGAAGTAGGACATCAGCTCGTCAACTTCGAGGATCGCCACGTCGGCAATCATCAAAGCGTCGAGAGAGATAACCCGCTCATTCAGGTCGCTAGGATCATTCCCAGTCCCTGTAATAGCGGTCCCCGGCTGATGATATGAAGCCTCAAGACGTCCCGTGATTGGGAACGCGACACTCTTGCCACCACGGATGTTCCGCTCGCGGACTTTGCCCTTGAAGACGGTGGTACGCAGGAAGGAGTCGAGCACCTCAGCGGCACCCAACTTGAGCATCAGGGCGCGGTCGGTATCGAGACCAGTTGCACCAGCACCCCAAGTCGCGGCAGAGCCTTTTACCTGGCCAAGACGCGACAGAACTGGATTAGCCATTGTTCTGTTTCAGAGATTGGATTCGAGTTTGAGCGTCCTCTCCAACACTGCCGCGAGTTGTCCTCCTTAAAGGGCTCGCCGTTTTGGCTGCGCTTGTCAAAAACCTACTAAAAAACGTCGCTCGCCGCCATCATTTGCGCCACACGATTGCGATAGGCCTCATCGACCTCATACAAGCGCTGGCCTCGCTCGTTGGTCTTGTTCATTGCATCCAGCACCTGCTGCTGGCTCTCGAAGCGGGTCTGCTTCGGTGCAGTTCCGCCCCCGTAGAGCTTCGGCTCGACGACAGCATCAGGCGCAGAGCGACGCGCAACCATGGCTTTCAGCGCCCACTCGATTGCAGCCTTGTTGCCGCTATCGACGACAGC
>BCSF01000351.1_pt1 | contig 19113 bp, 17 predicted proteins | sample 1016431 | NCBI WGS metagenome assembly BCSF01 (sample SAMD00045685;SAMD00045686;SAMD00045687;SAMD00045688;SAMD00045689;SAMD00045690;SAMD00045691;SAMD00045692;SAMD00045684;SAMD00045690;SAMD00045691;SAMD00045692;SAMD00045684;SAMD00045685;SAMD00045686;SAMD00045687;SAMD00045688;SAMD00045689, study...
ATAGTAGAGTGGGCAAAACAAAAAGATTGTAAAGTAATATTTGCAGGTTCATCATCAGTTCATAGTGGTAAATTAAAAAATCCATACACTTTTTCTAAAAATGTAGCAGATGATTTATGTTTATTGTATAAAAAACACTTTGGTCTTGACTCAAAGATTTGTAGATTTTACAATGTATATGGTGATCATCAGTTAAAGAGGGAGCATATGCTACAGTTATTGGTATTTTTGAGAAACAAATTTGTTAGGGTAAATCATTAACCGTTACAGGGTATGGGGAACAAAGACGAGACTTTACACATATAGATGATATTGTTGATGGGTTAGTTCGATGTGGTTTTAATTTATTAACTGATACTAAGATATCAAATGGCCAATCTTATGAATTAGGTAGAGGAAAAAACTATTCTATTAATGAAATAACAGAAATGTTCGGTCAGACCGAGGTGGAATACATACCAGCAAGAAGAGGCGAGTATCCATTTACATTAGCTGATTATACAAAAGCTAATGAAGAGCTTAGATGGAAACCTACTTTAGATATAAAAAATTATATATCCAAAATAATTAAATGATAAAAATAAAGTTATATGAACTAGATGTTCATAGGAATGAAACTACTTTTAGACCATTTTTAATGGCTCAAGAATTATTCAAAGAAGTTGGGATTGAGTTTACTACTTCTGATACATATGATTATGCCTTTGTAGGTCAGGCAAGTATAATAGATAAGAAAAAATCATTACAAGAATCAATAGACAAAGGATTAGAATTTTGTTCAAAGATAACCGGTGATTACTTTATAGTAGATGGTCAAGATGCTACAACACTTATTGGAACGATAGATGTGTTTAGAGAATCTAATGCTAAATTGTTTTTAAAAAATACATATTTAAAAGATTTTGACTTATATAAACAAGGTTGGGCTAATGGTAGATACTATTGGGGTAAGGGAGATTACTCTGTTCCTGATATTGATGATTTAAAACCCAAGATGAAATTATCTGGTTGTAATTGGCTACATACAGTTCAACCAAATTGGATGGAATATAAGTCTATAAAACATTTTGATATATCTTGTATGTTTGGGTATCCCACAAAAGAACCTGTTTACGAGCATGATGTTTGTCAAACTGATTATTATGATCCTCATAGAAAACAATTAATGGATACTTTAGGTAATAAGTATAATGTAGCTAAACTTACTAATGGGGTTAGAATATCACATGAGGAATATTATCAAAACATGTTTAACTCTAAGATTATTATGGCACCACTTGGGTATGGTGAGATGGCGCCGAGAGATTTAGAATCTGCTATGTTCGGTAGTGTGTTAATGAAACCAGATATGAGTCATATAAGTTCAGAACCTTTTATATATGAGGATAATGAAACTTATATTGCTGTAAAAGGTATAGGTAGTTTTGCTTTACCAACTTTAGTTGTAGATAGATTAATTCAATCAGGTATGTCAAGTGCTGAAGCAGAAAGAGAAGCTGCTAGATTAAAAGCTGAAGAAGAAGCTAAAGAATTAAATATATTATTAGAAGAACAAAACAGAAAAGAAGCTGAAGAAAAAGCAAAACAAGAAGCTGCTATACAGGCACAGATAGAAGCAGAAAAAAATCAAAGAGGAGCAGATATGTTAGTAGGTCTTGGTGGAGCTATTATGTCAGCTAAAAATGTTGGAGAACTTGGTACAGGTATATCTGATGCTTATTTTGGTGTTCAATCTAAAAAAGATGCAAAAGATTTAGCTGGATTACAAGGTAGATTATTAGAAGCACAAGCTGCTAAATATGAAGCAGATGTATCTAATATGCCATTAGAATCTGTACTTACAAGTTTAAGTATAGCAGAAAAACAATTAAAATCTTTGCAAGACTCAGGTGATGCAGAGGCGGCTGGTGAGTTAATATTATATATAGACGCTTTAAATAAAAGAAGTGCAGAATTACAAGGAATAACATTTGCTCAAAAAAATAAAAGAAATGAATTATTAGGTTTAGTTGAAGAATTAGGATAATAAATTATGGCTGAATATAATATTGGCGGTGGAAAAAAAATAAAAATTCCAGATAATTTAGACCCTGAAACAAGATTACAATTAGCTGAAGTTGTTAAAGATAAATATGGTATTGATATAAATCAAACATCAGCGTTAGGACAAGTAGGTGAGTTTGTAAAAGCAATACCAAGAGGTATTGCTGGATTAGCTTTAGATGTGCCTACAGGTATTGTTGGCTTATTTGATATAGGCAACGATAGTAATCTATATAAAGGTCTTGAAGGACTACAAGATAAACTAAGACAAGAATCTCCATTAGCAGCAGACCCACGATATGCCGATAAGTTTTCTACAAAACTAGGAGAAGGCATAGGTTCGTTTGGACCATTCTTAGGTGCAGGTCTTGTAGGTAGAGCTTTAAGTAAAGCACCAGGAGCAGCTAAAGGTTTACTATCACCAACATTTACAGCACCAGCAGCTTTAGCCATACCAACAGGTATAGCAGCACAAGGCGATAGATTACGAATGGCTAGAGATATGGGTGAAGATGTAAGTGGTCTAGCTGAAACAACTGCTGAATTATTTGGTGGTGTTATAGGTATAACTGAAGTATTACCTATTGCTAATATATTAGGTAAAGTTCATAAGAATGCACCATTATCTACAAAAGAAAGATTAGTATCTGCATTACAATCAGGTGCTGCTGAAGGTGGTCAAGAAGTAGCTGCAGGTATATTACAAGACTTAACTGCTAGAGGACTCTATAGTGATGAACTTCCTATTGGCGAAAGTATGTTTGAAGAGTTTACTATTGGTGGCATTATTGGTGGTGCTGCTGATTTAGTTGTTTCTAGTATGGCTGGTAAAAAAGCTGTAAGAGACAAACAAATGGAAGAAGAAGGTCTTAGAGCTGAAGAAAAGAAAGAACAATTAATCTTGCAAAAAAAAGCAGAACTAGCTCAAGAACAAGGTGTATTAGATGTAGTAGAAGATACACAAGTAGTTACAGTTCCACAAATACCTGCACCTAAAGAAGTTGCAGTAGAACCACAAGTAGAAATTATTGAAACACCTGACAATAAATTTTCTCTCATAGATATATCCAACCCTGACAGTCCTGTCGTATTAGATACCAAAGATAAACAAACAGATGCAGCTATAGCTAAACAAAAGCTATTAGATAATTTTGATGTAGCTCAATTAAAAGATACATTAGATAACGATACCTATAACTTAGGTATGATTAATAGTTCTACTGCGTATGAAATTGGTCAAAGTATATTAGATACTAAAGCTTCTGATGTTGGCATACAACAGTTAATAAATACTGTGCCTAAAGATTCTAAGTCTGAAGTAAAACTAAGAGGACTGGTTAATAGTTTTGTTGCACAAAATCCAAATGCAACTTCTAGTAGTTATCCTAGAATTAAAATGACTGATGCTAAACAATTATTAACACCAAAAGAATTTAATGACTTTGCTTCTGCTTATGCAAAGAAAACATTTCAAATATCAGAAAAAAAAGGTGAGCCATCAATTATTGCTGACAAGCAACAACCTGATACAAAAATTAAATATGTAAAAGAAATAGCAGAATCTAAAAACATTGATTTAGATTTCAATAGTCCTGCTGTGCAATATGCAGCAGAAAAATATACAGGTACTGCTGACTACAAAAAAATGAATAAAGGTCAAAAGGAATTATTTTTGGCTAAACTACATTCACTTCCTAAGTTCAATTCACGAACAACTTTCCCAGACTTTAGACCAAGAGATTATTCTGCACAAGATATGGCAGATTTTGTTGCTGGAATGAAAGAAAATAATATGACTTTTAATAAAAAGTCTTTAGAACAAATTGATAAAGGTCAACAATTTTTAGATGATTTAATATATAGCGGTAGAGCAGAAAAAGTTGAAGGAACAAATAACTATAAGATAAGAGATAACTTTGAGTTTGATATAGCTAGAAGAGCAGAAGGTTTTAATGAAACACCAGAAGAGTTTGGTGCAAGACTTACTGCACAACAATCAGAAAATAAACTTACACCAGAAGGTATAGCAGAACTTGTTGAGAAAGAAAAAGTAAGACAAGAAAGATTATTACCACCAGCAGAAGTAATACCTAAAACTATTAACTATGCAGAAACCTTAGAAGAAGGTAAGACTAATAAGTTTGCAAAAGAATTTAGAAAAATAATGGATGCAAGAGGTCTTAAAGATACTGGCATTGTTGTTAGTAATGACATACTTTCTACAACTACTTTACAAAAAGTAGGAGATAAAATTGTTTACGACCCTAGAGAAGTACAAGCTACAGAAACAGAAGGAGCTGTACAAGGTGAGTATGATAGAAATACAGATACTATTTTTCTATCTCTTAATGCTGTAAATCCTGATGGCAATGCTACAGATATAGAAATACAACAACGATTAAATAAAATATTAGACCATGAGATGATTCATGCTCTGCGTGCAAAAGATTTAATTACTGCAAAAGAATATAGTTACTTAACAAAAATGGTTAAAAAAACTAAATATCCTAATCGTAATCAAACTTTCTATAAAGAAGCAGAACAAAGAACTGCAAAAGAAAGAGTTGGTAGACCTGCAGCAATGCAAGAAGAATTAATTGTAGAAGAAGCTATTGCAGAATATTTTGCAAACAAAGATTTACTGGTAAATACTCCTCCAAAAGTAGAAGGTATCTTTAATAAAATAATAGAGTTCTTTAAGTCTATGGGTCAAGCTATGCGTTCTTCAGGATATAAAAATGCACAAGATGTATTTAATGATATTGAATCTGGAAGAGTAGGCAGTAGAGAAAGAGATGTAATAAGAACTACTAGACTTGGTGATAAAGAACGAACTATGTTCTTAGACAGAATACCAGAAGGTCAACCTGTGCCTCCAAGAACAGAAGTGCCTGGAGAAGAAGTTGTTTCTACGCTCAAGCCTAGAGGTATTAGACCTATATCTATACCAAAGCCTAAACCAACACCTCCTACGCCTCCTGCAGGTCCTACAACGCCTCCTACGACACCTACATCTATTTACAATGCTCGTAATATGACAGGTAAACAGTTAGCTAATGAAAGAGATATTATTTTGCTTGGTTTACAAAAAGCAGGAATTACTAAAAGAAGAAGAGGTGATTCTGTAAAAGTAATGAAATGGGTAAAAGATAATGCACCAAGTAAAGACTATGAAATAATTGCTGGAAAAGTTTATCAATCATTATTAGCTTTAGAAAAAAAAGGTTATAGCTTTCCATTTTTTATTTCACAAAATCAAAAAGATACTGGTGGATTTAGAGGAAGAGTTAGTTATAGTCCAATGTTAAGTAAAAACTTTAGTATGACTATTGCTGATGCTAGACCAGATGTTTGGGAAAGAATTAAAAATAATGAATTATCTGATACTCAATTTGGAACAATACAAGCTAAAAATACTAATGGTGTAAATTTTGAAACAATATTACATGAAGGCATACATCAAGCTACATTAGCTCAAATGGAATTAGCTGGTGGTCCAGGTTCTAAAAATAAAAAAATAGCTAAAGCTTACAAAGATTTACAAAAACAAAGAGAAACTGTAGAAAAATTTGTTACAAATAAATTACAAGAGATGGACAAATTATCTAATGAAGCTTCTAGAGGAGTAATAACTGCAAAACAATTTATAAATAATTTTGCAAGTTTACCTGCTAGTTTTAGAAACAAAGCATTAGATATATATATGGATGCTGAAAAGTCTACACCACAACAAATAGTAAGAAATTCAAATGCAGTTATAGCAAGAAAATATAGAGAATTTACTCAAGAGTTAATTGATTACAAAATTAATGGTATGCAAAGAGGTAGTGCATTACCTGACTCTTCAGAGTTTTTAACATTTGGTTTAACCAATAGAGACTTTCAAGAACTACTTGAATCTATACCTACAAAAACTGACCCTTCAAAAACTGTATGGGATAAATTTGTAGAAACTATTAGAAATGTATTAGGTTTACCTGCAAAACTTAATACAGAATTATCTGCGTTTCTTAAAAATGCTTCTACTGTTTTAGATTTACAAGATACAGGAGTTCCAGGATTTGATACTAGACAATCAAGAGAAGATGCACCTTTAAAAACTAAACAACAAAGAGATGAATCATCTGGTCATGTAGCTGATTATGTGCCTGCACAGTATGGTCCACCTGCACATAACTTAAATGAAATGCCTAGTGGAGAATTAAGTCCAGAAGGTTATTCTACTTTTGCTGCTGATGTAGATTACAATCGATTAAGAGATTACAGCACAGCTAGACCTCAAGAAAGAGCTGAAGAACAAAGATTTTTAAATAAGTTAAAACAAATCAAAGGTAATCCAAATGCTACTATTACTATGTATCAAGCAGCACCTTCAAGAGATTTACAAGAAGGAGATTTAATAACTCCATTTTTAAGTGAAGCTGAAGCTCTTGTAGAAGATTCTAAAGTTACACAACAAGAAATTAGAGATGCAGATAGAGCTAGAAGAAGGCAAGAACAGATAGATAAAACAGGTGCAGTAGATTTACGTCAAGAACAACTTTATAACCAAATGGATAATATAATGGATGTATTTGGTGCACCTCAAATAACTCCATCAACAGTACATACTTATGAATTAAAAGCAGGAGATGTTCGTTGGGATGGCAATAATGGTTGGTTTAGATGGGGTTATTTCCCATCAAAAGTAAAAGATATAAGTGGTGATATACCTACCTTTAGTAGAGAAGCAGACCAAGCTTACTTTAATAGAGAAAAAACAAATAAGTTAATATCTAATCTAGAATCTAGTATTTATTATAAAGAAGCACAGCTTAATCAAGAAAGAAGTTACATGACTGATGCTACTGCTAGAAGATTAGAAAGAGAAATAGAACAAGAAAGAAATCAAATAGCTGAATTAAGAGCAGGGGATATACCATTATTTAGTAGAGGTAGAAGAGATGCTACTAATGATAATACACAAGAAAATATACAGTTAAAAGAAGCAGTAAAAGAAGCAGAAGAGTTAGCTGAAAATACTGCTAGAGGTGGTATACCTACTTATAATACAAATGCTTCAGATACAGCTTTAAAAGCTGCATTAGATTTTAATAAAGATTTATCTTCAGAAGAACCTGGAGATATACCTACATTTTCTAGACCTGGATTTGATGGTGTAGATGCAAGTATTGTAGAAGGTATTAATAGAACTGGTAGTAGAACTAGCCCTAAAAATAGTATGGGTTATAGATTTATAGATGAAGTAAAAGATAATATTTCACCTAGACTAAAATATTTTTTTAATAACTTTAGAACTCAGTTTGTAGACAAATTAGATAAGATTGACCAGTTAATAATTAAAGCATCTGAAGAAAATGAACAAGTTAGAAGAGCTAATAATACTGCTGATACAGCAACTATAGCAGCATTAAGAATGGCTGATAGAGCCAGAGGTTTATTTCAAGGTATGCTTACTAAAGGATACATTGATTCTGTAATTGAAGGTGTGCCTGCATTATCAAATACTAAAAATAAAGAAGCATATATAAAATTAATGAATTATTTTGCACCTAATACTACAAAAACTTTTGATGAAATAATGGAAAGGAGTAAATTATTATAATGCAATTAGAAGAAATATTATCAATGTATATTGATAAATTTGGAGAAGAATATGACATAGATACTGTACTTTTATCAGATGAAGCAAAAGAAGAATTAACTAATATGTTAAAAACATCAATGCAAACTAATAAAGCAATATCTTTAAAGGAATTAAATGACTTTTTGGGCTATGACCCAAATGACCCAGAGATATTGATTTAATTACAAACAAGTGATAAAGGATACCAATTAACCAATAGGAGTCTTATGACGCAAGAAACAGAGGCAGTTCAGCCGAATAACGAACAAGTAGAAACAAAAGAAGAAGTAAAAGTAGATGCACCAAAGCAACAAACTTTCACTCAAGAACAATTAGACAACATAATCAAAACAAGACTTGAAGCAGAGAAATCTAAGTATGAGAAAAACCTTCATGAAGAAGAAAAGCAAAAAGCTGAAATCTTAAAACAAAAACAATTAGAAGAAGCTAAGACTAAGCAAGACTTAGAAAAGATTATGCAAGAAAGATTATCTGAAAAAGACTTAGAGTTACAAAGAGTTAAAGATCAGATTAAAAAAGAAAAAGTAGATAATTCAATACTATCTGTTGCATCTTCAAACAAAGCTATTAGCCCAGCACAAGTTGTTGCTTTACTAAAAGATGAAGTGAAGTACACAGATGATGGTAGAATAGAAGTAGTTGATAATAATTCTAATGTACGATATAACGCAAATGGAGAACTACTTACAATTGAAGATCGTGTTAAGGAGTTTTTAGATAGCAACCCACATTTCCGTCAAGGGTCTCTGTCTGGTTCAGGAAGCCAGAGTGCTATTGGTGGTAAAACTGTTAAACCTTTTAATCTACAGGACTTGGACTTAACAAAACCAGAAGATCGTAAAGCCTATGCAGAATATAGGAAGAAGCGAGATTCAGGTGCTGTTGAGATTAATTTAAAACAATAAAACTTAATAGGTAATAACAATGGCAAACGAAAGCACAAGTTCTACACTATCGGAACTATACACAGAGATAGTAGCAGAGGCTCAATTCGTAGCATCTGAAAAATCCATCATGAGAAACTTAGTTAAAAACTATGCTATCACAGGTGGTGGAAAAGCAGTTGAAGTTCCTGTTTATGCACAAGTATCAGCATCAGCAGTAGCAGAAGCAACTGATTTATCTAACACAGCAATCGACCCTAGTTCAGTAACTATTACTGCATCTGAGGTTGGTGTTATGACTACTCTAACTGACTTAGCAAGAAATTCAGCACCAAGAAATGTTGCTGGAGATATTGGTAAATTGTTTGGAGAAGCTTTAGCAAGAAAACAAGACGCTGATTTATTAGCATTGTTTGATGGCTTTAGTGTTACTCTAGGAGATGGTACAGGTGCTATTTCTCCAGCTGTAATTTTTAATGCTCTATCTACTTTAAGAGCATCATCATTACCAGCTAACGAGTGTGCAGTTGTATTACACCCTAAAATCGCTTACGATCTAAAATCTGGCTTAACTAATACTTTTGCTGGTTTAGATACAGAGAACTCTAACGAAGCCCTAAGATCAGGTTTTGTTGGTACTCTTGCTGGTATGCCAATATTTGAAACTTCAAATATGGCTAACACAGGAACAGCTGGTGATTACAAAGGTGGTGCGTTCCATAAAGACGCATTAGCAATCGCTATGATGCAAGATGTTAAAATCGAAACTCAAAGAGATGCTTCTCTAAGAGCAGATGAGATTGTAGCAACTTCAGTATATGGTGTTGGAGAAATCCATGATTCATATGGTGTAGAGTTACATTACGATTCATCAATCCAATAATAGGATACTTTGTGAGGGTGGGAAACTGCCCTCGCAACTAACATAGGAGAATAAAATGGTAAAATTAGTATTATCAAATGAGAAGATGGTTACTTTAAAAAGAGGTAACAAAACAATCACTAGAAGTCAGTTAGATTACGAAACTAATAAAGTGATGTATGATTTTAGAGGTTTTAAACCTGTGCAAGATGTTGTAAAAGAAGTTAAAGAAGTTGTTACAGAAAATGTAGTACCTTTAAAACCTAAGAAAAGAAAAACAAGGAAGAAAAAAGATGAACAAGTGGATAATTAAACAAGCTAGAAAATGGAGTAAATGGGTTTGGAGAAAAGCTATTAATAACCCAATGTATTCTATTCCTTTAGTTTTAGTAATTGCTTATTTAATTTGGAAGTAGATTATGGCTAATTATACGGGTGCAGATGTTATTGTTGCTGGAGATGTAACTAAGTATCAACCAGATGCGTTTGATTTTGGTATAGCTTCAACTGATACAGAAGCAGTTAATTTCTTTGCACAAACTACTAATGATATTTTCAGACAATTAAGAATAGAATGGTGGCCTGTATATAAAACAAACATATTTACAGATATTACAGTTCTTAATACTGCTGAGATGGTTAATACAAAAGTTAATTTAGATCAGTTTGAACGGGCTGGTGTTTATTTATTTTTTGGAAGATTCTTTTTACCAGCATTAACTAAATTTAGACCAGAAACAGAAAAAGATAGATTTGAAAGAATGGCAGAATATTATATGAGCCAATACAATATCGAATGGAGAATGATATTAGAAGATGGTGTAGAATATGATGTAGATGCTGATGGAACTATCATATCTAACGAGAGAGAACCTTTACATGGATTTAGAAGATTGACTAGATAATGGCTTTAGATTTAAAGATCAAAACTAACGCAAAATTTGTCGAAAAAAGATTTAAAAGAATAGAAAAAAAGTTTAAAGGCATAATTCAAAAAGGAATACTACAAGCTGGTTTCCAATTATTAGATATTATTAGAACTAAAACACAAAAGGGTATTGATTTTAGAGATGTACCTTTTGTTCCATATTCATCAGGCTATTTAAAAAAATTACAAAAAGAGGGTAAATCTACAAAAGTTGATTTATTTTATTCTGGTAGAATGTTAGGTGCATTAACTCCATCTGGTAGAACTATTAGAAAAACAGGAACTAATAAAGTTAGTGTTAATTTTAGTAATTCACAGATGAGGCAAAGAGCAGTATTTAATCAAGTATTAGGAAAAAATAAGAGGGAATTTTTTGGATTTAATGATAGAACAGCAAATATAATAAGAAAACAATTTAACAGATTTGTTGCAAAGGAATTTAGGAAAGCAAGAATATGAGTGTAAGAGAAAACATAGCATCTAATTTATTGTCAGTAATATCTGGTATAACTAGCCCAGCAATTAAGAAAGCTACTAGACAACCTTTTATATTAGATGAATTATCTGAGCAACAATATCCAGCAGTAATAGTTCAAACATCAGAAGAAAACAGAGATGACTCTGAATTAGGAAGTGGTGCTAAAACAAGACATGGTACTATTGATTTTGTAATATTAGGATTTGTTAAAGGTGCTGAGGCCAATATAGATACTAAAAGAAATGAATTAATTACAGCTATTGAAACTGCAATAGAAACTGATATTACTCGAAATGGTAACGCACTTGATTCGGAAGTTATACAAGTAGAAACTGACGAGGGTTCTTTATTTCCTGTTGGTGGAATAAGAATGACAATTAGGTGTATGTACGAATATCAAGCTGGAACACCATAGGAGAATAAATGACTACTAAAATTATAAATAGAATAGAAAAGAAAATAGACCAAATAGAAAAATTACACGATAAAGAGTCTTTGTTGTGTGAGGAAGTAAAAGACTTATTAGCTGAATTAAAAGAAAACCAAGAAGAAGATAGTCAAGAGTGGGAAGAAGATTTAGATGATGAAGATTTTGAAGAAGATGAAGAAGATATTGACGAAGAAGATGATAAACTGTAAAAGGACTTATGGCTAAGGATATTAAATTATATAAAGATAATTCAGAGATAACTATTAATGAATCTAATCTTGAACATTTTTTAAGTTTAGGCTATAAGCAAGAAAAAGAAACTAAACAAACTAAATCTAACAAGGATAAAAAATGGCAACACATCACGGAAAAGAAGGCGTAGTTACTGTTGGTGGAACTGGTGTTGGGGAACTAACATCATTCACACTTGAAACTACAGGAGATGTTGTAGAAGATACAGCTTTAACAGATGCTACTAAATCATTTGTTGCTGGTCGAACTTCATTCTCTGGAACATTAGAAATGCACTTTGACGAAACAGATTCACCTCAAACAACTTTAGTTGCTGGTGCTTCAATCTCATTTGTTTTATTACCAGAGGGTAATGCAAGTGGCGACAGAAGTTTTACAGGAACAGGAATTGTTACAGGAATGTCAGTTAATAACTCAATGGACGCAATTATTTCAAGAACTGTTACTTTTCAAGGTACAGGGGCTTTAACTATAGGTACTGTCTAATATTAATTTATGTCAGTTATTGATAGAGTTAAATCTCATTTTGAAACTCTTAAAACTATCACTATTGAAGTTGAGGAGTGGAAAGACGAGCATGGTAATGCTAGTGTATTCTATTCAGAGCCATTAACCCTTGAAGAAAAAAACATTATCTTTAAGAAGTCTAATAATTTTCAAGATTTAACTGTTCTTGTTGATTTACTTATAATGAAATTGTTAGTTAAAAATGACAAAGGCGATATGATAAAAGCCTTTAGCCCAGAAGATAAATTTGCTTTAAGAAAAAAAGCTGATTCAAATGTTATTGCAACAATCTCAAATAAAATACTTGCAGATACTAGCTTTGAGGAAGCCGAAAAAAAGTAGATAGCGACCCTGATGTTAGGTCGCTTTTAATAGTAGCAGATAGATTACACATCACAATCCAACAAGTTCTTGATATGCCTGTTAGCCATTATAATCTTTGGTTAGCTTACTTGAAAAAAGAACAAGAACAGTATAAAACAAAACAATCTTTAGCAGAAGCAAGGAATTTAAAATAATGGCAAATCAAAAACTCAATATAGACATAGTAGCAAAAGATAAAACAAAACAAGCCTTAAATGGTGTTCAAAGAGGTTTAGCAAAAGTTAAACAATCTGTTTTTAATTTAAGAAATGCTTTTATTGGTTTAGGTGCTGGAATTGTTATTAAAGGATTTGTAGATGCTGGTATGCAAATAGAAAATCTTGAAGTTCAATTAAACGCATTATTTGGCTCAGCTAGAGAGGGAAAGAAAGCATTAAAAGAAGTAACTGATTTTGCTTCTGGAACACCTTTTGAATTAAAAAATATTCAACAAGGTATAACAGCACTTGCAACAATAAGAAAACAAGCAGAAGAAAATGGAATATCATTTAAAGAACTCTTAAAAATTACAGGAAACACAGCAACAGTATTAGGTGGAGATTTTGCATTAGCTTCTTTACAAATTCAAAGATCATTTAGTGCTGGTATATCTAGTGCTGAACTCTTTAGAGAAAGAGGTGTTAAAGCTATGGCTGGTTTTAAAGAGGGAGTTTCTATAAATACTAAAGAATCTATACAAGGTTTATCTAAAGCATTTGGAACAGGGGGAGAGTTTGGAAACCTTATTGATGATCTAAGTAAAACTTTATTTGGAACAATAAGTAACATAAAAGATGCTTTCTTTATTTTCCAAGTAGAAGTTTCAAAAGGTTTTTTTGGTGCATTAAAAAACAATTTAGGTGATCTTAAAAAAACAGTTGAAGAAAATAAAAAAGAAATAGCAGAATTTGGTTTAATGATTGGTTCAGGTTTAAGCACAATTATTAATGCAACAGCAAAAACTTTGAAATTTTTTAAAGATAATATTACATTAATTACAGAAGCATTTAGAATTTTTATAGCATTAAAAATAGTTTCATTTTTTTATAATTTATCAGTTGCAATAGGTGTAGCAAATGGTGCAATGTTAGGATTTAATGCAACAGTAAGAAAAAATATATTAATAGGAACTGCTGTAGCAGTAATTTCAAATTTAGACAGAATTATTGATAAATTAAAAGAATATGCAGAATTAATGGGTTTAATAGAGGGAAAACAAACACCAAAACCAGATAAAGACAAAGGAAACAATGATGCTGAATTAGTTAAAAAATTTGCAAAAATGGAAACATTATCTGAAGCTATTGATAGAAATTTTAGAGATGTATTTACTTCTTTTAAAGATGCAAACGAAACAGTTATAAAAGATATGCAAGCAAAATTATCAACTATTGGACAAACAATAGGTAAAAGTTTAAGTGGTGGAATTACAAAATTTTCAGATGCTTTTGCTAGATCAGTTATACTTGGAGAAAAATTATCTGACTCATTTAAAAAAATGGCACAGCAATTAGGAGTTAAAATTTTAAGTGCTTTAATAGAAATTCTTGCTAGAAAAAGTGTAGAACTTGCATTAGAAAAATTAATAACAAGAGAAAAACAAAAACAAGCAGCATTGAGTACAGCAAACGCACTTTCTGGTTTAGGTTCATTAAAAGGTCTTTTTGGTATGGCTAAAGGTGGTGCAGTATCAAAAGGACAACCAGTTATAGTTGGAGAACAAGGTGCTGAAGTATTTGTACCAAACAGCACAGGACAAATAACTCAATCTGCTAGAGGAACTGGTGGTGAACAAACAACAGTTAATTTTAATATTAATACTTTAGATGCTTCTGGTTTTGACGATCTATTAGTAAGAAACAGAGGAACTATTACACAAATAATTAATAACGCAGTTAATGAAAGAGGGAGTAGAAATCTAATATAATGTCTGGTGCTTTTCCAATATCAACTTCTAAATTTGAAACTTTAGGAATAAAGTCTATTCAAAATACTATTATATCTAAATCTGTTTCAGGTAAGAAACTTGCAAGACAAATAGATAATCAAAGGTTTGCATTTACAGTTCGTATTATTACAGGAACTAGATCAGATGTTTATGGAGAGTTAATGGCTTTTATAATGAAACAAAGATCAGGCAAAGAAAACTTTACAATAATTCCACCAGAAATAGAAGATGCTAGAGGTAATGAAACAAACACAGTTTTAGTTAATGGAGTCCACGCAGTTGGAGATACAACGATTGCTATGGACAATCATCATAATGATAATCCACACGCATTTAAGGCTGGAGATTTTATCAAGTTTGCATCACACGATAAAGTTTATATGGTAGTTGCAGATGTTCAAGCATCTAGTAATGCTTCAACAGTTACAATAGAGCCACCTTTACTTACAGCACTTGCAGACGATTCAGTAGTTACTTATGATAATGTTCCTTTCACAGTACACTTAACAAATGATATTCAAGAATTTGGTGCAGTAGGAACAGCAAAAGATGGTGCGTTTTTATACCAATATGAATTTGATGTAGAAGAATCTTTATAGTGAAAAAATATAAAATAACCCACAAGATAACTGCCGATTTTATTGCCGAAGTTATTGTTAATGAAGATGAGATTGATAGTAATATTAATGATCTAAAAGAGTATAAGAAACCTAATAGCAAATTTGAATATACTATGTTAAAAGGTTCAGAAAGTGTAACACAAACAAATTACGAGGAATATGACGAGAAGTCTGACAACAGCAGTAAAGAACGAATTAGCAACAAATGATATTCGACCAGTACATCTTATCACTATTAGCTTTGGTACTCCTGTTAATATCACTGATTGTTCATTTCCATTAACATCATCAGTATCAGGCTCATCAGTTACATATTCAGCTAGTGATTTTATACTAGGTATATCTAATCATACAGAAGAAACAGATATTACAAAATCAAGTGTAAGTATTAGTTTATCAGGTGCAGACCAAACATTTATTTCAACAGTATTAAATGAAAATGTAGTTAATGATAATGTAGATATTTTTAGAGGATTTTTAAATGATTCTAATGGTTTAATTGCTGACCCATTTTTATTATATCGAGGTAAAATAGAAAGTTTTGAAATACAAGAGGGAGAAAAAGATAGTACAGTTGCTTTATCAATAGTATCACATTGGGCAGACTTTGAAAAAAAGAATGGTCGTAAAACTAATAACACATCACAACAAAGATTTTTTAGTACAGATGTAGGTATGGATTTTGCATCTCAAACAGTACAAGATATTAAGTGGGGTAGAGCATAATGGGTTTTGGTAGTATTTTTAAAGCAGTAACAAGAGTAGTATCTTTTTTCAAAAGTGCAAATCCTCTTGTATCTTTAGGTGTAACACTATTTTTAGCTTGGGTATTAAGACCAAAAGTTCCTGAAATAGAAGATTTTGGAACAAACGAATTTGATGATTTTGAACGAGGTTTATTAATAAATAAACAATCTAATGACGCAAATATTCCTGTTATATATGGAGAAAGACTTGTTGGTGGAACTAGAGTCTTTATGGAAACTTCAGGAACAGATAACACTTATTTATATATGGCAATCGTTATGTCAGAGGGAGAGATAAACGATATAGAAGAAATTAGAGTAGATGATAAAGCTGTCACATGGGCAAGTGCATTATCAGATGGTACAGAAGTAGAAGTAGGAAGTGGAGATAGTAATTTTTATAAAGATTCAGAAAGTTTAATTAGAGTAGAACCTCATTTTGGAACAGATGGTCAATCAGCATCATCTTTATTATCAACATTATCATCTTGGGGAAGTAATCATAAATTATCTGGTTTATGTTATTTAGCATTAAGGTTTAAATGGAATCAAGACGCATTTACTGGAATACCTAAAGTTCAAGCAAAGATACAAGGTAAAAAAGTTGTATTTTATAATTCTGGTTTAGCAGCACAAACAGCAGCTTATAAAACAAATCCAGCTTGGTGTTTATTAGATTACTTAACAAATGAAAGATATGGAAAAGGTATTGCTATTTCTGAAATAGATTTACAATCTTTCTATGATGCTTCAGTTGTTTGTGAAACACAAGTAACACCCTATTCAAGTGCTAGTGATATAAATATTTTTGACACAAATGCTGCAATAGATACATCACAAAAAATTATAGATAATGTTAGAGAAATGTTAAAAGGTTGTAGAGGTTATCTCCCATATACAAATGGAAAATATAAATTAATTATTGAAACAACAGGAAGTGCAGCAATAACATTAACAGAAGATGATATTATAGGTGGATATAATTTATCTATTCCAACAAAGAATGAAAGATATAACAGAGTTATAGTTGGTTTTGTTGACCCAGCAAGAAATTTCCAAGTTAATGAAGTTCAATTTCCACCAATAGATGATTCAGGTTTAGCAAGTGCAGATAGACACGCAACTATGAAAACTGCTGATGGTGGTTTTTTATTAGAGGGTAGATTTACATTTAAAACTTTAACATCTCCATATCAAGCAGAAGAAATGGCAGAAGTTATTTTAAGAAGAAGTAGAGAAGCATTAACACTTGGTATTAATGTTAGCTTTGATGCTTATGATTTAGCAATAGGAGATATAGTTAATATTACACATAGTTCATTAGGTTTCTCTGCAAAAGCATTTAGAGTTATGGGTTTAACATTTAACGAAGATTACACAATAGGATTATCTCTTGTTGAGTATCAGGCTAGTCATTATACTTGGGCAAGTAAAGCACAAGTAAGTTCTACACCATCTACTAATTTACCTAATCCATTTACTATCCAACCACCAGCTAGTGTTACTTTAACTGACCAATTAATTGAATATAATGATGGAACTGTAATCGTTGCTTTAGATGTTGCTATTGGTGCTTCTCCTGATTCGTTTATAGATTTTTACCAAGTAGAATATAAATTAAGTACAGATTCAGATTTTATTATTTATGCACAAGGTTCAGGATTAAATCACAGAGTCTTAAATGTAATTGACCAATCTACTTATGATGTACGAGTAAAAGCTGTAAATACATTAGGAGTATCATCAACTTATGTTTCAGCACAAAGAAAAATAGTAGGTGCTATTGAGCCACCTAGTGATGTAACAGACTTTTCTTGTAATATATTAGGACAAGAAGCACATTTATCTTGGACACAAATACCTGATTTAGATTTAGCTTTTTATCAAATTAGATATTCAACATTAACAGATGGAACTGGAGAATGGGCAAACTCTGTATCTTTAATAGAAAAAGTATCAAGACCAGCTACAAGCATTAGTACAGTTGCTAGAGCTGGAACTTATCTTATAAAAGCATTTGATAAATTAGGTAATGCAAGTTCTAATGCAACTGCAATAGTTTCTAATGTAACTAACACTTTAAATTTTAATGCAATAACTAGTGTATCTGAACACCCTAATTTTAGTGGAACATTGACAGATACAGTAATTGTAGATGACACTTTAAGACTAGATTCTTCAGAATTATTTGATGCAGCTTCAGGAAATTTTGATGCAGAAACAACTAGATTTTTTGATTCAGGTGTTGCTAATGCAGACTTTAACGCATCTGGTAATTATTTATTTGCAGATGTAGTAGATATAGGTGCTAAACATACAGTAAGAATTACAGCTACTTTAAAACAAACTTCTGATGACCCAGATGATTTATTTGATAACAGAACAGGATTATTTGATGCACAAAATTCTAGTTTTGATGGAGATACACCAGCTAATTCTAATGCACATTTAGAAATTGCAACAAGTGATGATAATTCTACTTTTACTGCTTTTCAAAACTTTGTAATAGGAAATTATACAGCTAGATATTATAAATTTAGAGTTGTTTTAACTTCTAGTGATTTAGCTTCAACTCCTGTTATTCAAGAAGTATCAATTTCAATAGATATGGAAGATAGAATATTTAGTGGAAATGATATAACATCTGGTGCTGGAACTAAAACTGTGACATTTACAAACCCATTTAAAAGTGATAATTATGCAGTTGGAATTACAGGACAAGGAATGGCAACAGGAGATTTCTTTTTAGTAGAAAGTAAAACTATTAATGGATTTAATGTAACATTTAAAAATTCAGGTGGAACAGCAATATCTAAAACATTTGATTTTATTGCAAAAGGGTTTTAAAAGGAGTATAAAACAATTATGGCACAACACGATTACGATATAGCAAACCAATCTTTCCCAGCCTTTAGAACAGATTTAAATGGTGTTCTTGAAGCTATAAATACATCTAATTCAGGTTCTTCAAGACCAAGTTCAGCAGTAGCTGGAACGATCTGGTTAGATACATCTGGTGGTGCAACTGCTCACATTTTAAAATTCTATGATGGTGGTGCTGACATAAATTTAGCAACAATTAACACTACTGCAAACACAGTAGATTTTACAGATTCATCAGTTACATTTGATATTGTAAATGATACCTCTCCACAACTTGGTGGAAATTTAGATACTAACTCTCAAAATATTATAATAGATGATGCTCATGGAATATTAGACGAAAACAATAATGAACAATTAATATTTCAAACAACAGCTTCAGCAGTAAATCAATTTGATATTACTAATGCTGCAACTTCAAATAATCCAAGTATTTCTGCAACTGGAGGAGATACTAACATTGGTATTAATTTAGTTCCAAAAGGAACTGGTGTATTACAAGCAAATGGAAATGCCGTAAAA
>BCSF01000352.1_pt1 | contig 19100 bp, 19 predicted proteins | sample 1016431 | NCBI WGS metagenome assembly BCSF01 (sample SAMD00045685;SAMD00045686;SAMD00045687;SAMD00045688;SAMD00045689;SAMD00045690;SAMD00045691;SAMD00045692;SAMD00045684;SAMD00045690;SAMD00045691;SAMD00045692;SAMD00045684;SAMD00045685;SAMD00045686;SAMD00045687;SAMD00045688;SAMD00045689, study...
TGACGAGGACCTGCTGAAGATGGCGGCATGCTTGACAGTAGAGGTCAGCGAACTGCAGGCCATCATTGATGAGAAAGGGTACACCTACGAAACGGTGAACCGCGCAGGCGACACGATGACCAAGCACAGACCCGAACATCAGATGCTTGTGGAGTCCCGATCCAAGTACCTCGTGGTGCTGAAGGAACTCGGCATGACGCCCGCAGCTCGCAAGCGCATCGAGGTCGATGTGGAGATTGACGACGAACTGGAGCAGCTGCTGACGTTCAAAGATGCTTGAAGGTGAAGGCCACCAGTATGCGCTCGACGTAGTGCATGGCAAGCTGGTCGCCAGCAAGTACACGCGCAAAGCGTGCGAGCGCTACCTGACGGACCTCGACACCGCCGAGGAGCGCGGCCTCGAGTTCAGGCCAAAGACGGCACAGGCGTACATCACCTTTTTTCAGCGAGCCATCAGGCACACCGTAGGCGAATGGGACGGCAAACCATTCGACCCGCTTCCGTGGCAGAAGTTTATCTTGTGGAATCTTTACGGCTGGTTCCGAGAGGACGGCACAAGACGCTTTAACTATGCTTATATCACGGTTGCTCGCAAGAATGGTAAAACGACTCTCATGGCGGGCGCTGCGCTCGCTGCTTTATTCTTTGATCAAGAAAAAGCTGCTGAAGTTTATTTCGCAGCAACTAAGAAAGACCAGGCTAAAATCGGATTTGACGAAGCGCAGCGGATGGTTACGATTTCGCCGCCGCTCAGCAAGCACCTCAAAGCAGGCAAGCACGACATCAAGGCGCCGACGCTCTCGGCGCGGTGCACGTATCTCAGCTCGGAACGCGACACGCTCGACGGACTAAACGTACACTTCGCAGGCATCGACGAATACCACGCACACACGACCGACGGCGTGGCCAACGTCTTGCGGTCCGGCATGCAGGCGCGTCGGAATCCTTTGCACCTTACCATCACGACCGCAGGCTTTAACCGTGAGTCGCCATGCTACGAATTGCAGAAGACGTGCAAGGAAATACTGGACGGCATCAAGCACGATGACGCGCAGTTTGCCATCATCTACGAGCTTGACGACGACGACGACTGGACCGACAGCAGCACATGGATCAAGGCCAACCCTTCGCTCGGTACTGCGCTGCGTGGCCAGCTGCTCGACAGCCAGCTGCAGCAAGCCATCAACCTCGGCGGCTCGCGCGAGGTAGAGTTCAAGACGAAGCACCTGAACAAGTGGGTGACGGCTTCAAAGACGTGGATACAGGACGAGGTGTGGATGCGCAATAAGCGCGAGGCGAAGCTAGACGGCCTCAAATGCTGGGGCGGCCTTGACCTTGCAAGCGTCAGCGATATGACTGCGCTGGTGATGGTCTATCCTGAAGACGGCGGCTATCACGTGCGCGGCCACTACTTCCTGCCAGCGACACGGTGCACCAAGTGCTGGACCGCGACCCGTCGCCCATCTACCGCACGTTTCTCGAGCTGCCGAATGTGCACCTCACCGACGGCAACGTGACCGACTACGCCAGCATCCGCCGAAAGGTGAGCGGCGTGATGAACAAACCCGAGGGCCAAGTGGTTGAGGAGTCGAGCCTGATGCACACGTACAACGTGCAAACGATTGCGTTCGACAGATACAACAGCACGCAGATTGCCATCGACCTCGTTGACGACGGCGTGCCGCTGGTCCCGTTTGGTCAAGGCTTTGTGTCGATGAGTTCACCCACCAAGCAGCTTGAGGTGCTGGTACGGACGGGCAAGCTGTGGCACGACGGCGACCCTGTGCTGCGTTGGGCGCTCGGCAACGTCGAGCTGAAGATGGACCCAGCGGGCAACATAAAAGCCGACAAACAAAAGAGCGGCGGAAAGATTGACCCGATCGTGGCCATGATTATGGGCATCGGCGAACACATGAAAAGCCCAGCAGAGGAGGAGGGCTATTTTGAGATTATCAACCTTTCGTAACTTGCGCGCAATGGCTAACTGGTTCCAAAGAATTTTTCGGCGTGACGGCTATCAAGTAGCGTACACAGGTCACCACAGTTTTGCGTCGCATTTGCGAGGTATCAGCACGCGGGCAGGCGCCTACGTGGACACCGAGTCAGCCATGGGCTTGTCCACAGTTTACGCTTGCGTCCAGCGCATCAGCAGCACGATCGCGCAGCTGCATCTCGACGTCATGCGCCGCACCGAGAACGGAGTGCAGGTCAGCGTCGGTCACACCATTCAGGACATCATCAGCGTAGAGGCGGAAGAAGGCTATACAGCTTACGACTTTTGGCAGACTTATGTGGCGAACATCTTGATCTATGGCAAGGCGTACGCCATCATCAAGCGCCTGCCGAATGGCGACCCGTATGAGCTGTGCATAGTCAACCCCAAGTCGGTCAAGGAAAAGATGGTCGATGGCGAGGTGATGTATGAGGTGAAGGACCGTGGCGTCTACATGCACGCCGACATGTTGCGCGTTTGCAACCTGTACGGACAAAGCCCAATCGAATTGCACCGCGAGATGTTAGGCCTTGCGAAGGCGGCGCAGGATTTTGCCGCTGAGTTTTTTGGCAGCTCAGGCAACATGACTGGTATCTTGTCCAGCAACGAGCCGCTGAAGAAGGAGCAGATAGACATTATCAAAGACAGCTGGAACAACAGCGGCGACCAGCTCGGCACGAAGCTGCTGCCATTCGGATTCCGATACGACCGCATAGCAGTTGATCCTGAGAACGCGAGCCTGACCGAACAGCGCGACTTTTTGAATCAGGAGATATGCCGAATCTTTGGCGTACCGCCGAGCCTGGTAGGTGTGCAGTCCAATGTGACGTACAGCAATACGGAGCAGCAGGCTATCCAGTTTGCCAAGTACACGATCGTTCCTTGGACGCGACAGATAGAGCAGGAGATGAATTGCAAGCTTATTGCACCTGACGAGCGCCTCACACACTTTACGCGCTTCGACCTTGCTGACCTTTTGCGAGGCGACAGCGTGAGCCGCGCCCAGTATTACGACACGCTGGTAAAGGCGGGCATCATGAGCATCAACGAAGCACGACGCACGGAAGACATGAACGGCGTAGCAGGTGGCGACGCTCACATGGTCCAGGTCAATCAGATCGCGCTCGACAAGCTCGACGAGTACAGCACTAAACTCAGCAGCGGTGTCTAAAGACTATCCAGATAGCGCAGTCAATAACGCAAAGCGTGCGCTCAAGTATGCTGAAGAAAACGGCTGGGGCAGCTGTGGCACGCCAGTAGGCAAGCGCCGTGCAAGTCAGATCGCCAACCGCGAAAGCTTGAGCGACGACACCATAAAGCGCGTGTACAGTTTTCTGAGCCGCCACGCACAGAATGCCGACGTACCATACGACGAAGGCTGCGGCGGTTTAATGTATGATGCCTGGGGCGGCAAGTCGATGCTGCCTTGGGCCAAGAAAAAAGTAGAACAAATGGAAGAGAAAAACGAAAGCCAGCTTTCTGAGCTGCGCAATAAATACGGCCAGGACGTCGAGCTGCGGACCGCAGAGGTACGAGCCGCTGGTGACGACTCGTTGGTGATCGAAGGCTACGCAGCCAACTTTGAGCAGCGCACCGACCTGGGCTATTTCAAAGAAGAAATTGCACGCGGCGCATTCGACGACGTGATGGAGGACGACGTGCGGCTGCTGCTGAATCACGAAGGCGCACCGATGGCACGCACCACGAACGGCACGCTGGAGTTGAGCATTTACGATACCGGGCTGACGTCCCGGGCAGCTTTGGCCGACCCGCAAGACGGTCGCGACCTGTACAAGCTGATCAAGCGCGGCGACATCTCGCAGTCATCCTTTGCTTTCACAATTGCCGAGCAGGAGTGGAGCGAGGACCGCAGCGTGCGGAAGGTGATTAAGATGGCTAGGCTCTTAGACGTAAGCCCAGTGACGTATGCCGCGTATCCTACGACCTCCGTGGCAGCGCGGCAAATGGCGCAACAGAAGTCCGAGCCAGTAGAAGAAACTCAAACGATTTCGGAGGCGCAACCTGAAAAGCAGGAAGTGCGTACCTTTGAACAAACAGCGGAGAAAGCCGCAAAACAATTTAAGATTATGAATTTTCGCAACTCGAATGATGCGGCCCGCTACATCTCTCAGCTGGAGGACAAGTTGGCCAACATCAACGCTCTCGCAGAAACTGAAGAGCGAGCGTTGACTTCTGAGGAATTGGAAGAAACGCAAGAAATCCACGCGAAGCTCGAAGCCGCTGAACAGCAGCGCGACGGCTTGGCAAAAAACGAACAGCGCCTCAAGGCTCGTGCCGTTGAACAAGATGCAGTTGTACGAAGCGACAAGGAAGCGATCAAGGCAAACGACAAGTTTGACTTTGGTAAGGCTTTGCGCGAAGCTGCACAAGGCGGCGTGACTGGCCTCGAGAAGGAGGTGATGCAGGAAGCACGCAAGGAAGCCAGCGCCTTGGGCCTCGGCTTGCGCGGCGACTTCAGCATTCCACAGTCCATGCTCGTTGAAGCTCGTAACGTCTACGGTGTTGACTCAGGTCAGTCAGGCGTAAACGACGCAGTCACAACTGTAGCCACTGAGGTTACTGCTTTGGTTGGCGCTTTGCGTTCAAACTCTTTGCTCGCAGCTACTGGCGCTACACAGCTCAACGGCTTTGTCGGTGACATCAAGATGCCATCACTGCCAACTGACGCAGCAGAGGAGCCAGCAGAAGGTGCTTCTGTTAGTGGTAACACTGGCGCCATGGGTGCACAGACATTGTCACCTCAGCGCATCGCGCAGCAGATGATCGTGACCAAGGAGGCCATCAACCAAACGAACGGCAACATGGCCTCTGTCATTGCTGCTGACTTTGGCCGATCTATTGCCAACGTACAGGACAAGATTGCTTTGAACAGCATCAGCGGTGTTGGTGGTGCAACTGCTTTGGCAGGTGGCACTGGTCAAATCGTTTTGGCTACTGAATCAGGCACAAATGACTTGGCTGCAACAGACAGCGAAGACATCCGCGACTTGTGGGCTGCCATCACTGCAAACGGTGCAGAGAATAACACAGCGTTCGTTTTCCACCCAACTACATACGCATACCTTTTGGGTGAGGCAAATGTGAGCAGCGTTTCTCCATTGATTGAGAACGGTGCCATCTTTGGCTACAACGTGTTGAACAGCGGTTCTGTACCAGTACAGGATTTGTCCGCAGTAAACTGTGACCAGTTGATTGAAGGCGGTGCAGCTTCTGTAGCTGACGGCTTGACTGCTGTTTACTTTGGTTACTACGGTGACTGGACTGACATGTTCTACGCTAACTGGGGCGGCCTCGACGTCACTGTCGACCCATTCTCAGGTATCTCAGCTGGAACTGTCAAGATTGTAGTCGATACTTTCTTCGACGCAAAAGTTCGACGCAGCGGTTCACTCGGTGCAATGGTAATGGCAAACGCTACCATCACGAACTCGTAAGAGTAGATTGATTGAATGAGAAAGGGCCTCGCAACCATGCGAGGCCTTTTTTTTATCTTGCACCCATGTACTACACTTTAGAGATTACTGGCGCAGCTGCCGAGGCCAGCATCGTCAGCACCGCCGACCTCAAGACATTTTTGCGCGTAGACCACAGCGACGAGGACACGCTGATTGAGGCGCTACGCAGCGCGGCCATTGAGTACGTGCAGAACTATTGCAACGTGCAGCTCGGCGACGTCACGGCGGTTATGTATCTCGACGAGTTCCGTGGTACGTGGGAAATTCCTGTTGGTCCTGTGCGCAGCATCACCAGCATCGTCTACAACAACACGCCGAGCACGACGCTCACCTTAAGCACCTCGCAATACTACACCGACCTGAAGCGGAAGCCCGCACGCATCACAACTATCTCACCGCCAACTGTGCATCCTGACACGAGCAACGGCGTCCAGGTTACTATGGAACTGGGCTATCAGATTGCCAATATACCTGACGGTTTGATTCACGCGATCAAGCTGCTGGTCGCACACTTCTATGAGAACCGCAACATAGTCGTAGTAGGTACGATTACAAGCGAGGTGCCCAACCTGATCCACAGCCTGCTTAATCCTTACCGCGTAATTTCTGACCGATGAGGATAGGCAAGAGCGATCGACGCATAACGGTAGAGCGATACACGACTACCACAAACGACTACGGCGAGCGCGTGCAGTCGTACACTACGCTGCTCACGGTTTGGGCCGAGCTGATGAAGGCAGGCGAAGGTATGACCGAGCGCATTAGCACGAACCAGGACATGCCGATACAGCGCGTGCGCTTTAAGATTCGCAGCAGCAGCGACAGCCGAGGCATCAAGGCTGACGACCGCGTGGTGTACAATTCGAAGTATTACAACATCCAAGGCATCGAGGAGGTTGGCCGACAGGACCAGCTGGTTTTGCTTTGTCAAATTACTGGCACCTGATGGCACGCGGCAGCTTAGAAATGAAAGGCGCGGGTACTGGCTTCGAAGGTATCGGCGTAGACATCAAGCCGCTGATGAAGCAGCTGGAGCATATGCGCAAGCAGATAGCCGACAAGAACGTGCAGCGCCGCATCCACCGACAAGTGGGCAAGCTGTACAAGGACGAGATGCAGAACAACATCAAAGACGCGCGGGAGGTTATCCGCATACGCCGTGGCAAGCAGAAAGGCCTTGATATTCCGATTGGCACATTGAACCGTTCGGTGCGCGTGTGGTTAGTTGATAAGCAGGCCAATACCTACTGGGTAGGGCCGCGCGTAGGTCGCCGCATGCCGCTTGACTCTGACGGATGGTTTGCCAACATCGTCGAGGGCGGTGATGGTAAATTTGGAGAAGGCAGAAACAAGGGCGTATTTGAGCGCTCGATTCGCAACAAGCGAAATGCAGCATTTACGATGATGCAAACCAAGTATAAGAAGGCGATAAACAAGGCAGCAAAAGCAAAGAAGAAATGAACGCAGGTAAAGCAATATATGGAATTTTGAGCGCCAACAGCGGCGTCACTGACTTGGTAGGCACGCGCATCTTTCCTGAGATTGCAGAGCAGGAAGCAGCGACGCCATTTATCGTGTACCAGCTGCAGAGCGTAGCGCCTGAGGATACGCACGACGGACCGTCAAAGCTCGACGAGGTACGCTTTGAATTCCTGTGCTATGCCGACACCTACGACACAGCAGCTGACGTAGGCGTCAAGGTCCGCGCTGCTTTGGATCGTGTGAGCGGAACGTACAACGGCGTGAACGTCGAGAGCGTTCAGTTCAATGACGTCGACATCGAGATTGAATACCAGCCACGCCGATACAGTCAGGTGCTCAAGTTCACCTTTCGCATCAAGCGCGACGACGTGACCATTGCCCTAGGCACACCAGTCACAGGTGCAGTGCTCGGCGACCTCAGCGACGTGGACGTTAGCGGCGTAAGAGATGGCCAGGTAATAGCATACAACGACAGCACAGAGAACTGGGAAGCAGCGAACGCAGGCGGCGGCGCAACGACATTGGACGAACTGACCGACACGCAGGTAAGTGGCGCTTCACCTGGTACCATACTTTCATGGAACGGATCGTACTGGGTACCTATTGCGCAGTCCACACCGCCATCGACTACCGACGCGCTGACTGAAGGCACGACTAACCTGTACTACACAGAGGCGCGTGTATCTGCCAATACGGACGTCGCTGCAAATACTGCCAAGGTCGGCATCACTACAGACCAGGCGAATGCGATAACAGCGAATACGGCAAAGACAAGCTTTCCAGGCTTTGGCACGACAGCAGGCACGGCGCTTGAAGGCGACACGGCACTGCTGCAACTGGGCACTACAAGCAGCACGGCATTGGCTGGAGATACTACCACGATCAGCACGGCACAGGCCAACGCCGTCACAGCCAATACTGCAAAGACGTCCTTTCCAGGATTCGGCACGACTGCGGGTACAGCTTTGGAAGGCAACACCGCGCTGCTGCAAATAGGCACGACCGCAGGTACTGCCTTAGAAGGTGACACCACTACGATCACCACGGACCAGGCTAATGCAATCACGGCAAACACGGCTAAGAACAGCTATCCGACCGCCGACGCTACGAAGCTTGCAGGTATCGAAGAAGGTGCAGAGGTGAACGTAAACGCTGATTGGACTGCTGCAAGCGGCGACGCGCAGATACTTAATAAGCCTACGTTGGCGACCGTTGCCACGAGTGGCAGCTATACCGACCTTTCAAACAAGCCAACCATTCCGGCAGACATTGGTGATTTATCCGATGTGCCTGCTTCGCTTGGAACAGCCGGGCAAGTGTTGGCCGTTAATGCAGGGGCGACGGCTTTAGAATACGTTGATCAAAGCGGCGGCGGCGCTACATCATTTGATTACGCCCGCGCAATCATGGGTAGTGACGTATTGCAAGGTGGAGGCAGCCAGCAGGATTTTGATAGCGCCACAGCTCAAAAGGTAAAGTTCAACACAAGCTCTGACACCGAAGGCAGTAACATAACCATTGACACAACGAACAACCGTATAACGGTGGGCGCGACAGGTTACTATCAAATCACTTCGAATATCTCGTTTACGAGTGCTGCGTCAAGAACAACGCCAGCCTCATTTTTTAAGGTGAACGGAACGACGGATTTACTGGGCGAAGGTTACGGATATATTCGCGTTGCGAGTGGACAAGACGACAACAACAACCTGATCACGTGTACGGTTGAATTACAAGCCAACGATTACGTTGAGGTGTGGACGGGTGATACTTCGACAACCGGCGGCGCTTGTTATGCAACACAAGCCTTTTTTGAAATTGGGTCGGCAGGAGGCGCGGCAGGTACTACGGGCGCACAAGGCCCGAGCGGAACGAGTTACGACGTAACCACGCTGACAGGCAGCACCACTTTGAGCAGCTCGCATACGACGAAATACCTGGTATGCAATTCCGCTTCGGCAATGAATTTAACCGTACCAGCTTCCGCGAGTTATGACACGTATGCGGAGTTCGTAATTGAGCAACGCGGGGCGGGACAAGTGACGGTCGTTGCCGATACAGGCGTAACGATTCATTCCACCGAAACGCTTAAGTCAGGAGCGCAGTACGCCGTAATGGGATTGAAGCGAACGGATACAAATACTTACGTTCTCACAGGCGAAAGAGAAGCAGCACCGTAATGAATTTTTTCCAAGCAGTATCCGCGAGTAAAGCAGTCGCACAGGCTCAACCATCGCAAACATCCAACTTGATTGGTTGGTGGAATCCCGCACAGGCAAGCGTAGGCGATACGACCGTGACGAATTTAGCCTACACGAACGGCTACACTAATTTGGACTATTACCAAAGCGGTTCGCAAGGAGCGGCGATTGTTGCGTTGAGCGGTTTAAATTGCTGGTATTTAGACGGTGTTAACGACCGAATCTATACGCAGAATTTAAACGCAACAGGTACGCAATGGCCTTTGAACACGAATCAAACGACATTCACGCTAGAAGGTTGGATACGCTCGAACGGAAGCTGGATAAATAACGGCAATTGGTGGAACGCAGGAAACAACGGAGCGTATCGTAACAGGTTTACGAGCAGTGGCAATCTTTGGAATTATCCGAAAACTGCAAGGCAGACGACAGGAACTTTCTCGACTAATACGTGGCATCACATATGTGTGACAATGACAGCGGATGGTTCAAACATGGACGACCTGACCGTCTACAAGAATGGTAGCCTTATGCAGCAATGGACGAACATAAATCAAAACCCAAGTGAAAGCGGACGAACAAACTTCTGGGGCGGATATACAAGCTCCCAGGAATCAGGCCGTTTTTACATGGGTATGTGCCGATGGTATACTACCGCGTTGACAGCTGCACAGGTCGCTCATAATTACAACCTTGAAAAAGCCGATTACGGATACTGATGTACATACAAACAGAAGACATACACGCTCGACTATTTAAGCTCGTGTACGATGCCGCCGATATTGTTTGGGATGAAATCGTCGATGAGAGCATTGACAGTATTTTAACATCGCAGGACGGCACTATTATGGTCGTTGAATTGTTGAACGAATCGTCCGACGGCATAAGCAGCGAGGACGTGCGGGCAATGATTGAGGCCGATATTGATAACTGGACAGCGCCGCTAACATGAACGACACGCTAAACGGAATCATGCAATACTTTGGCGCAATGCCGCCACCGTATAACCCGCTTTATGATCTCAACAAAGACGGTTGGATTACCGTCCTCGACTTACTCCTCGCTCTCGCACAATGAAGAACTTAAACGAGGTAATTATCCGCTTTGCCGATGAGGTAGTTAAATCGGCTAAACGCCACCTCGGAGGGCGTAGAATCGGCAGGAACAAGAATTACGGCGTAGCAACCGGAACTCTTAAACGCTCGCTTTCGTACCGCGTCCGGGTACGAGGTAACGAGGTGCGGGAGGTTACCTTCGGGGCGAGAGGCAAAGCCAACAAGTACGCCGCGTTCATCCATTGGGGAGTAAACGGGACAGAGAAGAACCAGAAGAGCCCCTTCTTTCGATTTCGAAAGCAACCCCCGTCCAAAGTATTCTTGCCGTGGATCCGTTCGAAGGGCATACGCCTACGCGATGAGAAAGGGAGGTTCAAGAAGCAGAGCCAAAGCAATATGAACTCGCTCGCCTTCTTGATCGCTCGCAGCGTCAAACGTAAGGGAATCGTCGGACTGCGGTTCTATGAGAAAGCCTTCGTAGCTGTCTCCGGTCGCTTCAATAAACAAATCGGCGACGCAGTAGCGGAGGATATTAAAGACAAGTTCAAGTTGAATCTCGGTAATATCACAGTAAAATAATGGCATCATTTGACGGAGAACCTTCAAGCCAATGGTTGCCCGCAGGGCAAAAACTGATATTTACGCTTGCGGCTGACGAAACCGTGACAGACGACTATCGCTTTATAGTGCAAGTCGAGGAAAACGGTACGGAGATAGCGAAGTTATATCTCACCCCCAACCCGGAAGAAATTGCGTTCTTTGATTTATCAGAGGTTGTATCCGGGCGCGTGGAAGTCGATTCGTTTAAGTACGGCGTTTTGCAACCTATTCATTCGCTAAACACTAAAGTTTATACCAAGTCCAATAACGGAGTTAAGAAGTACGTCGTAAAGGTGGGACACTTCGACGGCAGCACAGAAGCACTTGCAGATGCTACATCGAGTAATTTCTATTTGCTCGACGGGTACGAACAAATTTCTGCGGGATATGATCCCGTTTATACTGACTTTTACGGGCAATCCTCGTCGAGAAAATTTTGGCTTACCGATAGAGATCCGGTTAACGATGTTATCGAAGTATCGGCAGGCATTGAAGATAACGGAGTTTTCGCCTTCATAAATACCGACGACACAGGGTCGACAGTTGAAAAGCTCGTAGTAGACATTTACGATACGGGCGGCCAAATTGACTCTACGTTTAGTTATACTCTCAACACAACTAACGGGGCGCAGTTACCTACCGCAACGGCTGCATCGTTTTGGTACGGAACGCTTATCTACGCCTATCTCTACCCGGCTTCGTATTTGAGCTTAACTAACGCTTTGAATAGTGTTGCGGGCGGTTGGGGTTATTACACCATCAAACCTGCAACTTCGGGTGGATCTCAGCGCGGTAATATTATGCGCGTAAATAATAAATGCCGCCACAATAAAAACGAAGCCGTTCAGTTGGCGTGGGCAAATACGCGCGGCGGTTGGGATTACCTGCGATTTAACGGCAAGAAGCAGAAGACAATAACGAGGGAGGAGAAGACGTACCGAAAGATTGTGGGCGACTATAACGATTTATCGTTTGGTTTTCCAGCATCGGAGCGGCAAATTAAACCGTTTCAACTCGAAGCAAAGGAACGCTACCAGTTGAACGGCATTCTTACTATCGAGGAACTGACGTTGCTTCAATACTGCATGAGGAGTAAAAACGTAATGGCGCGAATTGACGGGCTATGGGTTCCCGTTAGCATCTCTACGAACTCGATGCAGGTAGAAGAGGAAACCGTTTCTAAGGTCTTTGTTACTTCTTTCGAAGTTGAACTCGCACAAATCATCCGATGCTAAGGTTAACCATTGACGGAAACGAGATAGAGTTGTACGAGAATGAACCCGTAAACCTCTCGTATCAGTTCAGCAACTTGCAAGAAATCAACGCGAGCAGTTCCAATTTTTCGCAGACCTTCCGCGTACCGCTGACCAAGAAAAACCAAGATTACTTCGGCCCGGTTAACGAGTTCGGACTCATTCCGGATTGGGATCCCAAGACGAAAGTCGACGCGGAGCTTTCGTACAACACGATTCCCGTAATGCGGGGCTTCGTCCAGGTGAAGGCGATATATGTTCAGAAGGGCAAGTACGCAGACGTTGAACTCGTATTCTTTGGGGAGACGGCCAACCTATCGCGGGATATTGGGGACGGTATGCTTACCGACCTCGACCTCTCTTCGTATGATCACACTTTGAACGCAACGAATATCGAAGCGAGTTGGGCGGGCAACCTTTCGAGCGGTGCGATACGTTACGGGTTACCCGATAAGGGGCAGAATTGGCACGCAAACCTTACGGACAATATCTGGTCGTCTACGAATCCCCTCGAACACGGCGACTTTACGCCGTACTTCCGCGCTTCTAAATTATTGGAAGAGATTCTCGACGATGCAGGGTATACGATGGACTCTACGTTTTTTACGCGTGAAACGGATTTATATCTGTTACTCAATAACGGGCAGCGTTCAATAATTGGCACGGATAATCCGCAAACGGAAACGATGGTCGTAGGATTGAGTACCGATCTCACCGGATTAAATGCCCATAACCCCGGCGCAGCGATAACCGCTTGGAGCGAATCCACGCCGTTCTACGATACCGGGGGGAACTTCTCCGGAGGCTCTACCTTTACCGCTCCTTTCCGGGCGTTCTATACGTTTCGAATCAACCTGTACGGGCGAACAGACGATACGACTCACGAATTCTCGATGGTGTTGCAAAAGACCAGCGTAACGCCTAACGTCACGGTTTGGGATATTTTCGACGGCGACTATCCGGGCGCAGCCTTTAACGATCAAGTCCACAACTTCACAAGCGACCCTATCCTCCTAAATACCGGAGATACGGTGCGGGTATTCTATGAAATGGCGAATAGCGGCCATACGTTGAACCTCGACGGAGATAACACCATTTCTCCGCAGTCGACATGGTGGCAGGTTCTCGATATTACCGACCCCACCAGCGGCCAAACGGTAGACGTCGAAGCCAATATGCCAGAAATGAAGCAAATCGATTTCGTTTCTGGTTTGCAGAAGATGTTCAACCTCGTATTCATCCCGGACAGGAACAACCCAAAGAAGCTATATATCGAGCCGTTTAACGACTATATCGCTTCAGGAACAAAGAAGGATTGGACGAATAAGATAGACCTCTCGAAAGACATCACAATCGAGCCAACGACCGACCTTCAATCACGGCAGTATGAATGGACGCACTCGAACGGAAAAGACCTTGTCAACGACCTCGTGTTTAAAAACGCGGCTCGGGTGTATGGTCGTTACAGGGTAGATGATCCGGAGAACGATTTCGCGTCGGGTAATAAGGAGATAAAAAGCCCGTTCGCTCCGCACGTCGCCTCGTATATCCCCGGCACGAATTACGCGGTTCACCGTATGCTCGTGGATACGGAGCAAGCCGATAAGCGAATAAAGAACCCGCTCCCGCGTTTGGCTTATTGGAACGGCACGCCAGCGGGCGAAATCAACTATTACGAAGACGATAACAGTACGGTCGTAACGGACACGGATTACCCCGCCTTCTCGCAGTATAGCGCCTTAAACGCTACGATAACGAACGAAGATTTAGGATACGGCCCTGAACGTCCATTCCACATCGTACAAGCCAACCCACTCAACACGCTTTATTACAAGTATTGGTCTCCGTTCGTAAATCAGTTGTACAGTTCCGACGCTCGCAAGCTTACGGCGTTCTTCCGGTTGACGCGTTCGGAGTTGGCTACGTTCGAATTCTCGGATAAGATTTACCTCAAGGATACCTATTGGCGGATCCTCTCCATTTCTTACGACGCTACTTCGGATGATCTCGTTAAAGTGGAACTCCTGAAGGTGCTTTCAGATATTCGCGACTGTACATGGCTTCCGATTGCAATCAATAAGGGCACCGGAGAAATACAATTCGAAAACGCCAGCGGGTTACAAACCTACACCCTGTCGGCGCTCTACAGTTCTTGCTGTACGAAATACGGCTATGTTCACGATGCGACCGCGCAGCGGTGTTACCAACCATTCGAACAATGAGGAATCTCGACAATCACCGTTATATAGGGGAGGCCATCCAATTACTACAGGCCAAAGGGGAACGGGTTCAAGTCCCGCTTTGGTTCAAGGTATTGGATTGGTTCCTGACTCTTGTTTACGTTTCCGCGCTCGGATTCGTCATCTATAAAATTGGCTCATGGCTACTCAGCAAGATTACGTTTTAAAGTTTAGCGCGGATACGGGTAACGTAAACAGCGCAATTCAAGACGTTCAAACGGGCGTAGAGGGAACGAGCGGAGCGGTATCGGGACTCACTAACCAACTCGACAAAATGACGGGCGGAGCCGTGTCCGGTTTCCGCAATCTTACCGGGGGGATTAAGAACGGAGTCACGGGTTTAAAGTCGTTTAAAGTCGCTCTCGCTGCTACTGGTATCGGGGCTATTCTCGTAGCTATTGGGGCGCTCGTTTCCTACTTCACTTCTACCAAGCGAGGGGCGGAACAACTCAAAGTGGCAACGGCTGCCCTCGGTGCTGCCTTCGACGTTTTGCGCGATCGCGTTTCCAAGATTGGGGGCGCTTTGGTGAAGTTCTTTACCGGGGACTTCTCCGGAGCGTTGGAAGATGTGAAAGCCTCGTTTACCGGAATTACGGACGAAATAATCCGAGAGACCAAAGCGGCCTCCGATTTGGAGCGGGCTATGAACGCGCTTAAGGACGAAGAGCGGGAGTTCACCAAAGCACGAGCGGCGACGAATTTAGAGATTTCTAAAGCGCGTCTTTTAGCGGAGGATGACACGTTGACCGTAGAGGAACGAATCGACGCTTTACAACGCGCTGTGGAGCTTGAACAAAAGACCGTAGACGAACAACTCCGACTCGCCGAAGAGCGGGCGCGTATCGCACGGGAACAAGTCGCCCTCGGTGAAAGTCTCGAAGAAGACCTCAACCGCGTAGCAGAAGCAGAGGCGGCGGTACTGGATCTACAATCGGCTTCACTCCGTACACAAAAGCGACTGCAAACGGAACTCAATTCGTTACGTTCTGAAGGTATCGCAAAGGCGAAAGAGGCAGCGCAAGCGGAAATCGACCTAATGAAGGCGACCGCCGAAGCAAACGAGAAGCGAATAGAGTCCGAACAAAAGACGCTCCAAGTAACTACGGAGAACGCAGACAAGACGCTACAAGTAAATAACAACAACCTTGCCCAACAGGTACTCGGAACGGAAACAGCGGAGGAAGAGAAGCGCCGGTTACAACGTGAGACCGTAGAGGACTTTTTGAACAACGCGCAGGAGCTTGGGCGCAACTCTTTGGAGTTTGCTTCTTTTGCTTTGGGCGTATTAGGCGACCTCAACACATTAGCAACCAAGGACGACGAAAAGCGGGCAGAGCGTTCTTTCAAGATTAACAAAGGGCTCGCAATTGTGGACGCTATTATGAGTACAGCGCAGGGTGTTTCTAAAGCTCTCGGAAGTTCCCCGCCTCCGTTTAACTTTATCAATGCGGGCGCGGTTGCTTTGTCGGGTGCTGCACAAATTGCGACCGTAAAACGGCAACAATTCCAAGCGGGCGGAACAGGAGGAAACCCACCCCCTACGCCTTCGCGATCATTTAGCGAACCCGCACCGACTACCCCACAACTCGACCTCGGATTTTTAGGGGCTGGAGCAGGGCAAACGGGCTTCCGTACCTACGTAGTCTCCTCGGAAGTATCGAACGCCCAACAAGCAAATCAACGTATTAACGACCAAGCCACCCTCGTAGGATGAATATTTTAGAACTCGTAATTGACGAAGAAGCGGAACTCTACGGAATCGACGCTATCTCACTCGTAGAACAACCCGCCATCGAATCGGACTTTATCGCGATGAACGCGCAACTCCTGCAATTCAAAACGCAGGACGAAGAGAAACGTATCGTAATGGGTGCCGCCCTCATTCCGGATAAGCCCATCTACCGCCGTAACGGGGAAGAGGAGTATTACGTCTACTTCTCAAAGAAGACCGTTCGCAGGGCGATGGAGCTGTATTTCAAGAACGGCAACCAAGCGAACGCGACCCTCGAACACGAACACAAGATTAACGGCTTGCACGTCGTCGAGTCGTGGATCGTAGAGGGCGAGCAAGACAAAAGCCGTATGTACGGGCTTGAGGTTCCCGTCGGTACGTGGATGGTCTCAATGAAGGTTGAGAACGACGCGATTTGGGAGAAGTTCGTAAAGGAGGGCAGCGTGAAGGGGTTTTCTATCGAGGGGTACTTCGCGAATAAGTACGAGATGGCAAAGGCCACCGTAAAAGAGGACAAGCGATACAAGAAGGGGAAGCGCGTCGATATGGAGTCGTATAGCGATTACCCCGACGCGGTGAAGAACAACGCAAAGAGGGGACGCGAACTCAACGAGAAGCACGGTAACAAGTGCGCAACCCAAACCGGTAGGGTACGGAGTGCGCAATTAGCCGAAGGAGAACCCATCTCCGAGGAGACGATTAAGCGAATGTACTCCTACCTCTCCCGGGCGGAGGAGTACTATGATCCAAGCGACACGAGCGCGTGCGGAACTATCTCTTACCTCTTGTGGGGAGGCAAGGCCGGCTTACGTTGGGCGAAATCGAAACTTACAGAGTTAGAGTTGCTTTGGGCGGTAGAGGTCGAGATGGCACTGGAGTACCTGGAGGAGCGGTTGAGTAAGGAACAAAGCAAGTAAATCGTTATATAAAAAATCCCTCGAAGATGACACTTAAAGAACGCATCTCCGAAATTTTCGACAAGTACTCCGTAGAGTTGTCCGTCGAAGAGAATGCGGAGGTAAAATTTGCAGTTGCTACGCTGGACAGCGGGCAAGAAATCCAAACCGAGGCGGACTCTTTCGCGGTCGGTGCTTCCGTTTTCGTAGTAAATGACGAAGGCGAACAAATCCCTCTCCCCGACGGAGAATACACCCTCGCCGATGGCGCGGTTCTCGTAGTTGCTGAAGGTGCAATCACCGAAGTAAAGGAGGCCGAAGAGCCAGCCGTAGAAGCGGAAGAGGAAAAGGAAGAAGAGTTGTCCGAAGAACCAAAGGCCGAAGAGGTCGAAGAGGTTGAGGCATCTTCTGAGGTGTTGACACGCGAAGAGGTGGCCGGTATGATTTCCGAAGCTATCGAAGCAACGAAGGCGGAGTTCTCTTCACAAATCGAAGAGCGAGACGCAAAAATTACGGAGTTGAGTAAGCAGGCTACTAAGAGCCTCTCACGCGCTCCCAAGATGGAGGTTCAAGCCCCCGTCGATTTGAAAAGTTTATCAATCCAGGAACGCGTCGCCGCGATCCACAACCAATTCTCTAAATAATGGCTAACGCTACAGTTGCAGTCGGCACTTACGCCGGCGAGGCGGCACGTCCTTACGTTGCCGCGGCGGTTTTGTCTGCGGACACTATCGCAAATGGCTACGTTTCAACAATTGAAAACGTACACTCTAAAGCGGTTCTCCGCAAGTTCTCAGGCGCTGCGATTACCGCAGCTACTTGCGAATTCACCGGACAAGGTTCTCTCACTTTGGGAGAGGCCGTCTTGGAAGCTACCGCCCTCCAAGTAAACGAGCAGGTTTGTAACAAAGACCTCCGCGCTACTTGGGAAGGTATACAGATGCGCGGACAATCTTCTAACGCCCCCGCGGACTTCACCGCTTTCGCGGCTCAGTACGTAGCCGCAAAGGTTGCCGAAGGTATCGAACACAACATTTGGGCTGGTAACTACCAACAAGACTTGGGAGAAGCAGCAACATACACCGCGTTCGACGGTATTGTTAAGAAAATCGTTGCAGGGTCTCCCGACCGTGAAACCGTTTCTGCTTCTGTTCTCGGTGCTGCTGACGCTTCCGGAGTTGAAAGCATCCTCGACGCATTGGCAATTTTGACCTCTGGCGCTGAAGGCGCACCAGCTGCTATCGCTGGTGACCCCGCTACAAAAATCTTCATGAGCCGTGGCTCTGCTCAGTTGTACTACCAAGCCCTCGCAGCTACTTACAACCAACCCTTCTTGAACGACGGCACGGTTGCACGCTACGCTGGTTACGACATTATCACGCCCGGCGGAATGCCTGACAACGTGTTGCTCTGCTCTAAGATTGACAACCTCTACTTCGGTACGGACTTGTTGACCGATCACATCCAAGCGTCCGTTTTGGATTTGGCTGGTGTAACGGGTGACGACGTTACGCGTATCGTTATGAAGTTCAGCGGAGGTACTCAGGTGGTTGACCTCAACGGCTTGTCCGTTTGGCGCACCGAAATCCCTGCATAATTGAATCGGGGAGGGGCTTTAAATCCCTCCCCACAATTCCTCTAAACAATGGCTTGTAGCATTACAATTTCAGGGCGTTCCTTCCCCTGTAAAGACAAAATCGGAGGGATCAAGCGCGTATACATCGCACCGTTCGACGCAAGCGAATGGGGTTCGATTACTTCAGGCGTAATTGCCGGAGCGGGTTTAGATGGAGACGGCGCTACCGCTGTCGATTTCTACGCTTTCGAATTGACGAAGAACAGCGGTTCTTTCCAACAGACGGTTACGGCCTCCGTTGAGAACGGTACGGTTTTCTTCTCTCAAGTTGTTGAATTGACTATGCCTAACTTGGTCGCTACGGATAATACGGAAATCTACGACTTGTTGAAAAGCCGTCTTTCTGTTATCGTAGTCGACAACAACGACAACTATATTTTGATGGGTCACACTACCGGAGCGGAAGCAACGGGGGGCACCATCGGAACGGGAACCGCGAAGGGCGACTTGAACGGTTACCAAATCCAATTGACAGCGGAGGAGGCGATCCCTGCACCGTTCGTTTCTTCAACGGACACATTGCTCGACTTCAATGC
>BCSF01000353.1_pt1 | contig 19068 bp, 13 predicted proteins | sample 1016431 | NCBI WGS metagenome assembly BCSF01 (sample SAMD00045685;SAMD00045686;SAMD00045687;SAMD00045688;SAMD00045689;SAMD00045690;SAMD00045691;SAMD00045692;SAMD00045684;SAMD00045690;SAMD00045691;SAMD00045692;SAMD00045684;SAMD00045685;SAMD00045686;SAMD00045687;SAMD00045688;SAMD00045689, study...
ATGGTAGCCTGGTCACGTCTTCTTTGGTCCGTGAAACGACTGAGGATGTGAGCCAGAACTATGGATATAAGTTTGGACAGGAAGAAGAAACCTATAACATTGTTGCCGCCCATGGCTACTTCGGACGACTTATTTTCCAGTACGCATCCTTTAACAATAGCCGTAGCCTTCACTTTTTTCTGGCTGCTTGGCCTGTTGTCGGTATTTGGTTTGCTGCTCTGGGTGTGTCTACAATGGCTTTTAATCTTAACGGTTTCAATTTTAACCAGTCCCTACTGGATAGTCAGGGGCGTGTTGTGCGTACTTGGGCTGACATCCTTAACCAAGCTAACCTTGGATTTGAAGTCATGCACGAACGTAATGCTCACAACTTTCCGCTAGACCTCGCTTCTGTTGAAGCTACCCCGGTCGCACTGACTGCACCTGCTGTCGGTTAACCTGCAATGCCGTCCGTTCATCCCACACGTGGGACGCATGTCACCTGATCATGGAACGGGGGTCAGGTACTTTCATCTAAAACAATGACTCAAGTCGAAGTAGATGCCCGTGTTCGGGAGCAAAAGGCAGCTGAAAAGGCTGACAAGCTGAAGTATCGCGGCATTGCATACAAATCTCACGCTACTAAATTCTAAGTAGCATTGGAGTCAGGCACCTCAGAGTCGGACCTGGCTCCTCTTGGCGTTGGCCCTTACGAGGACACCCTTCGCCGCTAGCGGTGTGTAGCACCCTAACGCTACAAAAATAGATTATGGATCCAAAAATGATTGCATGGGCATCTGGTCTTTTTGAAGGCGAGGGCACAGTGCGTAGAAAACTAGAAATAGAGATGACCGATAAAGATGTTATTTCTAAATTCTGGGGCATTATGAATTGCGGAAATGTTTATTATCGAGAACGTCCAAATGTCAAACCTACTTGGCGCTGGGCAGTAGGTAATAAATATGATGTAATAAAATGTTTGACACTGATGCTTCCGTTTTTCGGAAATCGGAGAGCCTATCAAGCTCTAAACATTCTAGACAGTTTAGAGTTAGTATAATAACTATCTCTTTACTCCTTTAAAATGGCACAACAAAATTCCAATGAGCCTCTTGCTGATCTTACGCAACTAGGCCAATCTAACCTGACGGGTGATACCCGTGCCCTGTACCTCAAGCTGTTTAGCGGCGAGATGTTCAAGGGTTTCCAACAGAACACCATCGCTCGTGATCTGGTTATGAAGCGGACTCTGCGCAATGGTCGCAGTCTGCAGTTCATCTACACCGGTCGCACCAAGGCGGAATATCATGTTCCGGGTAACAGCATCCTTGGTAACTCCGACGGTTCGCCGCCGGTGGCTGAGAAGACCATCACCGTTGACGACCTGCTGATCTCCAGCGCCTTCGTCTACGAGCTCGATGAGATTCTTGCTCATTACGACCTGCGTAGCGAGATCTCCCGCAAGATTGGTTATGCTCTCGCTGAGAAGTATGACCGTCTGATCTTCCGTGCTATCACTCGTGGTGCACGTGCAGCATCGCCTGTGTCTGCCGCTGGCTTCGTTGAGCCCGGCGGTACTCAGGTTCGCGTCGGTACCACTGCTAACTTCTCTGATGCTTATGATGACGGTGAACTTGTTAAGGCGTTCTACAACGCCGCTGCTGCTCTCGATGAGAAAGGTGTCGGCCAAGATGGTCGTTGCGCTGTCCTGACCCCTCGTCAGTACTATGCACTGCTTCAAGGTGCTAATACCAATGCTCTGATCAACCGCGACGTAACCGGTACTGCCCTGCAGTCCGGCAAAGGTCTGATGAGCATTGCTGGTATCGAGATCTTCAAGTCTACCAACATTCCTTTCTTCGGTAACTACGGTACTAAGTTCGGTACGACCGGCGGTACCACCGATACTGGTGTTGCTTCTCCTGGTAACCTGGGTAGCTTCATCGACAACGCTATGGAAGATGCTGCTAACGACGTTACCGGCATCAACAACGAGTACGGCGAAGAAACCGAATTCGGTAACAGCTGTGGTCTGATCTTCCAACGCGAAGCCGCTGGCTGCGTGGAAGCTGTCGGTCCTCAGGTGCAAGTCACCAGCGGTGACACTTCCGTGATCTACCAGGGTGATGTGATTGTCGGTAAGCTCGCTATGGGCGCTGACTTCCTGAACCCCGCTGCTTGCGTGGAACTGTTCGCTGGCGCTGCTTCTGGCAACGCTGCTTTCTGATCTTTAATTCGATCAATACTTGGGGGATCCTTCGGGGTCCCCTTTTTTTTATCTTTTGATAGGTAATTATGCCCTTTCCTACTTATGCTGCGTCCACCGAACTGGATGCTGTAAATCAAATACTTAGCTCAGTGGGACAGGCTCCTGTCACCACACTAGACCTTCAAAACCCTGAAGTATCTATTGTACTCAACACCCTACGGGAAGTCAATCGTCAAGTTCAAAGTGAAGGTTGGATCTTTAACACTGAACGTGACTATGAGTTGACTCCTGACAGTACAACTAATCAGATTGCATATCCATCCAACATGCTTCAGATCGACACCAATAAACCTCACCACAAGTCTGAGTATGATGTCGTTCGTCGCAACGGTAAACTGTATGACCGTTTGCACCACACCTATTCCTTTACTAAATCAATCCAAGCTGATGTAGTTTGGTTCTTTGACTTTATTGATGTCCCTCCTGCTTTCCAAGTGTACATTACTGCACGTGCTGCACGTATGTGTGCTGTGAAGATGATTGGAGATCGTGAAGTACAAGCACTGCTCCAAGAGCAAGAACTGATGACCCGTTCTGCAGCCATTGAATATGATTGCAACCAAGGTGATTATTCTATGTTTGGATTTAGTGATGGTAAAGATTATTACAACAGCTATCAACCCTTTCAAGCATTGATGCGATGAGCACTATTACCCAACGGATACCAAACTTTTTGCTTGGCATTTCACAACAACCCGACAACCGTAAGTTTCCTGGACAACTTCGGGATTCTGTTAATGCTTTTCCTGACTATGCTCTTGGGCTTCTCAAACGTCCTGGTGGTCAGTATGTCACTGAACTTTATGGAGCCAGCACTTCAGGCAAATGGTTTTCTATCCTGAGGGATGCTCAAGAAAAATACGTAGCACAGTATGATGACAATACGTTCCGTGTTTGGAGTCTGCTTGATGGCAGTCCCAGACGTGTTAACATGGGTACCAACACTGGTGTTCCGGGTACCTGTAATCAAACAGATCTACAAACTACACTAGCTGCTTATAACACTGCTGTAGCTTTAACTGAGACTCGTTTGTCTGAACTTAATGCAGCACAAGCTAACTACGCTGAGATCCTTGCTGGACAAGAGACTACTACTATCTCTTTGTTCCAAGTTGATTATAACTACCCTAGTGGTTATGTTGATCAATTCCTGATCTCTGGTATCCTCAAAAAAGCTGATGGCACGTATCTTGTTAAGAACAACAACACCGTCATTAGCACTGCTACCACGCTTCCAGCTGGTTACTCGTTGGGTATTGAATACACTGACGAACAACCTTTGCTTGCTGCTGAGGGTAATCGTGTCTTCCAAGCTATTCTTGAAGTAGCTGCTGTCAACACTCCTGCTGAGTTGACTGCTGCTGAGACCGCTATGAACACGGCTCAGACTAACTACGACAACGCAGTGACTGCTGAAGGTACAGCTAAAACTGCTTATGATGCTGAAGTAACTGATTGCGTTATCTCTGCTACTCCATCCAATGGTTACCTATACGGTGCTACGGCTGATGATATTGAGCTGCTTACTCTTAATGACTACACCTTTGTTCTTAACAAAGCAAAGACGGTAGCACTTAAGGCAGCTACGTCTGCCGCTAAACCACACGAAGCGTTTGTTGTTACTAAAGTTATTGGTCAAGGTCATTATAAGATCTTTTTAGATGGAACCCAAAGGGCAAGTGTTAACGGTCCTAGCGATGCTGACGCACTGGTAGCTTCTTTCAAAACAGCGATCAACGGCCAAACATTTGGAGGCACTACCTTTACCGCTGAAACTGTTGGTCCTGGTCTTTATATCAGTGCTAATGCTGAGTTTACTATTTCAGTTGTAGGCGGTCCTTCTGAAGAAGCATTGTTTGTCTTCCAAGAAACTACTCCTACCGTTTCTGATTTACCTGTTCAATGTAAGGACGGGTATATTGTCAAAGTAGTTAACAGCATTGACATTGATGTCGATGACATGTACGTCAAGTTTGTAGCCGATAGCGGTGCTACTTACGGTACTGGTGTTTGGGAAGAAACGATTGCCCCTGGTATCCAATATGAGTTTGATGAGCTGACCCTCCCACATCAACTAGTAAGACAGGCTGATGGTTCATTTACCTACGGTCCTGTTGACTGGGAAGATCGGTTGGTGGGAGATCTTGAAACTAATCCTGATCCCAGCTTTGTTGGTCAACGTATTAACAATCTATTCTTCTATCGTAACCGTCTAGGCTTCCTGTCTAACGAAGCTGTTGTCCTTAGTCGCGCTGGTGATTACTTTAATTTCTGGGCTACTACAGCACTTACAGTTACTGACGATGATCCGATTGACATTACTGCATCTTCTGTGCGACCTGTCAACCACCGTTATGTACGTCCTACTAGCGTGGGTCTGGTACTATTTAGTGATACTGAACAGTTTATCTTAACTACTGACGCTGATATTCTCAGCCCTAAGACAGCTAAGATTAACGAGTTATCAAGTTATGAATGTGATCCAAATGTAGAGGCAGTCAACCTGGGTACTACCCTAGCCTTTATTTCTAAGACACCTCTGTTCACTCGTCTTTATGAGCTGATTGGTATTAGTACTGATCGTCCTCCTGAGATGGCGGAACAAACTAAGATTGTCCCAGAACTGGTACCTGAAACGATTAATTCGTTGATTGCATCTCCTGGTCTTTCTCTTGTCTCACTTGGAACAACTGGTAGTAGTATTATCTACCAATATAAGTTCCTTGAGCAAGGTCAACAACGAGCATCTGCTTGGTATAAGTGGGAGCTGACTGGTACTTTATTGGATCAATTCTTCGATGCTAACACCTACTATGCTACTGTTACAGATGGTACTAACGTATTTGTTCAGTCCTATGACCTAAGCCAAGCAAATGAAGAAGGTTTCTTGACCCTTCCTACGGGTGAAAAGACTGATATTTGTCTTGATGTTTGGGACATTAACCCCTATCGAACCTACGATTCGTCAGCTGACACTACCCGTATCTTCCTTCCTTACGATAACATCAGCGGTAAGACGTTCTCTGTACTGCTTCTAGGAGGCTACATAGGCGGTTCTAACGAGCTGTCTAGTGAATCGGTAGGCGCAGTACTTTACCCCACCGTACAGGGCTCCGCAGGGGCCTATTACGTTGATGTAGACGGTGACTATCGTGGTAGGGATCTGATCATTGGTTACATCTACACGATGACTGTTGAACTTCCTAAGTTCTTTGTAACACAAACTGAGGGTCAATCAGCGTCTGCTGACTTTACCTCTGATCTTATTATTCATCGTGTCAAAGTTTCCACTGGACTTAGTGGTCCTGTGAAGTATGACGTAAGTATTACTGGTAGACCTGAATGGAGTAATACCATTGAAGCTACTGCTCCTAATACTTATGATTTGAACAGCGTTAACATGTCTGCTGACGCTATCCACACCATTCCTATTTACCAACGTAATGAGAACCTCACCTTTAAAATCATTGGTGATACTCCATTCCCATTGAGTCTGTTGAGTTTGAATTGGGAAGGTAAATATAACACTGGTTTCTATAGACGCTAATGACTACATCCACCCGTGGTTTCACCTTTAGACCAGCTACCATTAACGACGTATTAGAACTAACCAGTCAAATGCTACCGAGAGGTTTGCAAGACTTTGAAAGGGTAGGACAACATCCTATCCTTTCTTTAGCTATGTATATCCACGAAGATGACTCCTACCTGTTCTACGGACCAGATGGGAGTCTTTTTGGTGCATACGGAGTTAGTGAAGATAACAGCTTCTGGGTTCAAATGACTAACAAAGTCAAAGAGAATCCAAGAACAGCGGTTAGATTCGGTAAGGCGTTGATGGAACATATAAACCGTCCTTATCTTTGGACAACCATTGATATTGAAAATACACAACTTATTAACTTTGTAAGGTTTTTAGGTTTTAAGGTCATAGGGTTATACCCGGATGGACCTGACAATGTTTACTCTATAGAAATTGTACGATTATGGCATTCCCATTAGCGGCAGTTGTAGGTGGTGCTCAAGCAGGTTTAGGAATTGCATCATCCTTATTTGGTCAACCTGCACCTGATACCTCTGGTGTTACACAAGCTACACTTAAAAACGCAGCGATCAGGGCTCAAAACCGACGTACTGAACAGATTTGGCAAGCACAGCTTAACCAAGTCAAACAGCAATACGGTCAGAATAAAAGCTCTGCAGACCGTGCTTTGACTGCACTTCAAATTAAAGAAAATGAACAACTAGAAGCTTATTTGATGCAACGTAAAGGGTTGCTCAAACAGCTAGTTGAAATGAGGGGAAGGTATGGTGCACGTGAGGTGTACGGTAAATCTGCTGCTCGTGTAGCTAGCCAACCCGAACGTGAATACGGTGAAACTGTACGGGTGTTGCACAACAACATGATTCGTTTGTCGCAACAAACTGATCGGGATTTGGCTGCAGTTGCTGAGAACTGGAAGTTTGCTGATGAAGCTGCTTATGCTGGTATCTCCGTACCTCCTGCTATGTTGTCTCAGATTCCTGTCCCTGGTGTTCAAAGTGCCAGCGGTTTGAATACTGCATTGCAGATTGGTAGTTCGCTTCTTGGCGGCTTTACTACTGCGGCTTCGCTTGCACCTAAAGATGCTCAAACCGGTAAAATCGATTGGTTCGGTTAATTAAATGACACAATCTTTCTTTCAACCACAGTATCAAGGTGCTGTTCAAGCCCAAGGGTTTCAACAACGACAAGTACCTGATATCAGTGGTTTGCTACGGCAACAACAACAAACTGAACAGCAAAACTATCAAAACCTGGCTGAAGCATACAACCGTATGCCGAAGCAAGAAGGTTTAACTGCATTAGCTGATTTCTCCGATACTCTCTCTAAAGCTCTTGTTACCTTTGCTCAAGCACGTAACGAGAAGCAAAAAGCAGAGGGTATCTCACAATTTTATGAGGACCAAGCGGCTCAACAGCAAGCGTTAGAAGAACACGAACGTCAACTGGCACCAGTCCGAGAATTTGATTATGCTTCTAAAGCAGCAGCATCAGATGCCATGGATCAAGGTGTACCTTTTGAAGTTGCTGATAAACTTAAACAGCTTTCTGGTTGGAAGAAGTATGGTTATGCTCAAGCTGCTGCTATGGCGGCAGGTGATGGTTACAAATCCTGGATGCTAACACAGCTGCAAAGTAATGAAGGTTTAGTCACTCTTAATGCTGGTACGCCTGAAGAGCGTACAGTTAAGATCAATAGCCAAGAACTTACTGTTGCTGAATCCGCTGCTGTTCGTGCAGAACTCCGTACCCGTTACCTCCAACAAAGCGGTCTTGCTAACCTCAGTGCTGGTCTTCAAGCACAAGCATTTAAACCGATGCATCAAGCCGATTCAGAGATGAATGGGTTAGCACGGTTGAATTATTCTATCCGTAAATCCCAAGAAGACGAACAAATTTTGGTTCGTGATTTTATTAACAATAAAGATCTTGGATCGCTGATTACTGGATTGACTTCACTGGTTGATCAAAACGGTAAGGCTTACGGTAATAAAGGAGCTATTGCCAGAACTAGGCAGCTTATTGCTGATATGGCTGCTCAAGGTGAAGATGTTGATTTCAAACAACTACGTAATCAACCTGTTCCTTGGGATAAGAAAGGGCGTACCTTTGGTGAGCTTTATGGTAAAGCTGGTCAGTGGTTAAGCGGTCTTGAAACTGAAGTAGCTAAAGCAAAGATTGCCCGTGCTAGTCTTGAAAACCAGCAGTGGGAAGTTAAGCGTCACAATACTGTCAAAGGTCTTGTTGATGACTATCGGTCACGTCCTAGTTTTACTAAAGCTGATATTGAAGAAGGTCAGCGTTTCTTGGTTTCCCAAGGTTATGGACGTAGCTCAGAGTTAGATGCTCTGGGAGCTACTATCAGTGAGGATGCTCTTTACGTATCTGAACGTCAGAAAGAGGCAGAACGGAAACGTATTACTGGTACGTTGACTCCTGAGTATGTTAATACTCTTCCTCCTGAGCTGTATAACACTTATGCTCCAGTAGCTGCTGCTCAAGCTAAGGCAACTCAAACTCCTGCTGCCAAAGCATCGATGGATTCTTTGGAGAATCACATTAAAACCTTTACAAAGGTTGGTCCTCTTAAAGATCTTGAAGGTATCCCTACTCTTATTGTAGCAGACCTTCAACGTGAGTATCTCCAAGAACTTGCTAAAGCATCAGTAATGCCTGATTTCGAAGCAAATCAAGTTCAGTATGAACGCGCAGCAATCAAGACTGTTCTTGATAACTTTGCTGTAAACTCTAAAGCTGGTTCTGGTCATGCTCATGAGTATGTTAAAGGTGGCTTCCCTAATTATTTTAAAAGTGCTTCTGTTACCGCTGGTCAAACACGAGAGTGGATGAAGAGCCGGTATCAAAAGATTCAGGATAAGAACGGTCTTATGAATGCCCTGAAAGATCCTGAATTTGGTCTTATGAGTAAGGAGCGTTATGCACAAATTTCACAGTCTTATGGTACTCCTGGTTTTCATTTCCCGCCTGAAGTAACCCATTTTTCTAATAAGTATAACATCCCACCCATCACCATTATGAACGAATGGGCAGACACTTTGGGCGAAACTAAACTGTCTGAACCTGCCGCTATGGAGCGTTTCAGGGCTAACACTGAAGCTAACAAGCATTTGTTTAATCGTTACTCTACTGAGTTTAGGACTGCACGTGCTCTTGGTACTCCTGAAACGTGGCGTAGTCAAACCAGTATGCGTGGTCAATTTGCTGCTCCTAAACCTACTACTCCTACTGTTTACGGTAGCCGTAGTGATTATCGTGGTAGCAGTTCTGTCGTTGCAGTAGAGACTAAAGACCAACAAGGTAGACCTCTTCGCTTTGCTCCTAAAGCAGCTGATGCTTGGAAGCAAATGCTTGCAGCAGGTATGCCAGTTGATCCTAAAGACATTACCAGTGTCTACCGAGATGAGAACGATTATCTTCGGTTAAAATCTGAAGGTTATAATCCTGCCTCTAATTCCTATCATAACTATGGTGAAGCAATCGATGTTCATGGTAAAACCGGTGAATGGATTCGGAAGTATGGACATAAATTCGGTTGGTTCCCACATGACTACAGTGGTTCCCACGGGGGTCACTATGAATACAGAGGTGTGAAATAATGAGTTACGATCCCTATGATAATAAAGATCCTAATATCTATTCTGAAAAGGATCAATTAACTACTAAAGCTGAACTCGAACAACTGCAACAAGCAGAAAAGAATGCAGCAACAGTTGAAGAGATGCAGCAAACTGCTCGCACCGAAGGTATTTCTGGTGAAACTCCGTTGCCAGTTACACCTGCTGCTCCTACTGAAGAACTTCAACCTGAGCCAAATAAACTTAAAACGTTTATGGACGAAGGTGGTATAGCGGGTGCTATGATCCGCGACCCACGTACTGTACTTGAAGGTCTTGCTTCAGTTCCTACTGGTGTGCTTGACTTTGCAGCAGATGTTGTTAATTTGCTGCCTCGTAAAGAAGTGCCTGGCATTAACAACCCCTTCCGTTCTGGTGCTCCCAAACTTCCTAAGTTTCAAAGTGAAGCAGCACAAGCAGTCCGTGAAATTAGCTCTATTGTTGTACCTACTTTGTACTTGACTTCTAAAGGTCAAAGTGCTGGTGCAGCAGCTAACGCACGTGTTGCTTGGGGTATCGGTCAAAGCCAACTAGTTAAATGGCTTGGCTCTGCTGGTGTGTCTGCCGGTGCAGGTGCATTTGTAGATGCTACCAACAAGATTAACGAAAAGGACGATAACTTCCAAGGAAGTCTGAAAAAGTTGTTCCCTCGTCACTTCAGTTGGATTAGTGACGATTGGGCTACTCTTGATTCAGACAGTCCTGATGTTAAGAAGTCTAAGAACGTTAACGAAGGTGTTGGTTTTGGTATCTTTTCTGACCTTTTGGTAGGTGCGGCTAAGTTCCTTAACGCTATACGTAAAACTAAAAAAGCTACTCGTATCATCCCTGAGGATGAAAAAGCATTTAAATGGGCTAAGGACAACGATGTTCCTGAACCTGATGATGCAGAGGAAGTTGTCGTCCAAAGTATGAAGAGTCGGGAAGACTCCTTGGATGAGATTGGACAGTATAACTTGTCTAAAGCTGTTGATCTTGACAGACCTTTGTTTGGTGTTCACGATGCCTACGGTATTGAAGAATCTGGTGTACGTAGTGTAGACCGTCTAGGTGTAATTGGTGCTAGTATTGACCAAGTACGTATTACTAAAAACTTCGACACCGTTTATGGTCGTCTTGGCAGTATTGTAAGTGAAGCAGCTCTTAAGGTTGGTCTTAGTGCTGATCTTCTGCCTCGGCGTATCATCGTTAAAGGTATCGCTAATGAAATCAAATCTGCTGGTAAATACGGTGCTCAACTTGCTAGCGGTAAATCTATAAGCTACGACGATATTAACGAAGCTGGTACTCGTCTTGCTGAGATCATGCTGGATCCTCGTATGGATACTGGTATGCTTAAAGGTACTCTTGATGAATTTAAAGAGTTCACTGGTGGTATTGCTAGCCTGACTTCAGTTGGTTATAATGCTGCTATGAAGAGCATTAAAGGTTATCTTGATGAATTCATGAACCTCGATACTCTTAAAGCACAAGCTTATCTTACTACTTCTCTTGCTGGTCAAGTATCTGACCTTGCAGAAGGTGCTCGTTATATGGACGGCACTGCTGCCATTGAACGTGCTCAAGAACAGATTATTGATCGTATTGAGTATCTGATGGTTGAGAAAGGTTTGGCTGCTTACACCAAAAATAGTGCTCCTAACTTCCTTAACATTTGGAAGAGTGTGAGTAATGACCCTAAAAAGCTTGCTGCTATGGGTCAAAACGCTATCGAACAAAGTGAAGAAGCTCTTCAAGAGGTTATCTCCCGAGCTAAGAATACCGCTAATACTCTACGTTATTTGAGCAACGAGCGTCCTGATATGATCGCTCCGTTTAATATGGCGTGGGAGTTTAGTAACGGTAATATCGACACGATGTATAAGCTCAACAACTTTATTGAGCAAAGCCTTACAAGTGTTGAAAAAGCAGTTATTGATGGTCAACCTGAAATCCCTAATGTTATTGTACAAGGTGTTTGGGCTAACATTTATAACTCTATGCTGACTAGCATCTCTACCCCACTCAAAGCAGGTATCTCTAACCTTGCATTGTCTATGGAGCGTCCAGTTGCTGCCATGGGTGGAGCATTGTTGTCAGGTGATATGAAGGCTGTACGTCGTGGTTGGTATCAATATAGTGCTTTGCTGGATACGACAAAGAAAGGTTTGCAGCACATGAGCCATGTGTTCATGAAAGCTTCTACTGATCCTATGTCAGTCAGCTACATTATGCGTGACGACATTGCACGTAAGAATGAAACAACAATGAACATTCTTCGTGAATTTGCCGTTGCTGCTGAAAAGGAAGGTAATAGTGGTCCTATGGCTATGTACCTTCATGCTGAAGCACTGCATGACTTGTCTATGAATCCTATCTTGCGGTTTGGCGCTAATGCCATGTCAGCATTTGACGGATTTACCCGTGCTATTATTGCTAATGCTGAAGCACGTGGTAAAGTCTATGATAAGTTTATTGATGGTGATGTACCTCTTAACGGTAAGACCCTGCGAGAAGCTAATGAGGAAGTATACAATGAGATGTTTGACAGCACTGGCATGATTACGGATAAAGGCGTTGAATACGCTAGCCGTGAGATTGCTATGAACTTGGATAGTCCTGGTGTTGCTGGTCTTAATACTGTTCTTAATAACTTCCCGTTCCTCAAGCCCTTCATAATGTTCCCGAAAACTACGATGAACGTTTTGGATGCGGCTAACAAGCACAGTCCTTGGAGTGTCTTTGCTAAAGACTATAACAACATTGCTTATAAACCACTGCATGAATTTGCAGAAGGTGAGATCGAACAGATTCTTCAGACTCGTGGTTTACCTGTAAGCACTGATGAGTTCCTCCGTCTTCGTTATGAAATGCGTGGACGTAAAGCTATCGGTACTATCACTTTGATTGGTGCCTTTGGTATGCTTGTTGACGGTAATTTGCGTGGTACTGGTCACTACGACAAAGAGCGTCAACGCACTCGTCGTGAACTTGGATGGACACCGAAGACCTATCGTGGTACTGACGGTAAGTGGTATAGTTATGAATGGCTTGGTCCCGCTGGTGACTTTCTTGCATTGGCTGCTGATGTCTTTGATAACTTTGATTCAATTACTGAAAACGACGCTGAAACAATGTGGGCAAAGTTGTCGTACATTATGGCAGCAAGTATCACCAATCGTTCTACCTTGGGCGGTCTTGAGCCTATGAACGATGTTCTCAGTGGCAACCCTGCTGCTGTTAACCGTTGGGCAGCATCTTTTGCTAGTTCTTTTGTCCCTCTTTCTGGTGCAAGGAATGAGCTTGGTCGTTTAATGTATCCACAACTTCGTGAGTTGGATCAGAACTTTGTTGAACTTGTTCGTAACCGTAACAAGTGGACTGATGGTATCGATCCAAATAATGCTCTTCCTGATGCACACGAATGGATTGACGGCGGTAAAGTAGGTTATCCTGAGAACATTTTTGTTCGCATGATGAACGCAGTTACTCCGTTTAAAGTATCAGACAAAATCTCTCCTGAGCGTCAGTATCTAATGGATATTGAATACGACAATCGTCCCAGTTTCCGTACTAACGGTAAAGGTGTTGAGTATACTGCTAAAGAGCGATCTGAGTTGTACAGCATTATGGGTAAACAGGGTATCTTTAAGAAAGCTGTTCAAGATTCTATGAGCAGAACTTCTGCTAAAGAATGGAGAGGTAGTATTAAACGTGCTCGTGGTAAAGGAGCTTCTATCGATCCTAGTGAATGGGATAATCTTTACAACGATCTTGATACTATGATGGTTGTTGCCATCCGTAGTGCTGAAATGGAACTTTCTAATCGTGATGAAGTACTTCTTCGTCAATACGAAAAGGATGTTAACGTTCAATCTCAACGAATGGGTGTACCTGTTATTCCTATTCTTGAAAACAAATAATCCACCCATTACCCTAAACATCTAGCGTAATGGCTACCACTTCAAATACTTTCACAGGAGATGGTTCAACTACAACCTACTCCTTTACATTCCCATATATTCATGAAGATCACATCCAAGTAAGTCTCGACGGTGTTGATCAGCCTACAACTGCATATTTCTTTGCCAACGCTACAACTATTACGTTCAACACTGCTCCCAGTTCTGATGTAGAGATTAAGATCTACCGTCAAACTGATGATAGCGAATTGGAGTCAACATTCTTTGCTGGCTCCTCTATCCGCTCACAAGACCTGAATGATAACTTCCTTCAAACTTTGTATCTTGTACAAGAGATTGGAAACACTACGATTGAAGCATCTACAGGTAACCTCGCTGATAACTCGATCACCAGTAATTTGATCGCGGCAGGAGCCGTGGCGGAATCGGACCTTGGTAGTTCGTCTGTGTCCACAATTAAACTTGCTGATGGCGCAGTGACCACGGTTAAACTTGCAGACGATGCAGTTACCGACGCTAAACTAGCCGACGGAGCAGCAGTCAAAGATGTTGCTGTTGCTCAAACAAGTTACGGTGGTACTAACCCTATCACTGTAACTGAACCTAGCACTGACACCAAACAAATCAACATTCCAAGCACTAGCAATGCCTATGGCATCCGTCACGTTGCTACTGGTACTTTACCGACTTCTGGTGACGGAAACAACGGTGACATTTGGTATGTGATTTGATATGACTAGTAACACTACACACGTTAAGAACGGAGGTAGTTGGTCTCAAGTCGATCGGATGTTCATTAAGAACTCGGGAATCTGGAGAGAAGTTACAACTGCCTGGTATAAGACTGGTGGGTCATGGGTTCGTATCTTTGGTGTTAATAGAGTTCCTACCGAGTATCTCGTCATTGGTGGCGGTGGTGGCGGTGGAACCAGTACTAGCGGCTGGGATCCAGGTGGAGGCGGTGGAGGTGCCGGAGGGTATCGGACCAATGTGTCTGGACAAACCTCTGGACGTAACTCCACTGCTGAACCTGAACTAATCCTTGAAGTTGATACTGCTTACACCGTTACTGTTGGTGGCGGTGGAAATGGTGGTTCAAACGGTCGTGGCGGTAATGGCGGTAACTCTGTCTTCCACAACATTACCTCTGTTGGAGGTGGTGGAGGAGCATCTGAGAACTCTAGTAATGCTGGATCTGGTGGTTCAGGTGGTGGTGGAGGCGGTGGCGCTTCTAGCACTCGTGGAGCTGCTGGTACAGCTGGACAAGGTTTTGATGGTGGTGATCACTGGGGTGTTGGAGGTAACGGTGGAGCCGGTGGTGGCGGTGCTGGTGAAGAACCAAGCAACGGTCAACAAACTGGTGGAGCTGGTTTGTCTTCTAACATCACAGGTACTGCTGTATTCCGTGGTGGAGGCGGTGGTGCTTACTCTGGAGCTGGTGGTCTAGGCGGTGGAGGAAACGGTGGAACGAATGGTTCTGCGTCTCCTGGTACTGCTAACACTGGCGGAGGCGGTGGTGGTTCAGGAAACATTGGAGCTACTGGTGGTGGCGGACGATCTGGCGGTGCTGGTGGTTCTGGCATTGTCATTCTTCGTATTCCTAATACCTTCACTGCAACGTTCTCTGGTGTAACTGCTACAGCCGACACGTCTTCTGTTAGCGGATTCAATGTCTATTCCGTTACCTCTGGTTCCGGCACCGTTACGTTTAACTATGCATAATGAGTAGTTAATTATTATGGCAATCACAAAAAGTACATACACAGGTGACGGCTCTACCACGTTATTTACCTTTTCTTTTCCGTATTTGGAAGAAGAGGATATTACGGTACAGGTAGACGGTTCAACTGTCACTAACTATTCTTTTGCAAATAGTTCCACCATTAGTTTTAACACTGCACCTGCTAACGGTGCTGCTATTGTTATCTTCCGTAACACTGGTATTGAACAAGTTAAAGCTACGTTCTTTAGCGGATCCGCTATTCGTGCAGAAGATCTCAACAAAAACTTCAATCAGACCTTCTATGCTACGCAAGAGACTGATAACGAAGTAACCACTGCAGTTACTGACGCTGCTACGGCACTCAGTACTGCTAACACAGCTAATACGACAGCTACCTCTGCTGCGTCTGATGCAGCTACTGCACTTAGCAACTCAAACACTGCTATTGACACGGCTAACACCGCTAGTAGCAATGCTTCTGCTGCAGTAACGACAGCTAACAATGCAAGTAACACTGCTATTGCTGCTAACACTACTGCTAACAGTGCAGCTGATGACGCATCTGAAGCACTTAGTACTGCTAACACTGCTATTAGTACCGCTAACACTGCGTCTACTAACGCATCTAATGCAGTTACTACAGCTAATACAGCTGCATCTGATGCTAGTTCTGCTGTTACCACGGCTAACACTGCATCAACCAACGCAAGTAACGCTGTAACCACAGCTAACTCTGCTGCTTCTGACGCTTCTACTGCTCTTAGTACTGCTAATACTGCGGCTACTAATGCAAGTAATGCAGTCACTACCGCTAACACCGCTGCTTCTGACGCAGCTGCAGCTGTAACGACGGCTAACACAGCCTCTAGCAACGCTTCTGCTGCTGTTACAACGGCTAACACGGCTAACACTAATGCGTCTGCTGCTGTTAGTACCGCTAACACTGCATCGACGAATGCTAGTGCTGCTGTGTCTACGGCGAACACGGCTAACACAACGGCGAACACCGCTCTTGATAACGCTAACGACGCTGTAACTCTTGCTGACCGAGCTATTAACCTTGGTGCCAAATCATTTGGTGACCTTTATTCGGCTACTAGCGGTACAGCTGGTTCTAAAACAATCGACCTTGGTGACTTAACTACTGGTTGTGCTAATGATCACTTTACTGGTGAATCTGGCGGTACCAGTGCTTACACATGTGCTCTTGGTTGTAGCACTTTCGCTCTTGGAACTCTTTAATTCTTACTCTTATGGCAGATCAACTTCAACTGCGTGGTGGTACAACTAACGAACACTCCACGTTTACTGGTGCACTCCGAGAAGTCACCGTCGATACTGATAAAGATACTCTAATTGTACATGATGCCGCCACAGCTGGTGGTCATCCGTTGCTCCGTGAAGACGGTAGTAACTCTGCTCTTTCGTTGGGTACTGCTGGTACTCCTTCTATTAAGTTTACTGGTGATACTAACACTGGTATTTACTCTCCTGGCGCAGACCAAGTAGCCATCTCGACTGGTGGGTCTGCTCGTTTGTACATTGCTGCAGATGGTGATGTAGGGATTGGTACCACGAGTCCAAGTTATAAATTATCGCTGGTGGACGGTGGCAATAACTTTCTCCAGTTCGCTACTGGTGGTGATCCGGTAGCAGGTGCCTTGATTGGGCGCGGTGGTGACACGACTCTTCGTATCCAAAACTCCGAAAACGCACCTATTAATTTTTGGACGAACAACACCGAACGCCTCCGCATCGACTCAAGCGGCAGGGTAGGTATTGGAACTAGTTCGCCTAGTGTTCCACTGCAAGTTCGAGCAACACAAGCAGAGATAAAACTTACGTCTGATGCAGGAGGACTTAGCCAACTTCAGTTTGGCGATACAGCAGATGAAGTGCGCGGTGCCATAGTTTATAACGCTACTGATGACAAGCTGTTTATTAACTCGTACAATAATCAGACTGCAATTACTGTCGATTCGTCAGAACGTGTAGGGGTCGGCACTACGAGTCCTAGCTCAACGTTAGATATCAACGGCGATTGCGCAGTAGCAAACACAAGAGCATATCAAGTAAAAGACAGCGGCGGGACTACCAGATATGCAATGTACATGTCTGGTAGCTTGTCACCAAGCGCAGGCAACGATTTGTTCATTGGCAATACACTTGCAAACTCTCTAGTTCTTTACACCAACTCAGCAGAACGCCTCCGCATCGACTCCTCCGGTCGCGTAGGCATAGGGACTAGCAGTCCTGCAAAACTGCTTGAGGTTTCTTCTTCTACAGACGCTACAATTAGAATTAACGATCCAGCAACTATTGGTGCTGTTGATAGATACATAGGTGGCATTGAGTATTACACAAACGACGCTTCTGGCGGCGCAAAAGTAGCTTGCTCGATTAAGGGGTATCACGTTGACATTAGCGGTAACGGGAGATTGCAGTTTGCGACTGGCGCTGAAACCACCGCAATGACCATTGATGGCTCACAGCGCGTAGGGATTGGCACTACGAGCCCTGGCAGTGTTCTTGATGTAAACGGTTCTATTACTATTAGTGGCCAAGGAAATGACCTAGGAACAGCGCGGATCACTCACCACAACAACAACACTCTTTACGTGCGTGGTGGGACAAACGGGGCAATTCTTTCAGATCACGACAGCTCTAACGTCGTTGGATGCAGTTCCTCAGATTTTGTCTACATAGAAACAAACTCGGCAGAACGCGCCCGCATCGACAGCTCGGGTCGCCTCTTAGTTGGCACGTCTACTGCGTCGTCGGCAGGTGATGCTCAATACTCCAGACTTGAAATAAACGGCAACACGAATACACCCACTGGTGCCGGTTTGATAACTATTAAACGGGGTGAAGCTGCATCGGGAATGAGCAATGGCGATTTACTTGGACGTGCAGTTTTTTCAGGTCTAACTGGTGGTGATTTTGCTTATATCAGTGCCCATGTAGATGGCTCGCCAAGTGGCTCTGACTTTCCAGGACGCCTAGTGTTCTCCACTACTGCGGATGGCGCGTCTTCTCCGACGGAGCGGCTTCGCATCGCATCCACGGGTGCCTTCGGTCTAAGCGGTGCAAACTACGGCACTAGCGGTCAGGTACTGACTAGCCAAGGTTCTGGCAGTGCTCCGCAGTGGGCGACTCCGGCTGGTGCAACTTACGGGTCATGGACCGCAGCTGGCACGTCACAATACGTTGACTTTACTGGAATTAGCTCAAGTACTAAAAAAGTAACAATCAATGTTTATAACTGGAGTCCTAACGGTGGTTACCGGCCAACAATGTATTTAGGCGATTCTGGTGGATTTGAAACATCGGGTTACGGTTCGACAGGTTACTATCAAAATGGTGGAAGCTCTGGGTCGTACCAAAATTTCACTGGTGAATTTAGGATTCCTATCGGGAGTGCTTCTCACAGCCTAAACGGACGAATAGTAATTTTCAAAATGCATGACACAAGCCATGTTTATATCGCTGAAGCTTATTTTGGGGATTCAGGCTCCGCGCTGATGTGCGGCTTTGGAGGGAGAAAGCAGCTGTCAGGTGTACTTACACAAGTTAGGCTAGGTTGGGATTCCGGTGCATCTGACACTGGCGCATTTCGCGTTGTTCAGGAGTAATGAAAATGACACGTACAATCACTGTTTTTAATTTAGAAACCGAAGAAACTACTGTTGTCCCATTTACGGACGAAGAAAACGCAGCACAAGATGCGTATGAGCGCGATGTTTTGCCGTTAGAGCAAATGCGCGAGTTGCGTGAAGAGCGCAACAGGCGGCTTGCCGAAACCGATTACTTCGGTATGCCTGACGTTGTTATGACCGACGAAATGAAAGCGTACCGCCAAGCGTTGCGCGACCTTCCGGCAAACACTGCCGACCCTGCCAACCCTGTTTGGCCTGTTAACCCTTTAGACCCACCTATTATTTCTGACTAATGGCTACTACTTATACTTGGAAAGTTGCAAACCTTGAGCGCAGCGTTGCTGATGGCAAGGTTAACAC
>BCSF01000354.1_pt1 | contig 18967 bp, 29 predicted proteins | sample 1016431 | NCBI WGS metagenome assembly BCSF01 (sample SAMD00045685;SAMD00045686;SAMD00045687;SAMD00045688;SAMD00045689;SAMD00045690;SAMD00045691;SAMD00045692;SAMD00045684;SAMD00045690;SAMD00045691;SAMD00045692;SAMD00045684;SAMD00045685;SAMD00045686;SAMD00045687;SAMD00045688;SAMD00045689, study...
TTAAAACTTTGAATTTAAACCAGTATTTCTTACCATACTTGTATAAGTAATTACCATTTTCATCAAAGCCATTATGCTTTCTAATGAAGCCAAATGATGGAGGTAATTCACCAACAGTATAACCTTTGTACTCAATGCCATTTACGCGGCAAGTAGTTTTAGAAGTAAATTTAATTGTATTCATATTGTGATTTTATTTTATTATCCAACTATTGTTTTATTTTGTTTGTAATATTCTTCATTATGTTTCTTATGCCACTCGGCTTCCCACATATAAATTCTTTCACCGTGTCTTCTTGCTTTCGCAAATCTATATAAATCTCTTTTCATATTAATCTCCTGTCCAATTATTATGGTTATTTTCATACATTGAAGCTAAACCTTCAGCTCTAAGTTCTGATAATTCTTTGTAGTAATCTGCATTGATTAACTTATCGTCTCGCCATAGTTCTACATTTTCACGATGAGGTGATGAGTAGTGTTCATTATTTATTTCACAGTGAAACCAATCACAGTTGAATTTAGTGTTATATGTTTTTCTTATTACCATCCGCCAAAAGTTATTGTGTTGAAGTCAACGTTAAATATTAAGTGATATGTTAGGTTTAAGAAACCGAAAGCAAACAATGAAGTTAAACCTATTAATACAGTATTGATTGCGTAGTGTTGAAATTTTCTTTTCATAGTTATAATATTAATTTGTTAGTTCTAGTGTGTGTAGTCGAAACACACCTCTGCTCCAAGACTAGATTTTAAGTTGTGTTGTTTATTTTATTTCAACAACATTTCTTACTTTGACAGGTACATTAGTTGAACTTGTGTATGAGTTATACTTGATAAAACAAGGTAATTTTGTAAGTGTATCTTTCATAATATTGTACACTTCGTCATGATTATAAGTACAAGATTTACCATTTTTGAATTCAACATTGATTGTTGTGTCTTTTCCGATAAGAGATTTGCGAATAACAAATCTTTTTGAGTTAATTGTGTTTGTCATAATTTTAAGTATTAAGTTATTATTATTATTATTATTAGTTTATTATATTATCCAGTTAGATAATTATTTTGTTTGTAAATTATATTTATAATATTTGAGTAATTTATTTATTGATTTAATATTTTTATGAGTTAATGTGTGAGTAAAAATTAATTTATTATTTAATATTATAAAATTTAAATTGAGTGTGTTAATTAATTTTATAATTTGAATTTTTGAATATTTATTTTTAATATTTAATATCATATTTTATTTTATTATATTATCCATTTAAGTATAACTTTTGTTTGTAATTAAAAGTGTATATTTGTTTAGTGAATAATAATGTCATTGTGTCATTGCACATTGTGTCATAGTGTGACAATATGTCATATTATATTATTATATATTGTAAGTCAATTTCATCAGTGAAAATAGAATATTCAATATTGTGTTTGTTTAATTGTTCAATAGTGAAATCAATATAGTCAATTGTGTATTCGAATAGTATAAAAGTATTATTTTTAAATTTTTTAGATTTTATTTTATTGTCAATAAAGAATTGAGTGCAGTCAGAAATGTAATGTATTTCGTCATTTGGTAATATTGATTGTAATTTTTCGTATGTCATTTTATTAGTATTTATTTTATATTATTATCCGTTTTAAAAGTAAAAATGTTTGTAAAAGTTGTAATATATAAGTTGAAAAGTTGAAAAAAGTTGGTAGGCTGGGTAAAAATAAGTTGTTTTACAGAGAAAAATGTAAAAAAAAAGTGGAGGGGGTATGCTATACCTCTCTATTTGTAACGACTATTCCAAAACTCTCCCCCTTATGATATTATACTACGTATAATATCTAGATAGGAGTAAGGTATTATATAATAGATATACTATATTACACAGCTTTTAGTAAATTTACTGCTTTTTGTGTGAGTATATACTTATAGACAAAAAAATTAAATATGGCAAGAATAATCGCATATCAATCAACGACTCCAGCTACTGATGATTTACTTCTAGGTACGCAGAAAACAACAAGTGGGACGAATAAAACTAATCCTACAAAGAACTTCACTGTAGATTCTGTAGTACAAGCAGGTTTGGGCTACACAGTGTATACAGCGCTTGTGACACAAACAGGAACTGGAGCACCAGTTGCAACAATATTAAAAAATAACACAACAGCAACGTTTACTTGGGCTAGGACAGCAGGTGGTACGTATACTATAACAGCTAATAGTAATATTTTCACTGCTAATAAAACAGTGGTATTTATGAATTACGGTAATCCAACCTCAGATGGACTACCTCCTAAGTGGGTTAGAACATCAGATACAGTAATAACTGTAACTACACAAGATGAACAAGCGGTTCTTGATGATGCAGTTTTAAATGGAGCAGCTTTTGAAATAAGAATTTACTCATAACATACACATGGCAATAATATATTCATACCCTCAAATAAACTTATCCAGTATATCTGCTGATGACTTAATGATTATATCTGATATGAATGCAGATGGTAGACCTACCAAATCATTAACATTAAAAAATCTAGCAGATTTTGTTACCTCAACTGGTACAGGCACTGGTACAACCAATGCAATAATCAAGTGGTCTGACGGTCCAGCTGGTTTATTAGGTGATTCTATAATGAACGAAGACGTTGATAAAATAAATTTAAACGGTATATTAAGAATTGCTGATAATAACAATAATAGATTAGAAGTAAAGTACGGTACAGACTCTAGTACTACACATTTGAATAACGCACCGGCAAGTAATCATATAATTGGTAGAGCTGGTGATTTATTTATAAAAAATAGAGCTAGAACAAGAGATATACTATTTCAAGCAGACGACGGTCAGTATGACGGAAATGTAGCAACATACTTTAGATTAGATGGAAGTATGGCAGATGTTGGCACTCCTTCTTATTATACTCGTTGGGGTGATAATTCACATATAGTCCTTGGTAATAGCGCAAATACTAACAACCTTGATTTTGATATGTATCACGATGGCAGTGATACTATGTTAGAAAACGGTTCGTCTAATTTAAATATTACTAGTAAAGGCGGTATATTTATTGAAAACAAAAGCGGAGGTTCAGGTGAGATTAGTATAACACAATCTGTAACTAATGAAGATATTAATATATCAGCTTATAATGGAAATTATTTGAGAGTCGATACTAGCGCTGGTGCAACTATTTTTTCTAAACCAGTAGAAGTACCACTAGTTCCAGCTGCAAATGCAAATGCTGCATCGAAACAATATGTTGATCAACAAATAGCAAGTATACCAGCAGGTCTTGTATTTCAAGGTAACTGGAATGCTAGCACTAACACTCCAACGTTAGCATCGGGTGTAGGTACTGTAGGTAATTACTACGTAGTATCTGTAGCTGGTAATACAAACTTAGATGGTATCACTGACTGGGAAGTTGGTGACTGGGCTGTATTTGTAGAAGTTGGTGGTGTAGATAAATGGGATAAAATAGATCAAACATTTGTACAAGGTGCAGGAGCTACTGGTCAAGTTAGTTTCTGGAGCGGTATAAACTCCGTTACAGGTGATAATGATTTTTTCTGGAATAATACAAATAAAAGATTAGGTATTGGTACTACTACTCCTGCCGCTGCGATAGATGTAATTGGTAGAATAGGATTAAATGATGGAAATTTTAATGTAATTGTAGGCGATGGTGCTGGGGACGCGTTAACAACAGGTTCAAAAAACGTAGCTGTAGGATTTAATGCTTTAACATCAGAATCCGCGCATGGATTTAATACAGCTATAGGTTATGATTCATTAAAATCTTTAAACGCTGGTGCTGATGCTTATAATACTGCTGTTGGTTCTAGAACTGGATATTTACTTTCAACAGGTGTAGAAAACGTGTTAATAGGAGCATTAGCCGGTGATGCATTAACTACTGGCCATTATAACGTTGCTATTGGAACAAGAGCTTTAAGTTCAGAAGATGGGCATGGATATTGTGTAGCAATTGGTAGAGATGCTTTAAAAAATCAAAATGCTGGAGCTAATGCTTATAATGTAGCTGTGGGGTATCAAGCAGGTTTAGAAGTTACAACAGGTACAGGAAATACACTACTAGGTGCTTTTGCTGGAGACGCTGTTATGACAGGTGTAGATAATACATTTGTTGGATTATCTGCTGGTAGTGGAAATACATCAGGTGATAGAAGTGTTGGTTTAGGTGGTTATGCTTTAGCAAGTAACACTGTTGGTGCTAGAAACATAGCAATAGGACACGGTGCTTTACAAAGTAATGTAGATGGATCTTATTCTGTAGCTATTGGTTACTCTGCTTTAAACGCGCAAGATCCTTCGGGCGCTGCTAATATGTATAATGTTGCAGTAGGTCATGAGGCGGGTAAATTTGTTACAAATGGTGTTAGAAATATATTAGTAGGTGCAGGAGCTGGAGACGCATTAATTAACGGTAATTACAATACAGCTATTGGTCATTTTGCTTTAAGTGCTGAAGATGGTCACGGTAAAAATGTTGCAATAGGTTATACCGCTTTGTATAATCAAAACGCTGGAGTTGATGCATATAATGTAGCGGTAGGTTACGAAGCAGGTTTATCTATAACAACAGGTGCACAAAATACATTAATAGGCGGACTAGCAGGTGATGCTTTGACTACTGGTGAACAAAATACTTCTCTTGGTTATGGTGCTTTATCTAGTGAGACACAAGGTGATAGAAACGTGGCAATTGGTACATATGCTTTATTTGCTCAAAACAACACATCAAGTACAGACGCATATAATACTGCGATAGGTTACCAAGCTGGGACAAATGTTACAACAGCAGACACTAACACTTTAATAGGAGGCCTTGCTGGTAGTGCATTAACTACAGGTAATCAAAATACAGTTATAGGTTATTTAGCTTTATCTTCTGAAGTAGCAGGTGATAGAAACATAGCGATAGGTAGAGAAGCTTTAAAAAATCAAAACAATAGCTCACACGCAGACGTTTACAACATTGGTATTGGATGGCAAGCTGGATATTCTATTACAACAGGAACTCAAAACACCTTAATAGGTGCATCAGCAGGTGATGCCCTTACAACTGGACGAAGAAACGTAGCTATAGGCCACGCTGCTTTAAGCGCAGAAGATGAACATAGTTATTGTGTGGCTATAGGTTATCAAGCTCTATTAAGACAAAATGCTGGAGCTAATACTTATAATGTCGCAATAGGATATGATGCTGGGCAAGCTATCACAACCGCTGTAAGTAATACTTTAATGGGTGGTTCAGTAGGTTATTCTTTAACTACAGGTAGTTATAACATAGCTATAGGTCACGATGCTTTACGTACTGAAGACACAGGTAGTAGAAATATAGCTATAGGTTATTTTGCATTAAAAAATCAAAATTATAATGGTGAGGCTTTTAATACTGCTATTGGACATTTAGCTGGAACAAATGTTATAACAGGTATTAAAAATACTCTTATAGGAGGATTAGCAGGTGGTGCAATTACTACTGGTGGACACAATGTAGCCTTAGGTTTTCAAGCTTTATCTTCAGACACTGTAGGTTGGAACAATGTTGCTATTGGACAAGATGCTTTACGAGATAACGTTGATGGTAGTAGAAACGTAGCTATAGGAGGAACTGCTTTATCAGCTATGGATCCTGGAAGTGCTACAGATACATATAACGTAGGTGTAGGTTACGCTGCTGGTTTATCCGTAACAACAGGTACAGCTAATACTTTAATAGGAGGTTTAGCTGGTGACGCTTTAACTACTGGTATTGATAATGTAGTTTTAGGGTACAATGCTTTATCAACGGAAGATACCGGCTCTAGAAGCGTTGCTATTGGTAGAGAAGCTTTAAGAGACCAAAATTATAATGGATCTGCATACAACGTAGCTGTTGGTCACAATGCTGGTAAAGCTGTGACAACAGGTGTTCAAAATACAATTATAGGTGGTTTAGCTGGTGATAATTTATCAAGTGGTAGTAATAATGTAGCTATAGGTGTACAAGCTTTACGTTCAGAAACCATTGGTAATGCTTCAGTAGCTGTTGGTACACGCGCTTTACAAGACCAACAGAGTGGTGCTGGTGCTTTGATATTAAATACAGCTGTTGGATATGAAGCAGGAAAAAATATAAATGGAGGTCCTGGTACAGGTGATAGTAATACTGCAATAGGAGCACAGTCATTAGATGCTGAAATTACTGGTCAAGAAAACACCGCTGTTGGTGTGGATGCTTTAGGTGTACAAAACGGCGCGGACAAAAACACTGCTTTAGGTTGGAGAGCTGGTTACACTACTACTACTGGATCAAATGTAACATTGATAGGTTATAACGCTTTAGCAAGTACAGGAACAGTGTCAAATGAAATAACACTAGGTGATAGTAATGTAACAGCTTTAAGATGTGCTGTAACTTCAATAACATCATTATCTGATGAAAGAGATAAATCTGATATTAAAGACTTAACATATGGTTTAGAATTAATAGACAGTTTAAAACCAAAAGAGTTTGTATGGGATAATAGAGTTGAAACAGATGCAGAGGGCAATGAGTTTTATTCAGCAAATAAAGGTAAGAAAGATTTTGGATTTATTGCGCAAGAAGTTAAAGAATTAGACGACGATACATTAAGACTTGTTTATGATGAAAATCCAGAAAGACTTGAAATGAGTTATGGTAAATTAGTACCAATACTTGTAAAAGCAATACAAGAATTAAGTGCTGAAGTAAAAATCTTAAAAAACAAGTAATAATAAACATATACCTGCTCGGTTAAGAGCGCAAACCAAATATTAATTTAAAACCAAAACCAATGACGTATTTTTACGCGACTAGAACGTGGAATAGTCAACCACAAATTTCAGAAGAAACCATTAACCTTTGGAAACATCTTGCAGATAAATCAAACTGGAGGATAACCCAATTACCTAACGGTTTTTATCAAACTGAATACCAAGATCCAAATGAAGATACTTGGCACGACGTGACCCGTAGAGAAACTATTGAAGGAGCAGAAACAGCTATTGATGGATCAGTAGAGCATTATGCTAAAAAAGTAGATTTCTTGAAAGGACCAAAAGTCGTAAAAACCTTTAAATAATAATTAAATTAAATTAAATCAAATGATAGTTAAAAATCTGAACTTTGGCGATACAGCTAGAGAACAAGTATTTAAGGGTATAACAAAACTTACACAAGCTGTTAGCTCCACACTAGGAGCTAGCGGTAAGTGTGTATTACTTGAAGACGCAGCAGGTAAACCAATTATTACAAAAGATGGTGTAACAGTAGCTGATTCAGTAATTTTGTTAGATCCAGTAGAAAACATGGGTGCTACGCTTTTAAAAGAAGCAGCACGTAAAACAGTTCAACAAGCAGGAGATGGTACTACCACTGCAACAGTCTTAGCACATGCTATATTACAAGAAGCATATAAAGTTGCTGATAAAACAAATTCAAGAGTATTAAAAGAAGGTATAAACTCTGCAGTTGAAAAAGTTGTAAAATATTTAGAATCAATATCTGTTTCAGTAGAAGGAGATATGATTGATCACATTGCTACAATATCAACAAATAACGATCCAGATCTTGGTAAGTTAATTGCTGATGCATTTAGAGCTGTAGATCTTACAGGTGTAGTAATGATGGAACCATCAGCTATTGGTAAAACAGAAATAAAGCTAGTTGAAGGTGCACAATATGAAAAAGGATTAACTAATAGGCATTTTATAACTAATGCTGAAACTCAGTCAGCTGAATTAGAAAATCCATTAGTACTGTTAGTAGAATCTAAAATAGATTCAATAAGACAAATTCAAACAGTGCTAGAGTACGTTATAAAAAACAATAAACCTTTGCTGGTTATCGGCGATGTAGAAAAAGGTGTTTTATCGGCTCTAGCTATGAATAAAATAAAAGGTAATATTAAAATCAACGTAGTTGATGCTCCAACATACGGAGTCAACAGAAAACAATTACTTGATGATTTATCGTTACTAACTGGTGCTACAATTATAAATGAAGACTTAGGCGATGATTTAGATTTAATTAAAGTTGAATATCTAGGTAGATGTGTAAAAAGCATTACAACTGACAACGAAACTATATTACAAGTAAAAGATACTTCTGATGAAGTAAAAGAAGTAATAAATGAAATTAAAAATAAATTAAATAAAAAAAATACAGCAAACGAAGTAGTTAAGTTAGAAAAAAGACTTGCTATGTTAGCTGCCAAAATAGCAATAGTAAAAGTAGGCGCTAACTCTGATATTGAATTGAAAGAAAAACAAGATAGAGTTGAAGACGCTATATGTGCTACTAAAGCTGCAATAAAAGAAGGGATTGTTCCCGGCGGTGGTGTTGCTTTGCTAAACGCTGCATTAAAAATGAAAGAAGAAAATGTAGGTGAAGAAGTTTTAGGTAGAGCTATATTATCTCCTTATAAAACAATACTAGATAATGCTGGTTTTGAAGGATATAAATTATCTGGTGAAGACGGTCACGGTATTGATGTTGTTACAGGAAATATGGTAAAGATGATTGATAGTGGTATTATTGACCCACTATTAGTTACAAAAAGCGCTCTTCAAAATGCAGCTTCAGTGGCAACTACTATTTTATCAACAGATTGTGTAATTAATAATATTAGAGTTGATGAAAGCAGTAGGTAAAAATTTAATAATAAACATAATAAAAGAAGGAACCACCAAAACAAAAGGTGGTTTGCTTCTTGCAGAGAACCAACGTGAAGACATTAGGTATATTGAAGCTAGTATAGTTTCAGTGGGTGATGAAGTTGTAGGATTAAATCAAGATGATAAAATATATTTTGATCGTCATGCTGGTCATAAAATAGAAATTGATAAAAAATCTTATCGTGTAATTAAAGCTCAAGATATTGTAGTTGTTTTATGAGATTAAGTGCAAAAGACATTAAGGATTTAAACTTAATGAAACACTATCGAGTAATACGCAAATGGGCTTGCAAAAATAATAATTTAACCGATAGTGATTTAGAGTTGTTAATATACCTTGATTGTATTGATTTATTTACAATAAAAGATTTTAAAGCTGGAACATATGCGTATAGCTGGAATAATCGTAGATGGAATAAACTAATACAAGATGATTGGATAGTTGTGTGGCGTAATAGAAATAGAACCACACAGAGATATAATATATATAAAATATCATTTAAAGGTAAACAACTTATTCAACGCATATATAGAATAATGCTTGGTCATGAAGATATAAATATAAGTAGTAGAAATAAAATAATAAACGGTACTTCATATATGGACAAAGTAATGACAAAAGCAATTTATAATTTAAACAAAGATAAAACAAGATGAATAAAGATCCACTAAACTTTGGAGTATCTGGTATATTCGGTAGAATGGGGCAAAACCCAAGTATCAATGCTTTAACAAACGCAAACGCTTTAGCTCAACAACAATTAGCTCAGCAAAACATACAACCACTAGGTAGTGGCACAACATATAGACCAGATATGTCTCAACAAGTTATGACTGGTAGTTTTGATCCATTAACTCAACAAGTTGGTATGGGTATTTTTGGTGATCAAAACGCTAGAAATATGGCTGTTAGAGGTTCTGGACTAATGATGCACGGTGATAAGTTTAGAGACAGAGCAAAAAAACTATCTGAAGGATCTGAGCAGGGTGATTATGATTATGATAATCCTAAAGTTGTAAAATTGCTAGAAAAAGCAAGGGAAGCAGATAAAAGTCATGAGAGTTCTCCAGCTAAAAATGTAGAAGAAAAGCCTCATGGAACTTATTCTGATCAAGGCTTAATAAAATCTTATAAAAAAGGAGACAAGTACGTCGCTATTGACGGGTCAGTGCATGATAGTTATGAAGAGGAAAGACTTGCATCAGGACAAGCATTAACAAAAGCTAAGAAAAAAGCTAGAGAAGCTAGAAGAAATAAATAAATAAATTATTATGAATCACGATATAGATAAAATAAGAAAAAATCCTAAACTTGAAGGTCAAATAGGAGAAAATGCTATTTGGGAAGGACCACTTAGTAAAGAAGGTTTTCCAATGGGAGTTGGTTCTAGCTCAGGTATAACACCTATGCAAGTATCAAAATATCCATGTAGCTATGATGCTATGCCAATTTCACAAAGAGCTAAAGTATATAAATAGTCATGGGTTACGTACAATATTCAAGTCCATTTTTAAAAGCAGGTAAAGGTTGCGCTGAATCCGAAGGTGGCAGTGGTTGTATAGTTAAAAGAGGTGGCGAATATGTTATCTTAAATAATAAAAAAGGTGGTGTATGGAGAAGCGGTTTTTCATCTGAAGCAGATGCTAAAAAAGCTTTAGCTGCATATCACGCAAATAAATAATTATGAGTTTTTCTAAAAATTTTTTAAGTAAAACACCTTTTTTAAGAGGAGGATATGAAGGTGGTGGTGATGTGGAAGGAGCTTACTATATACCAACAGGACAGATGTATGCAGATATGTTTGGTAAAATTGGACAAGCTGTAGCAGATATAGATGCTAATCAGCGAAAGAAAAAAGATAGAAAAAATTTAAGCGATGAAGCTTATCAAATTAAATACGGAGAAAAAAAATTTTAAAATGGGACATAAAGGATACTACGGACAATATACTGGAAACTCTAAGTTTTCAAAAAAACATGACGAAGCTTATGATGCTAAAGAAGCATACAATAAAGATTTAACAGCTTCTGCAAGATTACACTATTTAGAAAATGATAGACATGATCATAACTCACCTGCTAAAAATATAGTTGGTATGGGTAAAAAAGCTGCTCAAGCTGTTGAAAGTTATAAAGAAGCAAGAATGCAAGACCCAGAAGAAGCTAGATATGAAGAAATGTCATATCAAATGGATGAGAAAAAAAGAAAAGCGGCTGCTAAAATGCACTGCACAAAATAATAACTAATAAAAACTAATATTATGCCTTACGGAACACCAAATGAAATGGAATCAGCAAAGCAAGAAAGAAAAGATCTTATGAAAGACAACCCAGTAGCAAGAACTGCTGCAGGAGATAGACCTTGGATTTCAAAACATTTTAAATCATCAATGGGCTCACCAGTTAAAGATGCTGGACACGGTAAAAAATTTACAGATGAGCATTTTCCATCAGGAAAACATAGATCTGATATTAAAATGGATTCTCCAAATCCAGATTTAAGACCTAAAATGGATCACAAATAACAGTACGAGAACTGTATAAAACTCGGCCAAAACACAAACACTAACACTAACACTAACACTAACAAAATGGCAAAATTTATCGAAATTACAGTTACAAGTGGAACTGCACATTTAGCTGGTAAAAAATTAATCAATGTTGAAGATGTATCGTTGGGTATTTGTAGTGCTGCTAACACTGTTAAACTATTTTTAGGAACAGGAGCAAAGCACATTGCGCTTACGACAACTGCAGATAAAGCTATTGATGTATTAAACGCTTGCAATTCAGCTATGACGGCTAACCCAGGTGGCGTTAAAGCTAAAGTACAATTAGCAACTGGAGTACAAATTACAGCAGTAGCAGTTGCTTAATTTATGAAACCTAAAGGATTAGGGGACACAATTGAAAACTTCACCAAAGCTACCGGGATTAAAAAATTAGCTGATGCTATACCCGGTGGCTGCGGGTGCGGTAAACGCAGAGATGCGTTAAACAAAATATTTCCTTATAAAAAATAATTATGGCTTTTAAATTAACAAACCCTCCATATAAAATTGACAATACTCCAGTATATCACGTAGATATGGAAGAAGGTGTTTTAGGTAAAGCTAATAATAATGGGACTATCATTTTAAATAAAGATTTAAAACCTCATCAAATACCAGAGGTTGTTGCGCATGAGAAAGTACATATAGATCAAATGCGTAGAGGTGATCTTGATTATGATGATAATTATGTATATTGGAAAGGTAAAAAATACTCAAGAGCTCAAATGAAAGAAGGAGCTAAAAATTTACCTTGGGAAGCAGAAGCATATAGAAAAGCATGAGTAAAAAATTTAAAGATACAACTGTTGGTCAAATATTGTTTGGTGCAGCATCAGCAATAAATCCTACACTAGGAAGCGTATTGCAAGGTGTAACATCTCCAAAAGAAGCTATTGAAGCTATTACTAAATCTGATGCTCCTGCAGAAGATAAAGTAAAATTACAACAATTAATATACGACCAACAAACAAAAGAAATTGAAGCCATTACATCAAGATGGCAAGCGGATTCCATGTCTGATTCATGGTTAAGTAAAAACGTACGCCCACTAATATTAGTGTGGTGTATAGTTATATTTTCAATGGCTGGAATCTTAGATAGTATAGAAACACTACCGTTTCATATAAATGAATTATGGAACGATACTTTCGAAAAAATAATGATGTCGGTTGTTCTAGCCTATTTCGGCGGACGAACGACAGAAAAGGCAAGTAATATATTTAAGAACAATAAAAATTAAAATGAATAATATGTCACAAAATCAACCTAAAAGAGCGATAGCGGTAATTCCAAGTGATACAATAAATATTCCTCAACCTGGTGCTTATTTAAGTGGAGCTAGCAGTACCAATGGTACAACTCTAACAACAGCTGGTGCTAAGTTTATAGATGGTGATTCCACTATTGGCAGAAACAATTTTGTGACTGCTGGTGATGTTGTTGTATCTGGAACAGAAATAGCACAAATAGTAAAAGTAAATAGCAATACTGTTTTAACATTAGCAGCGCCTGGTATAACTGCAGGTGCGCCAAATGACTATAAAATATATAGAAGTAATGGAGGTGCTATAAATGCAACTCAAGGTACTAGTGGTTATAGTTTATTTGTTGGAGGTGCTGGCGATATGTCAATTGTAACAGTAGATGGCGATGAAGTAGTTATGAAAAATATAGGTAACGCTTCATTTATACCTCAGCAAGTTATTAGAGTAAAAGCAGCTGGAACTACAGCATCGGATATTATAGCACTAGATTAACATGTCCTCGATATTAGCTAATGCAAATGCGGTACTGGCTTTACCAGTAGATCCAGGTACAGGTAGTTCTCCTAGTATAGATAAAATAATTGGAGAAAACGGTATAGACTTCTTAATAGCCGAGAATACAACTCCTTCACTAAAATTCATGGTAAAAAATCCATAACAAATGGCAAATATAAAATTCTCACAATTTACAGTAGGTAATACAGAATCAGATATAGACTTTGTAGTAGGTTACAAGGGAGCTAATAATATTCAAATATCTCCAACTAATTTACTTGCAGCATCACTTTCGGGTTATTTACCACTTGCTGGTGGTACAATGACTGGAACTAGCGGTATTAATATGCCTGATAATTTTGCTTTAAAAGCTGGAAATTCTCAAGATTTAAAGTTACTTCATAATGGTACAAATTCTTATATACAAAATTATACAGGAGATTTACAAATATCAAATTATGCTGATGATAAAGATATTTTATTTAGATGTGATGACGGTAGCGGTGGTTTAGCTACATATTTCTTTTTAGATGGTAGTTCCTCTAAAACTGTATTTCCTGATAATAAACAAATACAAATTGGTGGCGGAGGCGGAGATGGCTATATATACAGTGATGGTACTAATATGTGGATTCAAGGTAATAACCCATCTGCTGATATAAAATTATACCAAGGTGGAACTGATGGTAGTATAAGATTTTATTCTGATAATGGTTCAGGAGGTGTAGCTGAATACTTTGCAGTTGATGGTGGTGAAGAACAAGTAAGATTTTTTAAAGATACAGAACACGCTGATAATGTAAAAGCAACATTTGGTAATTCTGGTGATTTACAAATATACCACAATGGTAGTAATGACAGAGGTTATATTTATAACGCAACAGGGGATTTATATATAGAAAATGATGCTACTGATGGAGATATTAAATTCTTTTCTGATAACGGTTCTGGTGGAACTACTGAATATTTTAGATTAGATGGTAATTTAGGATACATGGTAGCAAGTAAACACATTTTACTTGATGACAATGTAAAACTGCGAGTAGGAAGTTCTGCTGATTTAGAAATATATCACGATGGAAGTAATAGTAATTATATTACATCTACAACTAGCGACATATATCTAAGAAACGAGGGTAATAATGACAGAATATTTATTCAAGCTACATATAGTGGAACTATATCGAACTATTTAATTATTGATGGTTCTACTGAACTTGTTAAATTTGAACATAATAGCAAACACAAAGATAGTGTAAAAGCTTTATTTGGAGATTCTAGTGATTTAGAAATCTTTCACGATGGCAATAGTGTTATTAGAAATCAAACTGGAGATTTATTTATAGATAATTATGCAGACGACAAAGATATAATATTTAGAAGTGATGATGGTGCAGGAAGTCAAACTGAATATTTTAGAGTTGATGGTAGTAGTGGAAAAATAATATATTCAAAAAACCAATGGCTTTATGATAATATACGAGCTGTTTTTGGTAGTTCAGATGATTTACAAATATTTCACAATGGTACTAGTTCTTATATAGAAAACACTGAAGGAAATATTGTACTAGTAAATTACGCTAATGATAAGGATATTCAATTATATTCTGATGATGGTTCTGGTGGCACAACTGAATATTTTAGGTTAGATGGTAGTTATGCCAACTCAGGAGCTGTATACACTGTTTTTCCTGATTCTTCAAATATAACTTTAGGATCAAATAGAGATTTAAGATTGTATCATAACGGCACAAATTCTAATATAGAAAACTTTACAGGTACTTTACAAATTATACAAAACTTAAATGATGGAGATATAAATTTTCTTTGTGATGATGGTGCAGGTGGGGCTACTGAATATTTTAGACTAGATGGTGGTTCAACTTTAAACGTATTTTCTAAAGCTACTTGGTATGGAGATGGTGTAAAAGCAATGTTTGGTAATTCAACAGATTTACAAATATATCATGATGGTAGTAATTCCTATATTGACGAGACAGGTGCAGGTAGTTTATATGTAAGAGCAGCTGCTAATATGTTTTTTCAAACTTATGGTAGTGGTAAGAGATTTGCTTCTTTTTTTGAAAATGATACTGTTGTTTTATATAATAATGACGTAGAAAAACTTAGGACAATTGGGTCAGGTATTAGAATTTCAGGTGTATCAGAATACGCGGATAACACAGCGGCTATTGCAGGAGGATTAACAACAGGAGATGTTTATAGAACAGGAGATTTATTAAAAATAGTACACTAATGGCAAATATAAAGTTTTCACAATTTACACAAAAAACAACGCTAGGAACAGTAGATTTTTTAGTAGGATATACTGGAGCTGATAATGTACAAATAGATCCAGCTGACTTATTATCTGATTATTCTCAAGGAACTGGAGCTGCAGGTCAAGTAACTTTTTTTAGTGCTACTTCTACAGTAACTGGAGATAACAATTTATATTGGGATAATACTAATAAACGATTAGGTATTGGAACTTCTAGTCCTGTTTCAGCTTTACATGTGGAATCAGCTAATTCTAATATTAATTTAATTGCGCCAAGTGGAAATCCATTTTTTAGAATGGCTAATGCTACAAGTGGCAGTAGAAAAGAGTTAACTTTTACTTATGACATGGCTAGCAATTATGCTAGTATTCAAGCAATTGAACAAGGTGTAGCAACAAGAAATATTGCAATTAATCCAAGTGGTGGTAACGTAGGTATTGGCACAACTACCCTAGCTGCTAAACTACATGTAGACGGAACACTTATTGCAACTGGTATATCACAGCTTGGATCTGGTGGTTCTAATGTATTACTAACATCTTCTAGCGCAGGTAGCGTAGGTATTGGGACTAGTTCGCCTAGTTACAAATTAGATATTTATGGTGATGCTGTAGGTGGCGTTGTACGTGTAAAAAATGCATCAAATGGTAGAGATACTTTAAGATCAGAAAATGCAGCTGGAACTAGAACTTTAAATTTTGGTAATGATGGTAGTGGGCACGGTCTTTTTATAATTAGAGATAGCTCAGGTGGTGTTAGAAATTATATAACTGGAAGTGGCGATTCTTATTTTAACGGTGGCAACGTCGGGATTGGAACTAGTAGTCCTAGTTATAAGTTAGATGTAAGAAAAAATCAAGCAGGTTATACTTATATTGCCTCTGATAACGCTAATACAGCAGCTTCAGGCACAGGTAGTGGATTTGCGATGACAGAGGGTGGCTCTGTAGCTTGGTATTTAAGAAACGAAAGAGATGGTTCTGGTAAATTCAATATTGGTAATTCAGCTAACAGATTAACTATCGACTCTTCCGGTAACGTAGGTATTGGAACTACTAGTCCAACACAAACGTTAGATGTAGATGGCGCTATAATAACAGAAGATTATCGCGCTGCAAGTATTTTTTACTTAACTAGTGGTGATGATTGGAGATTTAGATCTGATACAGGAAGTGAAAGAATGCGTATTACTTCTTCAGGTGACGTAGGTATTGGAACGGCTAGTCCTGCTAAAGAATTAGATGTAGAAGGAGAAGCATTATTTGGAAATGGAACTAATGGACTTTTGTTTTCATATAGTAATGCAAATTCAAGTGGAATTATAGACACAGGACATAGCTCAACTGCTTTAGAATTTAGAGTGGGCAATACTCAAGAATTATTAATAAATGGAAGTTCAGCAACTTTCGCAGGTACTGTCTTAATTGATGGTGTTTCAAATTATACTGGATTAGAAGTTAAAGGCGTTGGTGGGTCTAGACCAGAAATTAAATGGTCAAATGCAAATAATGGTAATTTAGGAAACATATATGGTACTGAAACAAATAGTTTAGTTATTGCAACTGGTAGTAGTGGTACTACTGCTTTAACATTAGACAGTTCACAAAACGCAACTTTTGCAGGTGATGTTGAAATAGCTGATTCTTCAAAGGGTATTATATTAGAATCACCTGACGGAACAAGATATAGAGTAACAGTAGCAAATGGAGGTACATTATCAGTATCTGCAGTATAGTAAAAACACAATAATAAGTGTAACTATTTAATAAAGAAACATATTAATTAATTAAATTTAATCAAAATGGCAAAAATTAAAGACGAACAATTAAAAAAAGTAACAGAACAACAACAAGCTTTAACTAATTTATTAGCTAGAATTGGTGTTCTAGAAATTGAAAAACTTAACCTTTCTGGTGAGATTAAAAAACTAGAAGGTGAAGTTGAGCAAACTAAAAAAGAACTAGAAGAAGAGTACGGTAAAGTTAGTATTAATCTAGCTGATGGTACATACGAGAAGATCGAAGATAAAGAAGATGCATAACATCAGAAAAATCAGTATTGGAACTGATTATAAAAATGATGCAATGCATTATGCGGTAGGCCAACAAGTTTATGGTGGTCATGAAATATCGCATATTTTATTTGAAGATTCTGATAGTTCTTATAACATTTATATAAAGAAAAACGATGAAGTACTGCCGTGGAAGAAGTTCAATTCTAACATGGCTATATCAATCGAATACGATTTAGAGTATTAATGAAAAGCTTATATGATTTTATTGTAGAACCTTTAGGTGATAAATACAATAATGAAATACAAGTTGGTGATAAAAAACTAGTTGTTAATACTAAAATTGAATCATGGACTTTTGTAAATAGACTAGCTAAAGTAATTGAAATACCAATTGCTTTTAAAACAAAAATTAAAAAAGGTGATACTATTGTAATACATCAAAATGTATTTAGAACTTTTTACGACATGCGTGGTAATAAAAAAGTTAGTAGATCATGGTTTAAAGATAATCTTTATTTTGTAGGTTTAGATCAAATATATTTATATAAAAACTCTGAGGGTTGGCACTCATTTGCAAACAGATGCTTTGTGCACCCAATAAAAGATAAGAGTGATTTTACTACAAATAAAGAACAAAAATTAAAAGGTATATTAAAACACGGTAATACGAATTTAAAAAACCTTAATATAAACGAAGGAGATTTAGTTGGTTTTAAACCAAACAGAGAGTGGCAGTTTTTAGTAGAAGGAAAACGTTTATATTGTATGAAATCAAATGATATTGTAATTAAATATGAGCACCAAGGAAACGAAGAAGAATATAATCCAAGCTGGGCAAGTAGCAGTTAAAGAGTTAATTAAAGTTGCTAAAGAGCCTATCATAGATTATGGTCCTGATATTTCCGCAGACAGACTTAAGAATGCTGCAGCTACAAAAAAACTAGCTATATTCGATGCTTTTGAAATACTTAATCGTATTGAAGAAGAAAAGAATATGCTAGAAGATAAACCTAAAGTTGAAGAAAAGAAAAAATCTAGCTTTAAAGGTTTTGCAGAAGGGAGGTCTAAATAATGTACGAGCAAACTTTATATACAATATTAGAAGATTACATTACACCTAGTACTCTTAAAAAAAATAATAAGTATAAGAAATGGGAGTATGGTTATAATGAACAACATGATATGGTTGTTATTAGTAAAGACGGTACAATAGGTGATATATATGAAATACAAAATCTTAAAATAGCTTTACCCAAAGCAAAGAATATTCATAAATTTAAAGATGATAAATGGAGTCAATTTGAATATCCTAAAGTTTTAAGTAAAATAAAAACAGTATTTGATTTTAAACAATATCCAGAGGATTTTAAAGAAAGATGGTATGATTACATTGATAACGAGTTCACCCGCAGGGAGGAAGGTTTTTGGTTTTATAACAAAAGCGTTCCTACTTACATTAGTGGTACTCATTACATGTACTTGCAGTGGTCTAAGATTGACGTCGGGGCACCAGACTTTAGAGAATCAAATAGATTATTCTTTATTTTCTGGGAAGCTTGTAAGGCAGATTCACGATCCTATGGGATGTGTTACCTTAAGAACAGGCGTTCCGGGTTTTCTTTCATGGCCTCAGGAGAGGTGGTTAACCTGG
>BCSF01000355.1_pt1 | contig 18956 bp, 23 predicted proteins | sample 1016431 | NCBI WGS metagenome assembly BCSF01 (sample SAMD00045685;SAMD00045686;SAMD00045687;SAMD00045688;SAMD00045689;SAMD00045690;SAMD00045691;SAMD00045692;SAMD00045684;SAMD00045690;SAMD00045691;SAMD00045692;SAMD00045684;SAMD00045685;SAMD00045686;SAMD00045687;SAMD00045688;SAMD00045689, study...
GCTTTAGGTAAGCAGCAAGCTCCGCGACCTGCATTTCTAGTTGGTGGATATTTTCACACAGCTATACTTGAACCAGATAAACTGCACAAGTATAAAGTGATACAGTCTACCACTAGAAACACTAAAGCGTACAAAGAGATGTCTGGCGGTGAATTATGTTTATTACAACACGAAGTTGATGCTATAGAATTATTAACAGACAAAGTCTTAGATAATAATGTATGCAAAGGATTAATACGTGATAGTAATACAGAATATGAAGTACCGGGCATAACAGAGCTTGAAGGTCAAATGTGGAAGGGTAAAGCTGACATTGTTAACCACAATGAAAAACTTATTATTGATTTGAAAACGACAGCAGATCTAAACAAATTTAAGTATTCAGCTTCTAAATACAATTATGACAGTCAAGCTTATATTTACAGTAAACTATTTGGCTATGAAATGATATTTATTGCAATAGATAAAAACACAGGTCAAATAGGTATCTTTGATTGCTCACCAGAGTTCTATGAACGTGGTAAAGATAAAGTTGAAAGAGCAGTGCAGGCTTATGAATTGTTCTATAAGTCTGAGGGTTTTGACCCTAAACAATATTTTATTAATAAAACCTTATAATTATGGCAAGAACCAGAAAAAACCAAACTAAAGTATGCAGTGTAACAGGATTAGAAACTAGTGTAGATAATTTTTATACTAATCAAACCCATGTTAAAGCAGTAGATAACTTAAGAAGAACTACTGGTGCTACAAAAGAGCAACTGCAAAGGATGTTTAATCAAATAAATCAATACGTATAATATGGCTAGTATAATTAAAACTAGTATTAACCTTACTAACATTGATAAATCAAAAGTTATTGATGGTAAAAAAGGTAAATACTTACCTATTACTATTACATTAAATGACGAAGTAGATCAGTTTGGCAATAACGGTCCAGTTTGTATAGCGCAAACTAAAGAAGAACGTGAAGCTAAAACTGCTAAGGTTTACTTAGGAAATGTACAAGTAGTATGGACGAATGGCAACAATGTAGATGTTGCACCAAGACAAGACCAACCGGCTAAAGCTGCACCAGCTGCTGCACCGGTAGATGATTTACCATTTTAATTAAATTAAATGCAGACAACAGAGATCAATGGATTTTTGATTGATGAGTTCAATCAATATAAGCTAGAAGAAGGGAAAAAGCAGGGTATATGTCCTCTTTGCTCGCACACTAGAAAACCCAAAAATCAAAAAGCAAAATGTGCTTCTTATGATTGGGAACGGGGTCTCGGTACTTGTCATAACTGTAATACATCATTTCAACTGCACACGTATCAACGTAAAGGATCTAGTCAAAAAGAATATGTTAGACCTGCGTATATACCAGAAACATATAATATAACTGGCGATCCTAAAGAAAAAGTTTTGAAATGGTTTAAAACCAGAGGTATATCAGCCAAGACTCTTATTGATCTACAGATCGGTGAGGGTCTTGAGTATATGCCACAGACAAGTAAGAAAGAGAATACAATACAGTTTAATTATTATATGGGCGGCGAGCTTATAAATATAAAGTATCGCGACGCTCGTAAAAATTTTAAACTATATAAAGGAGCTGAAAAGATATTTTATAATATTGATAGCATTGTAGGTTATGAATATTGTGTTATAACTGAAGGCGAAATGGATGTGTTAGCACTACACGAAGCAGGTATACCAAATGCTATATCAGTTCCTAACGGTGCTACACTAAATAGTAACAACTTAGATTATCTTGACAATTGTATAGATTATTTTGAAGACAAAGAAAAAATAATACTAGCTGTTGATTCAGATGAAGCAGGACAAGCATTACAAGCAGAATTAGTTAGAAGACTTGGTGCTGAAGTTTGTTATTTAGCTTCATTTGATGACTGTAAAGATGCTAATGAATATCTTGTAAAATATGGCAAAGAAAAATTATCGGAGCGTATTACCCAAGCGAGACCAGTCCCGCTCGAAAACGTCACAACATTCAAAGACATTGAAGATGAAGTTACTGACTTTGTACGTAACGGATTTAAAAAGGGATATCAAGTTGGCTTGGAAAACTTTGACAACATTTTTAGCACGTATACCGGTCAGTTTATTACTGTTACTGGGATACCTAGTAGCGGTAAGTCTGATTTTGTTGACCAGATGGTTGTAGGTTACAATCGTAACTATGGCTGGAAAACAGCTTTTGCATCACCAGAAAATGCACCTACGTATTTACATGCTCATAAGCTAATGCGTAAAACATGGGAAGGTATGCCAACATCATCTGATATACATGGCGATAAATGGAATACAGTGGCTAGTCATGTCAATGATAACTATTTCTTTATTGACATGGAAAGATACACGCTTGAATCAGTGCTTAAAAAAGGCGCTGAGCTTGTTAAGCGTAAAGGTATTAAATGTTTAGTTATTGATCCATTTAATAAAGTTAGAGATGTAGACTGTAAAACAGAGGATGTTAACCGTTATACAATGGAATATCTTACTAAAATAGAAATGTTTGCTAAAAAGTTTGATGTACTAGTATTTATAGTAGCGCATCCAACTAAAATGTATAAAGACAAAGACGGTAAGATTGAAGAACCAACTATGTATAACATTAAAGGTGGTGGTGAATGGTATGATGCAAGTTATCATGGTATATTAGTTCATAGAGATTATGAAGCTAAAACAGTTAAAGCTAAAGTTTTAAAAGTTAAGTTTCAAAACCTCGGTGAAAACGGTGCTGAAGCTCATTTTAAATGGGAACATAAGTCAGGTTGTTTTATACCTTTTGAACCTATAAGTATTAACGATGAACCAATGCCGTGGGAATAAATGCCAAGAATAAAGAAACAGTCAATGGGAAGCTATTTGCCTACGTCGGAAGAACTAACGGCATATCGGTGGTGTATAAACAATGGAATACATATATCCCCGTTTGCAACTGGAGAAGCGACATGGTACTTAGATATAGAGATTAACAAGAAAACTAATAGATCTCCTGTTACATATGGTAAAGACGCTATATGGATCAAGATGTATGAGTTTTATAAATATTATTACGATAAATATGCTAAATAGTTATAACAATGCAAACGAAGCTTATGAAGCATTATTAGATGCCGTCATAATAAACGGTATTGATTTTGATAATACTAAAGCTTTGTTTAACTGTGGGTTTTATATACGTAACCCTTTGGATAATCACATAACCAATAAACAACGTAACTGGAAACTAGAATATGCTGAAGCTGAATGGCAATGGTATTTATCAGGTGATCCTAATATAATTAAACTAGGACAACTATATGGTAAAATACCACCAATATGGGAACGTATGGCTAACAGTAAAGGTGAAGTTAATTCTAATTATGGTTATCAATGGAAACGAAATAATCAAATAGACTATGTAGTTGCTAAACTAAATGATAATCCTAATACTAGACATGCTGCAATAAGTATATACGATGCAAAAGAGTGGCAGCAATATACTAAAGATACACCGTGTACATATGCAGTTCAGTTTACAATTGTAAATAACATGTTAAATATGTCTGTTTATATGCGTTCTAATGACATCTGGTATGGTTTCTGCAACGATCAGTATCAGTTTTCATCATTACAAAAAATGATTGCAGACAGATTAAATATTGAAGTTGGTTGGTATTACCACCATGCTCACAATATGCACTTATATAACGATAAACTTTAAAATTTATGTATTATTTATACCACATACCAGGTAAAAAGATTGGCGTTACACGTGATCTTAATACCAGAGTTACCCTTATGCAAGGCTATAAGGAGAATGAGTATGAGGTTCTTGAGCAGTCAGACGATATAGATTATATATCAGACCGCGAAATAGAACTTCAAAAGTCTTATGGCTATAAAGTTGACCTAAAGAAATATAAAAACTTATTTAATAAAATGAAAATAAATGCAACAGAACAAACCTCAACTTTTCCTGTACCTGTTAACAAATTAAAAGGCAGATTACGAGATAATGTAGGTTTAACTTGGCAAACGGAATTTGGCCAGTTTGAAATTACCAAACAAAATATTCCGTGGATAATGGCTAATGTAAAAACATCTATGTTTAATGAAAACAGAAGCTATATTTATAATAAAGCTTTTTACGAGGCTTTCTTTAATCCAATACATAATCCAGATATACAAACCCATGAAGATCGTTTTGATCTGATTAGAGACTGGGCTGCAACCAGAGGCTTATACGATAAAGGCAATCCGCATACACAATATGTGAAACTTATGGAAGAAGCTGGTGAGCTAGCTAAAGCATTATTACAACAGGATAAACCTGAAATTATGGATGCTATTGGTGATATGGTTGTTGTATTAACAAACTTATCTCACCTACAAGGATTTGAAATAGAAGACTGTATTGACTCAGCATACAATGTTATTGCTGCTCGTACAGGTAAAATGATTAACGGAACATTTGTAAAAGATGAAAATTAAAACACAAGATAAAATAGTACAAGCTGTATTAGCTAAAATGGATCAGCGTAGTTTAGTTGGCCAAGAAAAGTATGGAGCAACAATGATGCAAGAAATTGAAGGTCAAACTAAAGACTTAAACAGATTTTTAGTTGATGTTCAAGAAGAATTAATGGATGCGTTGTTATATATTGAAGCAGCTAAACGTTGTCTAAGCGATGAGATCGAAGAGGCAATGTTAAATAGAATAAATGTAATAGGTCAAAATGGTAACGACGGATTACATTATCATGATATAGAAATCAATGAAGAAGAAATCTTATAAACGAAAAAAAGGTCCTGTACAATCAAAGAAAATAACATATGATGGTATTAACTTTGCATCAGGACTTGAGCGTTATATGTATATGGCTTTAAAAAAGGCAAAGATTAAAGCTCTTTATGAAGGACAAACATTTGAACTAGTAGAGGGTTTTGATTTTCCTTTTGAAGCATATGAACGATGCGGAAACGGAAAAGGTGATTATAAAAATAGAGGTAATAAAAAAATCTTTAATATTAAGTATACACCTGATTTCATAGGTAAAGGTTTTATTATTGAAACAAAAGGTAGAGCTAACGAGTCTTTTCCAATGCGTTGGAAATTATTTAAAAAGCTTATAGCTGAAAACAGAGTAGGACCATTTACATTATATAAACCTCAAAATCAAAAAGAATGCGACGAAACAGTAAGATTGATCCTCGACAAGCTAAAGTAATAGCTAGAAAAAAATATGCCGAGCGTCAGATCGATAAGTGGGTTAAATGGAGCTGGGAAATTAGAGGTAAAATAAAATACAAAGAACTTGTTGAAAAACAAGATTATTATAAAATAAAATGTTATTAATGAAAAGCTGGAGTTTATCATTAGGCTTTTATCCAGGAATATTAGTTGGATCAAGAGTCTATGAAGAAAAAAATAAATTAACTTATGTGCTTTATCTACCTTTTATAGATTTAGCATTAGAAATAGACTTAAAATAAATGGGATTATTTGACAATAGAATACCTTATAAACCTTTTGAATACCCTGAGTATTATACAGAAGGCTGGTTAAAACAAGCACAGGCATTTTGGTTACACACTGAAATACCTATGTCAGGTGATGTAAAAGATTGGAACGAAAAATTAAATGATAAAGAAAAGAACTTGGTCGGTAATATACTACTCGGTTTCGCGCAAACGGAGTGCGCGGTTTCTGATTACTGGACCCAAAAGGTAGTTAGCTGGTTTCCTAAACATGAAATACAGCAAATGGCAATGATGTTTGGATCTCAAGAAACAATACATGCAGTTGCTTATAGTTATTTAAATGAAACATTAAAATTAGAAGATTATGAAGCTTTCTTACATGAAGAGGCAACGGCTAATCGCTTTGACAATCTTGTTGCTTACGACGGTGACGAACGTGTGGGTATTGCGAAAAGCTTGGCTGTATTTTCAGCCTTCGCTGAAGGAGTTAGTCTGTATAGTGCTTTTGCAGTGCTGTATAGTTTTCAGCTACGAAATTTACTCAAGGGTATTGGGCAACAAATGAAATGGTCTGTAAGAGACGAATCATTACATAGTAAAATGGGATGCAGATTGTTTAGACATATGTGTGAAGAAGATAATAAACTATTGTCTGCTTGTAAACCAGATGTTGTAAAAGCTGCTGAAATAATGGTAGATCTCGAAGAGAAATATATAGACAAGATGTTTGAGATGGGTGATATAGAAGGTATTAAATCTTACGACTTAAAACAATTTATAAGAAAAAGAACAAATGAAAAACTTATGGAACTCGGTTATACAGAACTTAAAGATAAGTTCGAATATGACACTAAAGCAGCGGCTGAGCTTGATTGGTTTTATCATCTTACCGGGGGCGTTACCCATACTGATTTTTTCTCTATTCGTCCGACAGACTATAGTAAAGCTAATGAAGGCGAAGACTTCGAAGATATTTGGTAATTGGTGTAGAGTATATAACAAAGGTATTAACCTTGGAATAGAAATAACGGAAGAAGATATAAACAAAGACTTATATGAAGGAAAGTAAATTAATAGAAATGAAAAACAAGCTTGAAGCTTTAACACGAGTAACTCAACAACTTATTACTGAGTTACAGTTTACAAGAGAGCTAGCTGTAGGTACTTTAGAAACAATTAAACTAATGCCAGATTATCAAGAAGCGTTAGATAAACTTAAAAAAGAAGTCACAACTAAAAATGAAAGCAAAGAGAAAACTGAAGTACAGACTGATTAAGTTTTTAAGGTATACAAACAAATTAACAGCATATCAAAAGGTTGCATCTCGTATCGGGTATATGGGTGCAGGCTTTTTGATAGCTGCACAATGGACTATAGAGCCTATATTATATATAATGGGTTTTATATGTGTAATGGTACAAACAGCATCTCGTAAACAATGGAATTTAGTAGCTTTAAACTTTAATGGTTTAATAGCTTGGATAACGCATTTTTTAAGATGATTAAAACATTTTGGAACGAATTAGATTATGACGTTTTTAAAGACGGTCAAATTAAAAATGTAAATGGTAGTTTTATGTTTATACCATATATGTATGGACTAGATGATCCTATATATAAAAGTTATATAAAAGATGCTAATGATACTTTAACATATTGGGATACAGTTACAAAAAATGGCGGTAAAAGTTATTTACAACAACAAATATTTAATACTTATTTACAAGCTGCAAAAAATGAAAGACCTTTTGCTGAAGTAAAAAATATTCAAAGCTGGTTAAATGAACAAGCTGAAGCTAAAGCTAATGATCTATATGGTTCATTAGAAAAGAAAGCTTTAGAAGCTAGAGACGTGCCAACTTTAGATGAGTTTATAGAAGGTTACGAACAATTTTCTAAACAAGCAGCTCCTAGAAGTTTATTCGGTGCAGCAATCAAAGGTTTTAAAAATATTATCGGAGTAGAGACTCCAGATACTTTAGACTATAAAAAAAAAGTAGCTAAAGATAAAGTGTTTGATGCTCCTATGTTTAAAGAGATTAGAGAGTTTAAAGAAGTTGCTGAAACTTATGACAAGCTGGGATATGATACACCCGGTTTAATTGCTAAAATGAAAAAACAATATAAAGACGGTAAAGATATTGCTAAAAAAATTAAAAGTCAAGAAACAAAAACTATAAGCTATAACTCTTCACCGGGAGTTGTTACAAACGATATATTATCAGTTATTACTTATGAAGATGGCTCAACAAAAGCCGATGTAATAAACTCTTCTAAAAATTACAATGATAGTTTACTATTAGACTCTAGTACTGAGCTTTCTTTTGTATCTAAGATTAAACCTGAATTTCAAGATCAAGTGGTAGATATTTTAAAAGACGGAGGAAAGGGTGTTGCTTTAAAGACGAATGTTTCTAAAGCCTATTCTTTTGCTTTACAAAATAATGCTTTAAAAATAGATTTAGATGATACTAAAAAATCTATCGAAATTATTGATTCGTTATATCAAGATATATTACAAGGTAAATTTACAGAAGACGGTATACCAATGGCTATGTACGATCAAGAAAGTAAGATGTTTAAAGTGTCACCAGTTTATAGTTCAATTGCTAAAAAAGAAGGATGGGATGCTGAAACATTTAGACAAACTCAACTTAATCAGCTTGGTATAAATTATACAGTTAATCAAGTTAAAGAATCAGGAGACACAGAAACGGACTAAATGGTGTAAATAATATCAACACACTTCCATTTGACAATGTTCCTTATGAGAATATCAACTCTATGGGTAAGCAGTGGATTAGGAACTATGCTCTCGCACTGTGTAAGGAAATGCTTGGACAAATCCGTGGTAAGTTCCAGACTGTTCCAATCCCCGGGTAAAGCGTAACTCTTAACTATAGCAGTCTTCTTTCTGAGGCTCAAAAAGAAAAAGATGATCTTAAGCAGAAACTACAAGACATGCGTAAGGAAATTGAATACTCTGCTCTCGCAAAAGAAGATCAAGAAATGGTTACAGCAGCAGAAGAAACACTTCGTCGTTCACCACTACCAATCTTCGTAGGATAAATAAATGTCAGATAACGAATGGTCCAGACCAGCAGCGCCCCCACCTCCACTCTTTCTTGGTAAGAAGGAGCGCGATCTTGTTAAGCAAGTCAATGACGAACTAGTAGAGAAGGTTATTGGACAACAGATACTCTACTATCCTATTGATATGGAGACGACAAACTTTCATGACCTATATGGCGAGGCAATAGAAAAAACATTCCTGCCTCCTGTTAGAGTTTATGCTCTTGTCAAGTTTGATCAAGATGATACTTCTTATCTTGACTCTGTTGGTGTTGATAACACGTCAGAAATAACAGTACATTTTCACAAGCGCAGACTTACCGAAGACCAAGATCTATTTGTAAGAGAGGGAGACTTCGTTCTTTATGGAGACCTTTATTACGAAATAATGACTTTATCTTCTCAAAGAAGATTGTTTGGACAAGTAAACCAAACATTTGAAATCTCTGCTAAATGCAAGAGAGCACGCAAGGGACTATTTGATGCTACCTAAGAACTTTGATTTTGCACAATTACCTGATAATCAAACCAATTTCACACTACAAGAGATAGGCATGTTGGCTTCTCGTATTGAGGATATTGATTATGCTATGGTATCTTGGTTAAAGGAAGACCTCGATTTATCTACTTTAACTAACGAAGGATACAAACGTACTCCTGTTTTGTGGCAGACACCAGAAAGAGCATTCCAAATTAAAAGCAATAAAGATTTGAGAGTTCCTGACGATCATAGTTCAGGAGCGATTACACTTCCGGTAGTGACCGTAGAAAGAACAGCAAGCGCGAAAGACCCCGGAAACAAAGGTTCGTTTCAGGCGCACATATTGTCAAACAAACGAAATGGCAGAACAGGGGGAATGGTAATTGCAAAACGAATAAAGAAAGACAAGACCAGAAACTTTGCTGTTGGTGGTAATACTAGAACAAACAGTGGTGGCACAAGACAAAAGTATTTCCCGAGAGCAAACCAAAAGGTTGTTATTGAAACACTCTCAATCCCAATCCCCATCTATGTTAATCTCGATTACAAAATTGTAGTTAAAACAGAATACCAGCAACAAATGAACGACTTAACGCAGCCGTTTATGACAAGAACAGGACAAATAAACTCATTTGTTATGAGAAGAAATGGTCATATGTATGAGGCTTTTATTGATCAAGGCTTTAATCAAAGCAATAATGTCGCAAATTTAGGAGAAGATGAGCGACAGTTTACCAGCGAGATCAATATAAAAGTTCTAGGATACTTAATAGGCGAAGGAAACAGCGACGATAGACCTATCGTAACGAAAGAAGAAAGCATAGTTGAAGTCGCATTCCCCCGAGAGTCAGTGGTTCCAGCAGGCAACGATAACTTTTTCATTGACTAAACATATCCTGAAGTCTCTTTGAGACTACTACTACTATTTACATTATGATTGAATGTGCTATTTAGCATTATTTTATAAAGTGAGGATTAATTAATGCCTGTAAAAAGTTTCAAGTTCGTCTCTCCCGGCGTATTTATCAACGAAATCGACAATTCATTTCGTCCACGTCGCCCAGACGCTATCGGTCCAGTAGTTATTGGACGCTCTACTCGCGGTCTTGCCATGCAGCCCGTAAAGTTGGAATCTTATTCTGACTTCCTGACCATGTACGGAGATACTGTTCCCGGCAATGCTGGTGGCGATATTTACCGCGATGGTAATTACCAGTCTCCAATGTACGGTACATATGCAGCCAAGGCATTCCTAAATGCTTCTGTGGCTCCCGTAACCTATGTTCGCCTACTTGGTGTTGAAAACGTTAACAAGACTGCTGCTGGTGTAGCAGGCTGGAAGACTACCAACAACCCAGCCGCAACACTTGCCGATAATGGTGGCGCATATGGTCTTTGGGTTTTCCCTTCCAGTTCCGGTGCAGGAACCGGTGGCGGTGCTTCTGATTTGGGAGATGGTGTTCTTTCTGCAATTTGGTATCTAGACCAGAGCGCATCTGTCCAACTTTCTGGCAACCTTGCAAACACTACCACAAAAGATCAGGGTGTTGGTAAGGTTTTTGAAAGTGATGGAAATGGACTTTTCACTGCCACTATTGAGGGTGCTAAATCTCTCGCCGGCACAAACCAGAAGTTTACTTTTAGTTTCGATGATACAAACGAGCGCTTTATCCGCAAGGTGTTTAACACTAACCCACAACTCGTAGAAGGCGGTGATTTTTACAATACTTCAGTAGAGCGAAACTACTGGCTTGGAGAAACTTTCGAGCAAGAATTACGAGACGGCGCAGTTGGTTCTCTAACTGGTTCCGGTGATGTATCATCTGGCAACAAGTTATTTGGCGTTATTCTTCCAATTAGAAGCGGCTCCGCTGGTCCAAACTCTATGCAGAGAGGAACCAGAGAAGCAGAAACCGGTTGGGTTATCGGTCAAGACATGGGAGACTTTTCAGACTTCAATCCAGCACAGGCCGAAAAACTTTTCAAACTTGAAGGTCGCGGACACGGCGAGTGGCTACACAAGAATGTTAAGATTTCTATCGAAAAGATTCGCTACTCTAACACACAGACTAGCGATTTCGGTACATTCTCTATTGTTCTTCGCTCTCTAACTGACTCTGATTCTAATCCAGTTATCCTTGAGCGATTCGATAACCTAACTCTAGATCCCCGCTCACCAAACTACATTCTAAGAGCAATTGGTAATCAATACTATGTTTGGAATGAGGGTGAGAGAAGACTTCGACTTTATGGAGAATACCCAAACCAGTCAAAGTTTGTTTACGTTAGTGAAATCCGCGAAGGAGCAATCCAAGAAGCAAACTCTCTAGTACCATTCGGCTACTACGGTCCACCTAACTTTGCTAACATAACTAACTGGAGTGGTTCTATTGCTGACCCTGCTGTTGTTGGAAGTTTCATCTACGTTGGTGATACATACGCTACCAGTTCTGATGGCCTACTATCCGGCTCTGATGGTCTTTACACTGGATCTCTAAAGTGGCCTACCGTTAGACTACGCCACTCCGCTTCTGATGGCGGCCTTTCAGACCAGACCGATGCTTACTTCGGTATGCAGTCTACAAGAACCATTGGGAGCACCCGTGGTGATATGTCTATGAAAGATTACCATCGACTTTGGACTGATGGTTGGAGTGATAGTCAGGACGGAAATGGTCTTGTAAGTTATTCTTACATCTTCACCATGGATGATATTGTGGTTGCAAGTGGCGGTGCTCACTATCAGTCTGGTTCTCGTGCCGATGGCGATAGTAAAACTGCCGCTGGTTCATACAAGGGTCTAATTGATGCTGGCTATGATCGCTTCACTATGCCTCTTTGGGGTGGCTTTGATGGCTTTGACATAACTAAGCCAGATCCACTTTACAACACTGGAATGAGTGATAGTGATAATGATAGAACAAACTATATCTATAACACTTATAAGCGTGCCATTGATACTGTTGCAGATCCAGAATTCGTAGATATGAACCTTCTTGCTGTTCCCGGTCTTACCAAAGATGGCCTTACCACTCACATGGTAAATGTCTGTGAAGATAGAGCAGACGCAATGGCTATCATTGACCTTCCCGATGTTTATACTCCAAATGCAGAATCTTATAAAACTAGTGCAGAGGCAAGACAGGGGGACAGCCCAAGTGCCGCAGCAACTAAACTTCGTCAGAGACAGATTGATTCTTCTTACGGTAGCACTTTCTACCCTTGGGTACAGACTGTTGACGAACCAACTGGTCAGGCACTCTGGATTCCTCCCTCAATTGCAATGATGGGTGTTCTAGCAAGTTCCGAGAGATCATCAAAGATTTGGTTTGCACCAGCAGGCTTCAATAGAGGTGGCCTATCAGATGGCGCAGCAGGTATTCCAATTACCGGCGTCTCACGCAGACTTACCTCTAAGGAACGCGATGTTCTTTACGAAGCACGAATCAACCCAATTGCTTCTTTCCCAAGCACAGGTATCGTAGTGTTCGGACAGAAGACTCTACAGGAGCGTCCATCTGCCCTAGACCGCATCAACGTGCGTCGTCTAGTAATCTACCTCAAAAAGCAGATTTCTATTCTTTCTACTCAGATTCTATTCGAGCAGAACGTACAGGCAACTTGGAACCGCTTCAAGGGTCTTATCGAGCCTTTCCTCGCTAATGTCAAGGTTGATTTCGGCATCACCGATTACAAACTCATTCTAGACGAGAGCACAACAACACCTGACCTTATCGACCAGAATGTTGTTTACGCAAAGATTATGATTAAGCCCGCAAGAGCAATCGAGTACATCGCTATCGACTTCGTAGTTGCTGCAACCGGCGCTTCATTTGACGACTGATAACTTGGGGGCTTTTGCCCCCACCAACTATTTATTATGAAAATACAGGAGAACCTAACAAATGCCTTTTTGGTCAACTAACTTTGGTGAAGATGCTACTCTTAAAGATCCAAAGCGTAATCATAGATTTATCGTAGAATTCGGCGGTATCAACGCAACTCCCGGTGGTGCTGTTGCTTGGTATGCCAAGACTGCTGCCAAGCCTTCTTTTACAATTTCAGAAACCGAGCACAAGTATCTTAGCCACACTTTTTACTACCCCGGTAGTGTTACTTGGAATCCAGTAACTATCACCATGGTAGACCCAGTTGATCCAGATATGGCTGCTACGTTCTCCGACATTGTGACTCAGGGAGGATACTCACCCCCAACCGATACTAACTCACTTGGTACCATTTCTAAAGCAAAGGCCGCTTCTGCTCTAGGTGCCGTGACAATCACCCAGATTGATTCAGACGGAAACCCAATTGAAACTTGGACTCTTTGGAACCCATTCGTACAGGATGTAAAGTATGGTGATTCGCTTTCTTACGACAATACCGATCGAACAGAGGTGTCAATTACTCTCCGTTATGACTGGGCAAGAATCGAAACTACCAATGATTCCAAGGCTGTATCTGCCGGTGGTCGAGAGTTCTTTAAGGTTTGATATAGACAATATAAGACGAGAGGTGTAAATTGTCAAGAAATCAGGATCGTCTTGGTGGCGTACAGCAACAAGACACAAGCCCCCCACAGCAGACCGGGGGCTTTTCGTTCGTAGTTCCAACCGAATTTGTAGAACTACCTTCACAGGGTCGCTTCTATGCACAGGGGCACCCTCTACACGGCAAAGAAAATGTAGAGATAAAACAGATGACTGCAAAGGAAGAAGATATCCTTACTTCCAGATCTCTTTTAAAGAAAGGTGTCGCTCTTGATAGGCTTATTCAAAGTTTAATTGTTGACAAGTCTATCGATCCTTCCACGCTTTTGGTAGGAGATCGTAATGCTATTATTGTAGCAGCAAGAGTTTCTGGTTATGGTAATGACTATTCAACCAATATTACCTGTCCTGCATGTGAAACTAAGCAAACTTATACCTTTGACTTAAACACAGCAAGTATGCTTCGTGGTGAGACTAGTGCAGAGTTGCAAGTTTCAGACAATAGGGATGGAACAATCACCTGTATTCTACCAAAGACGCAAGCAACTTTAGTAGTAAGATTGGTGACCGGCAAAGAAGAAAGAAAACTTCTTAATACTACTGGAGACCAAGGCTTAGTTTCCAGACAACTTGAATCTGTTATTGTAAGCGTTAATGGTGATTCATCACCACAAGCAATTCAATACGCAGCGCATAACTTACCCTCTTTTGATTCACGACATCTTCGTATGATTCTAAAAGATGCTACCCCAAACATCGATCTAACCCAGACATTTACCTGCACAAACTGTCAACATACGCAGGAAATGGAGGTGCCGCTTACGGCAGACTTTTTTTGGCCTGACCGATGATTATAACGAGGGTATGTACGAGCAGATTTTCTTCTTAAAGTATTCGGGTGGATGGAGTTTTTCCGAGGCTTATAGCCTGCCTGTTGGTCTTAGAAACTGGTTTGTTAAGCGTACCATCAGGCAGTTGGAAATGGAATCGGAAGCAATCGAGAATGCATCCAGAGGTGGCGGTAAATCGCAAGAACTGACACCTTTTAATCAGCCGCAGATACCCAAGACCTTCTAAATAGAGCACCCTTCGGGGTGCTTTGCTTTTTGGGGTGTAGGCTATTTATAGGGAGAGGTACGCTTTATGGCTGACGAAAGAATAACCGATGATGATGCAAAGAAAATTGCTGAATATCTGAAAACTTTATCTAACATTAGAGATATTAGACGAGAGATTAGTGAGTATTCAAAGGAAGATTTAGAGCGTGTGAAGGCTCATGCTGAAGCGGAAACTATTCTTTCGGATGCTCTGAAACAGCAAAATAAATCTATTGATGCTTCTATTGCATCTGCCAAACAGCAAAAAAAGATAGCAGAAGCAGCAGCAGAAAGAGCCAAGGGAACCACATTAGAGCAAGTAAGACAAAATGAAGCCAACAAAGCATCCATTGCTTTACTTAAAGAAAGGCTAAAAACACAGAAAGAAGGCTCAAAAGAGTTTGAAGAAACTCAAAATGCAATAAAAACCCTTACTATACAAATAGAAAATAATTTTAAATCAGCATCAGAATATCTTAAAGATGCTGCCAAAGAAGGCGCCAAACTTGCTGGTAGTATGTGTGATTTGGTTAGGACGTAAAAGGAATTGGGTAAAATCTAAAAAGTATGGGTGTTAGTCTGAGGGAAGCAGGAAAATCTTCTTTTCTTTCAATGTTTCCGAAACTTGCTAAATTTGCTGGACCTATTGGTATTGTTGCCACTGCGGTATCACAGATCGTTGGCTCTATTATAAAACTAGCAGAACAAATGGTAGACACATCTAATAGAATCCAATTTGCTACAGGCGTAAATGCCCAGTTTGCAGACTCAATCACTATGGGCTACAAAGAAACACGACAGTTTGGTGGTACTCTCAAAGACTTGGAAACAGTCGCAGTCGATCTATCAAAGACTTTCACAGACTTTACCATGCTTAACGGACAGATGGCGCAGTCTCTCGCAAGAACCGGCACACTATTGGGCAAACTCGGAGTATCATCACAAGACTTTGCAAAGGGCATCCAATTATCTACCAAAGCATTTGGTATGACGGTAGAAGAAGCAGAGCAAGCACAGTTGCGACTTGCTGCTCTAGCACAAGACATGGGCGTTGCACCATCACAGATGGCTGCTGACTTTGCCGCCGCAGGACCACAACTTGCTAAATTTGGTAGCAATGCAGAAGCGACATTCAAAAGACTAGCCGTGACCGCAAAGTCAACCGGTATCGAAATTAACAGACTATTGAGCATTACAGAAAAGTTTGATACATTTGAAGGTGCCGCAACTCAAGCAGGCAAACTAAACGCTGCTCTTGGTGGAAACTTTGTTAATGCGATGGAACTACTAACCGAGACTGATCCTGCTGCTCGTTTTGACATGATGACCGATGCAATCAAGGATGCTGGTTTATCCTTCGATGATATGTCTTACTACCAGAAAAAGTTCTATGCAGAATCTATGGGACTTTCAGATGTAAACGAACTTGCTCTTGCACTTTCAGGCAATACAGACTTGTTATCACAAAACCTAGGCAAAACATCGGCAGAGATAGAAGAGACTGCTAAACGCGCACAACAAATGCAAAGCATCCAAGAACAATTGAACCTTCTATTTGCTGATATGGTTCCTATTATTGAGCCTGTTATCGCTGGTATGAGAACATTTGTCAGTTTCTTGTTGGAAAACAAAGATGAAGTTCAGGCGTTTTTTGTTGGCTTAACATTTGCCGCTGGTGCCTTGGCTCTTTCGATGGCTCCCGTATCAATAGCAATAGGTCTAATTACTGCTGCTGCTGCTGGTCTTGGATATCTCCTATTCAAACAAACATGGGCTTCTTCTTTCCTTGATGGTCTAGGCAAAATAGGCAACGGCTTTAGTTCAATAGCAGAAATGGCTGGCATGGCATCGGGAGATGTAAAGAGTCTAACGGGAGACATGGACGATCTAGGTCAGTCGATGTTCAAGGGTAAGTCAATTAAGGTTGGTGCGGAGATGACATCAACAGCCCTTGAGGGTATGCAAGAATCAACCATGGCTGCTGCCTCAACAACAAAAGCAGCCGCACCTGTTCTTGCAACTTCTAATGCAGTATCAAATGCAGTTAGTAATGCGAATACTACAAACAACAACTACAATGGTTCTACCGGAGAAACCAAAGTTAACATCAACTTTGCTAACAGCAGATTCAAAGACTTCTTTGATGTTGAGGTCGAAAACTCTATTGGTAGAGCAGCAAGAAAGGCAGTAATCTAAAATGGCTCTTGAATTCGACATAAGAAAATATAACCCAGAAGGAAACAATCTTGTTGATGGCTCTGATGCTCTCGCAAACCAGCGAGATCAAGTAATTTCATTTCAGAATATACGGAACAAAGAGTCTGTATTCTTTAAGGCTTTCATCACAGGATTTAGCGATACATACTCTCCAAACTTTAATCCAGTAGAGGTGTTTGGCAGAACCGACGCGATACAACAATATAAAGGAACCAGCAGAAACATTAGTCTTAACTTTAAAGTTCCTGCTGCATCTGAAAGCGAAGCGTTTGAAAACCTTGGCAGAGCAGGAAAACTTATCCAAATGCTTTATCCTAGTTATGCAAGCGTCTCTAATGCACTCACTCTTTCAGAGGCTCCGCTTGTTCGCTTAAAAGTTATGAATCTGCTAAGTAAAGATCACGAAAACGCACCGGGTTCATCAGAAACATTTCCTCAATTTTATTCAAAATATAAATCAACGGCAGATCCAAATAAAGGCATCCTTGGTGCAATAACCTCTTGTACCGTAAACCACAATATAGAACAAGAAGGTGGTTTTGCAAAAGAAAACAACACAATACTTCCGAAACTAATAGATATTAACATATCATTTACTCCGATACACGAAGAGACTATTGGCTTTACAAGCCTTTATGGCAACGACGGAGAGGCAACAGGAAAAATTGGTAATAATACACGCTCTTTCCCTTATGGTGCTTTACTGAAGCCAGCAAGTAGCCCGGTAGGACAAGGAATACCGCCAAGCGATAGAGCAGAAATGCAGAAAACTTTAGAAGAAGTAAGGCAAGCAGCAGCAAGCGCACAGCAAGCGGAAGATTTAGCAAGAGCACAATTAGAAAAAGCAGCAAGAAAAACTCGCAGAAAAGTTGGAACAAAAAAACAAAAAGAAAAAAGAGCAATAGCAGAGTCCGAAGCAGCAAATAACTTGAATGAAGCAATCAAAAATACCACACAAGCAGATTTATTGTACGACATTGTGGAAACTGACTTCTCTGGATTCCTATAGGATTAACAAATGGCTAACGTAAGAAACAACGAAAGAATAGTAGACAACAACATAGACCACTACAAAGACCTTGTAGGCAAGAGAGGCAAGAAAAGCATAAGGCATTACACAACGCCCACTATGCGACACCCCACTGTATCCGAGAGAGCAGGCACGCCCACCACAGGTCATCTATGGACTGTTGGAGATCGTTTCTATAAGTTAGCACACCAGTATTATGGTGATGTAAACTTCTGGTGGGTTATCGCTTGGTGGAATGGTTATCCAACCGAAGGTCATATTAAAACAGGCGATTACCTTGATATACCTTTGGACCTTCCTGCTGCGCTAGAAGTGTTGGGGGTGTAAGATGGCGGAAGATGTTAAGACTTGGTGTTTTGATTCTGCAACAGATACTCTAGACAAAATACAACAATCGGCAGTAAATTATTATGAAGAATTAAAAACTTATCATGATAGTATTCCTCAAGAAGTATGGTCAAACATCGAATTTGAACCCACTGTTTCAGAGTTACTTAACTTAGAACAAAAGCCTGATTTTGAAAAATTATATGAACTTAATGCTGCGGTTGATATAGATTGGAGAGATAGTAGATACGCAGGTAGTTTGCGCTATTTTCAGGAAAATCCAGATGTAATAAGATTATTCGCGGAAACAAAAGATAGGCTTGCTAAATATCAATATTCTTCTGGAAAGGGACCAGAAAAGTATAAAGAAGAAATACCGACGATACTGGCGGCTGACGGGACCGAAGCCCCCCCAGAAGAATATTGGTTTGCTGTTAATATAATCAACGGTGAGTGGCTTATTTATACAGGTGAGCAACTACGAGAAAACATAAACGGTATAGTGTCTGCTTTGAGGGCATCTCCACTAAAACAAGTTCAGAGTTTTGCTGATGTTTTAATAAGATTCTATAAGGAAATAGAGGTCGCCGCTGTAGCAGCAATGGAGAAATGCCCAACTAAAACACAATTACAAGAAGAATATGAAACAGAAATTAGAAAATTAGTTACTTGGCGTCTGGATTTAGCCGTAGAAGAGGCAAGAGGAAAGGTTAAAGAACTTGAAGATGCAAAAACTTCCAAAAATTCGCAGGCTGCTAAA
>BCSF01000356.1_pt1 | contig 18936 bp, 13 predicted proteins | sample 1016431 | NCBI WGS metagenome assembly BCSF01 (sample SAMD00045685;SAMD00045686;SAMD00045687;SAMD00045688;SAMD00045689;SAMD00045690;SAMD00045691;SAMD00045692;SAMD00045684;SAMD00045690;SAMD00045691;SAMD00045692;SAMD00045684;SAMD00045685;SAMD00045686;SAMD00045687;SAMD00045688;SAMD00045689, study...
CTGCGTACAGAGTGACTTGTAGTCAGAAGAAGGACCGCCAGAAGTACCAGGTGGGTACGCAAATGGACGTTGGCCGAAATTTATATTACTGGTGCAAGCTTGGTAATTCCAGTTTCCAGTTATTGCGACATAGCCTCGCGGATATGGAGAATATGTTCCTGCTGATCCGTCTGTCGCTATGCCCGTAAACGCAGTCCCCTGTGATACACCGTTTTTGTAAAAGGTAAGAGTTCCGTTGTCTGCATCAAAAGCAACACCAATTACATCGCCGTTACCCCATGTCGCTCCGTAGGAGCTACCTTCAGAGTTTCCGTTGCTATTACTTTTATTCGCGTTAGAAAGATAGAGGTATGTATTGTTATAAACTCTATCGCCTTCACCTGCGATACCTACAAAGTTATGCTGTGTATCAATCCACTCAACTTCAAAATACCATTTACCAGACTTCATAGAGATAGTGCTTCGGCCCATATGGGACGTTCCACTGCCAGAACTGGTTAGCTTGAGGTTTCCTTCAGAAAGAGTGTCAGCTGTGTTTTGCAAATTAAGCGTGTTATATGTCGCATAATTGCCAGCGTTATTACCGGAACTATTTTCAACATCTGTAGGTGTGTCGATCAGGCTGTCAATAATTGATTGATCTGGCTTACTGGCAAATGCCATGTAGACATAGTTGCCACCAGAAGCATTTAGGCTGCCAGTAGCGAAATTAGTTTGAAAACCATCACTATGGAAGATAATTGGAGCTGTGCCTTCGGCTTCAGCTGTATTCCACTTAAGGTCTTTATCCAGACTTCTTGCAGAGTCATATACTTCCCAGTTTCCAGCAGAATCAGTGCGCTTGATAGCAACTAGCCTGGGCTTAAAGTTGGTTGTAACTTTGGGACCTAAAGTTTGACCGTTGCCAGAAAAGCTGCCGAACTTACTAAATCCGCTGATTTCAGTCCAGCAGAAGGCGACATATGTAGATCCAGTAGCGTTAATCTCAGGGTTATTACCTAGATAAACTACAGAGCTTGAAGGATGCTTTTGTGCAAATAAATAACTTCCAGTATCTAGCGCATTGGTTGCATTCAAACTCAGCGCACCTAGAGATGTTGACGCATGATAAACAGGCCAGCCATTAGCACTATTCCGTCGTTTGCAAATAACAACTTTTGGGGCTGAACTTAAACCATGACCAAAAGAATCGCCCGAGTCTGTATTTGCTGTGCCGCTTCCGCCCCCGGTGTATGTAACAATACTGAACCCATAAGTATTATTTGCACTGACCTGAACATTAGTCAAACCGGAGCCATCAGTGTTGGCTACGGCATTTCCACCAGCTTTCCAACACCAAGCCACATATCCATTACCACTACCGTTAACTTCAGTATGATTGCTGACAGTAAAACCATCAGAATTTAATGAAGAGACATAACCAAATGTGCTTTCAGCATTAGTGGCGTTAGACACTAAATATTTATCTGCTCCTCGGTTTGAGTCAACCAAAATGTTGTTGTAGCCTCCGGTATTGGTCCTGTTTTTAATCCAAACAAAGTCAGGCTCAAAGCTCAACCCAGTAATTGATTGCGTTCCACCATTGCCAGTCCAGGTAACAGCATCAAATCCTTGATTAGCTGTCGAAAGACCTGGAGCTGAACCGGCAAGGTTAATAGGAGTCCAGTTATTACTACCAGCTTTATCGTTTCCTAGATCAGATGGGTCGCTGAAATCAAGGTGGAAACCAATGGTTCCGTAATTACCTTCATATTCTTTAGGCTGCCAGACTCCATTGGAATCAGTCTCGCCGAAGTCACTTGGTGTGGCTGCGATATTATCTAAATGGTGGAAATCAGCTAAGTAATAATTAGCCTCATTACCTCCTCCCCAAGTTCTACCGCCAATCCGATGTGGTTGACTTGAATGGCCCCAATAAGTGCCACTGGTATTGGCTTGATTTGCAGTGCTTAAGGTTTGACGTACTCCATTAACATAGAAAATAGCTCTATCTGCTGCAGTGCTGTTAGCTTTATCAATCACTAACATAACGTGATACCACGCTGAGCGATCGCGGAATTGAGCAACAGTGCTAGTACTAGTTATATTTTCTCCATGTATCTCAAGCTTTGAATCGGAATTAAATTTCAACTCAAAATAACCAGAACTGGAGCTGCCACAACTTAAAACTGCATAATCATATCCAGTAAACTTCACCCAAAAAGAAAAGGTAAACTTACTTCTATTTCCAGCAGTTGACATACTATTGTCAAGCCTAGAGTCGTCTGATGAATTAAACCTAAGAGATCTTTGAATTTCGTAAGGGCCGGCGCCGCCTTGTCCAGCAGCGCCCGCAAGTTGATTATTAAATACTGCCATATCAATAGTTCCCAGTCCAAACTACTTGAATCTCAGTAGCCGACCGGATTACATAGTCAATACGATCAGTCTTTGAGTTGGTGGCTGTGATCGTGGGCGCAGTACCGCCACTAAACAGAAATGCAGCATCCCATCCACCAACGGTGTAAGGACCACCTGAAGCAGGTTGTGCAATGAAAATAGAGCCAGATTGTCCAGCAGTAGCGTTGCTAACAGTGATGCTGGTCAGGTTTTCAGTCAGCTCGATGTAGAAGTTGTTGGAGTCGTTGAAGTCAATGTTCAACACACCAGAGGAGCTGGTAACAGTTGTGATCTCAGCGCGTTGACCAGCCGTAAAGGTCTGAGCAGTACCAGTGACAGCGTTGTCAGAAGGAAGGCTGGCTTGTGTAGAAACAAGAGAACCGCTTTCCTTCACATACAGCTTGTCTTGGTCAGTTGCATATACGATCTCTCCCTCTTGCAGATCAGCGACGGAAGAGTTCAAATTAGAATAAGTACCGCGTGCAATACGCACGGGAGTACGAGAAGATGGGGTTGGCATTAGAATGATCCTCCGTCAATAGTCAAAGTAGAAGTGATAGTAGAAGAGCCGTTATCAAAGTTTCCAGCATCAATAGCAATAAGCTTGTTATCGTCCACGTACTGCTTAGTTGCAGCATGAAGACTTGCGGTGGGAGCACCAGACAACGTAACTAGACCAGTAAAGGTGCCACCAGCAAGCGGCATCTTTGTGGCAATAGCAGTTGTGTTGGTAGAGATATTGCTTGTGTTAGTCGCAATAGCAGTTGTGTTGGTAGAGATATTGCTTGTGTTAGTCGCAATATTGGAAGCGTTAGTGGTACCAGACGCTGTAGGGTAATACCGATCTTCAGGGTCATTGGCAAAGTACATCTGCCAATTCCAAGAACTATTAGCGGTCAGATAACGCAGCCGGGCTGTCAGACCAGAAGCGCCCACAAAGCCACTAGGAAGACCTGTAAGGGGTGTGAAAGATTCAATACCTGTAGAGTCCTGGACTTCGATGTAATCGCCGTCAGATGGGCTTCCAGGGATTGATGCAACATTACCAATAGGTGCGTAAATAACAGCGTTGGCAACTGCCGTCTGTGCAGCAGTCGCAACAGTCGATGCATCATTTGCAATATCAATAGCGGAGTTATAACCACCCTGACCATCACTCTCACGGGAGTTTGTCAGAGCAGTATTAGCAATATCGATGGCAGCGTTGTACCCACCTTGACCATCACTTTCACGTGAGTTATTCAGTGCAGTGGTCGCATTTGCATCAGCTGTATTAGCCGTATTAACTGCAGCCGTTGCATTGGTGTCTGCTGTATTAGCAGTGTTGACAGCTTGGATCGAGTTAGTCTCAGCGGTTTGTGCTGTAGACAACGCTGTGTTAGCCGTCGAAATTGCGGTGTTTGATTGCGTATACGCGGTATCGGCAACACCCTGAGCGTCAACAGAACGGATACTGGCGTCCTGTGAAACAAACAGAATTTGGTTGAAGTTATCGTTTAGGTCACTGGATCTAATAGCAGAGCCAGCCTGGAAGGTGGCTGGCAATGTATTGTTAGGAGTACACCTAAAGATCCGAATAGGACCAGTAGGTGCAGTGACGAAATTGACAATAGTGGGGTTTGCAGAATCAACGGAGTATTCAGTTGTGTATGCAGGGTACGTATAGTTAGGGTAGGTACCTAGACGGACCTGAACATCGGTTGCATTGTCGTAGGGAAAGGTGAAGGTATAAGCTGTTGTTTGACCATCACCTGTAAAGTCATCATATTGAACTGTAGGATTGCAAGCCATAATTGTCACTTAGGAATATTTTGCAGGGCATCAAGCTCTGCAGCACGATCAGCATCACCTGACTTACGTGCTCTAGTCTCAAGCTTCTTGAGGTGTGCTTCTTCAGCAATTCGATTGACAGTTGCATCTTCAGCTTGGAGTTGAGCCCAAGCATTCAGTTTGGCGGTACGGAATATCTGACTGATACGTGTACCGTGCAAGGTATCATTCGGGCTTAAAGTTACACCATTAGCGTGGTCACGTTCCATATCAAGAATCGATTTCATCACAGCAGGATCCTGGAACAGAAGTTTGAACTTCTCCTCAAGGTTCTGTTGACTAATCAGATATTGGAAACGTGAGATAACTTTCGGATATTCCTTAAGGCTTTGACCATCGGGTGTAGTGGTGAAAGTCTGGTTCAAGTTGACACCAGAACGGAATACCATTTCTCTAGCTTGTGAGCCAATCTTACTAATACGGAATGGAAGAACCCTATTGATCATGTTGGTCATAGGATCCCAATCAGCGAGAGGTTCACCAGTGAAGATGTCATAACGATATGGGAGTTTGCCGTCTTCACCGACCATGAACTCTGCCCACAGGTTGCGGTTCTGGATCTGTTCTTGGAATGATCCTTCTAGTTCACGCATACCAGGGTTAAAGAGTTTACCTATCTCATTCCTCAAACTAGACAAAGGAATCTGGTTATTAACTAGGTTGGCAGCTACAGCACCAGGTGACTGTCCTTTGCCGGACATCAGATCACCAAGCTGCATCAGACCAGCCAGGAAGGTTTTATTGGTTACGTTTGCTGCAATGAGGTACTGGAGTTGACCCAAACGGTCTTCAGTGAACTGCTCACCCATCACACCCTGTGCGTCACCAATGTCGGCGACAGCAGCAAGGAAGGCGTTGAACGGTTCTAGGGACTCATAGCTGACCCAGGTATCACCGATCTTGATAGACCGTGCTTGCCACCTACCGGTCTGCTCCCAAGCCTTACGAAGCTTCTGGTCTGGTGGACCGTTACCAGTCAGGTGACCTCCGAGATACAGAGATCCAGCAAGACCAACAACACCAGCACCAATGGCTTCACGTCCACGTAGGACAGCACGGGCCTGAGCAAGCTCATCAGCAGTACGGATGCCATACCTGACAAGGTCAGGGTGTCCAGCTTCCTTAGACATGATGTCCGCAGACTCTTGAAGGAAGCGGTTAAGGATCGGTGTGTACTTACCAGTCAGTTGCAGGGCGTTGACACCGGTCTTCATGAACAGGCCAACAAAAGGCTTGATTGCTGGTAGTTGCTCCAGACCAGCCTGAATGCGCTGTGCATACTCAGGAAGGTCACCAGTCAGAGCTGCCTCCTTCCATTGGAAGTTGGCAAACTCATCAGTCAGTTCACCGTTAGAACGCCAGACACTCTTGTTAAACCGCTTCTCCGCTTCACGGATAGCAGTCTTCATCTCAGCATCACCTAGCGCACCACCGGTCTCAACCATGCGGTCATAGACTTCGTTGAAAGCTTTAGCCCGTGCATTACCACGAGCAATCATCTGACCAAAGAATGAGTCAGCGGCTTTCATAATTCGAGGTCCGTAGGACAGGAACGGGTTTTGATTCAAACCACGCATCATCCGATAGACATTGAACATGGCTTTTTCACCATCAGTACCGCGTACTGCATAGTGAGCTGCCATAGCTTCAAACTCATCACCAACCTGTTGGGTCGTATAACCACGGAAGTCGCCGCCGTTATCGAAGTAAGTATTGAAGTCAGCAACAGCTTTACGCCACGCCTCAGGGATGCTCTCAAGGAGACCACCGATCTGAGACAGCGCAGCCATTTTGGTCTTACGGTCACCAGTCACAGAAGCGCCAACAATCGCTGCAGCCGGACGCATCATGGTGTTGATGCCAGTACCAACGACAGCACGAACAGGAGTCTTGGGACCGGACAACATGGAGTTGATACCCATGGTCATCAGTTCACCCACAACCTTGTTTCGTTGGAATCCACCAGGACCTGAGTAACCCTTCAGACGTTTAGCGAAGAACTCATCCATGTCAGCCATGGTCATGAGGTTGCCGTTAGAAGCAGCAGAGAAATAGCGGAAAGCTTCAAACAGTTCACCGGTCTCGTCTTCACGGATGACCTGAAGCAGCAGATCAGTCTGTGCAGCAGCACGTCGTTTAGCTTCAGCAGCAATCTCTAGTGCAGCCTTAGATCCAGGCTTAGGACCTGAGCCAGGTGCACGGAACTCACGGAGTCTGTTAGCGATCAAAGAAGTCGTCTGTTGACGAATCCCTTGCAGAGTCTTGAAGCGGACAGCAATCTCATCCAGCATTTCACCAGCAGCTTTGCTATCAACAACACCGTCAACACTCAAAGAAGCACGAGAGATATCCCGCATCTCTTGGGAGAGCTGACCAAGGACAACATCAGTCATCTGTACCTGGGCTTGAGTCAGAGCGCGTACACCCTTAGAACCCTTACCTGCACCGATGTAATCAGCAGCATCGTCATCAAAGGCGTAGATGAAATCAAGAAGCTGCTCAGAAGTGAAGTTAGAAGCACGTCCATTAGGGGTAATAAACTCCTGCAGGTTCTGTGCAGCGAAAAGCATGTCATCTACAAGCTCCTCAGAGGAAGCACCTTTGTAGAGGTTCCGATACTCTTCGTTCTGGAACAGCGCCTTAGCCTGTTGTTGGATGACCTCAGTATCAACACCTGATGTTTCGGCCATCTTGTGGATCTGAGCAGAAGTCAGGACACCACGGTTAGATCCATACTTACTGCCGAAGTTAGATCGGCTATCAGTCTGGCCACGCACAGCCTTCAGGGGCACTGAAGAACCGGAGGACAGGGGGTAGTTAGAAGTATCTGTTTTGTCAGCGTTGTAGTACGCACCAGGTCGTGGTGCACCTTTTTCAAGGTCAAGCTCCAGTTGGTCAGCACCAATATCGAGGTACTGATTACCTTGCTTGGTATTGAACTTTGCATAGTTACGAATCTCTCCCCAGTCAATACCTTTTTTATATGCCATATCAATGGCGAGGTCTTGACGAACAACTTCATCGAGCTGGTCCCAGGAGGGTCTATACCAGGCTTCAGTGTCAGCAGTAGCCTTAGCAGGGTTGTTCCAGGTCTCTCGCCACTGACCAATGGTGATGTCTCCATCGATAACACCACGGCTCTTAAGTGACTTGAAGTACTGGGTTTCGTACTCAGTCTTTGCAAGACCAGTAACCCTGACAGTCTTTGCTTGATACTCAGCAGCTTCAGACTTAGTCAGAGATTTATTGATCGTTGACAGGCTGTCAGAGATCTTTTCTGTTGGTTTAGTAACCTCAGTAGAAGGGAGGCCTTTCAGCTTGCGGTAGCCAACACCGGCTGCTTCGAGAGCAGCACCTGCAGCACCGCCAATACCCATAGACTCAAAGACATTCAGGAATGCACGTTGAGCAGGAGATACGTCACGACCGTCTTCAAGCTGCAGAAGGTTCTGTGCAAAGACAGGGTTGGACTTGATCAGTGATTCAGTAAGACCAGCTTCTTCAGTAACAGTCGAATCCCAGACATCAACAACACCACCCTTCAGTGCATCTGCACCCAAACGCTTAGCAAGTGCAGTCTTACCAGCGACGTTGACAACCTTACCGGTCTTATCAACAGTCTTGCCAGCCATCATTACGCCACGGATACCCTTGATACCCATGCCGAGTTTGCCGACACCGACCATACCGACACCAAAGTCAGTAACGTCACGGATAAACTTGCCCCACCTAGTCTTGGGCATCTGCTGTCCGTTGAACTTCAGATTAGAAGCAAAGGAGTAAGGGTCTTCTCCTTCGTTTCGTTGTTGATAGAACTCTGGGTCAAGGTATTTACCAAGGTCAACAGTGTTATTCCAAGCGTTCTGAAGGCCAGTAACAACAGCACGACCTGCATCTTCAAGGTTCTCCTTGACACCAAACTCATTAGCATCGAGGGTTTCGTAGGTACTCTTAGGTGTACCGTCTTCATTGGTCTTAGCCGCTACTTCATCAGCAACAGCGTCAACCTTTTGCTGACGGTCTAGAGCACCCTGAGCAGCTGATACAGCACTTTCAGGATAATCATCGGGATTATCAACTACATTTTGATATTGCGCCTGACGCTGCTGTTCAGGCGACAGCTCATTTAATTCATTGTTCATTATGTTTAAAAAGGAAGGAACCGCCTAAAAACTGCATACGTTAATGCACAGAATAAGAAGGTAGTGGTGGATATTGGATCAACAATAAAGTGACTACTTTCTATTGGCTGAGTGGGCGTAGATAGCTTGATCGATTTCGTGGTTTGCGAAGGCGGTCCCTTGTACTCGTGTGTCTTGCTGGATCCTATTGACGATGTCTAGAGTTTCTTCATAGGAAAGGTTGTCTTTTACACCAATCCAACGACCTCGGATACCAGAAGTAGGGTCACCGGGGAAGTCCCGCATAGTCATGCGGATATAGGTGACTGCAAGTTTGTCTTGTGTAGCTGCATCAAACAAAGAATCACGAGTAATACCACCAGGTCTGCCACGATTAAATACATCCTGGAGTGTAGATCCAAGGAATTGATAGCGACCAGCAGCATGAAGCTGACCAGCTGCTTGCTTATCCATGATCTCCCCAACAGTCATCTGAATCAAAGGCTTCTTGAAGTACACAGCGCCAGTGTTAGAGCCGATAGCCCTAGAACCGCCGTGTGTTCCACCAAGGTTCATGGCGTCATAACCACCGTGAACAGTGTCATTAGACGACTCGTAGGAAGCAATCAAGTTCAGAAGAGGACGATAGACCTCAAGTCCTTGAGCACCTTGTGCACGGGCTTGATTAACAGAACCCATAAACACACCTGCAGCTGTAGCAGGTACACCTATTCGGTTTAGGAAACCGGGAGAGATACCCTCAGCAGCATCTTCGATACGTGTGAGAGGAAGACGATAATTACCGTATAGAGCCGCTTGGCGGTTAAACAGAACCTTCCAGGGTGTGTTGGTATAACGAGCCAAACTCGTCAGCCAAGCAGGAGGTTGACCTGTTTTAATGATGTTAGGTATTTCTGATGCCCAGCTATTAGGATCATTGATATCACCAAGGAGTGGCTTCTCGTTAATAACTGAAGAGTTGGTGTCAATAAGCTTGGTTGTCTGAGCCCATTTAGGGGAGTTGACAATAGGTGGTTTAGTCACCTGTACAAAGCCAGAGTTATCACCGCTAACAACTTCTCCGTTTGCTTTGATACGCTCGTAAATACCTTTACCACCTTTAGCATTAAGATCATCAAGGTGATTAAGCATTAACTCTTGAGCAATCTGGTCATCGGTATAGTTGCCATACTTGACATCATTGCGACGTTGGAAGTATTCACGAGCAAACTCTCGCTTCATGATTCCAATCATTCCTGTTGCCATGAAGCCGGGATCAACCTGGTTTGAGGTACCGGCTGCAGACTTAATGGCTTGAGCAAGAGTATCCGTATAAGACTTCAGACCTTTACTACCATTGCCACTGCCGCTCATACCGGTAGCAGAAACAAACTGCTGACGTTGTGTAGGAGATAGGGCGGGGAACTTGGCGGCAAGTTGAGCTTCAGTAAAGGTTGCACCAGATGCAATCTCGTCCTGAGCCATCTGATATTGGGCAGCTCTGTCAACTGGCAAAGCTCTAGTGACAAGAATATCTTGAAGAGCACCACGAGGGGTGAGACCTTTTTCAGCCAAGGTGTTGACTATGTATTGAACCTCATCGTCACTCAATCCATCACCCTTTGCTTGACGCACAGCTTCCTTTTCAAGCCGATCAAAAAGCTGGTCTTCAGCAAACTTCTCATCACGGAACTGCTTCTTATCTTGCTCGGTAATAGCGTCATTAATACCTTTGATCAGCTTTCTACCCTCAAGCCCATTTTTACCAAGGTACTGTTCTTCGAAGGTAACTTCCTTACCACTAATAGTGAACTTCTGCTTTCGAAGGTTAGACAAAAACAACTGGGCACCATCAAAGTTTCCGTTCTTAACCATCTGAGGAACAGTCTCAAGGATCCGTCTACGAATCACACCCATGGCATCACGATCATTACCTGACTCTGAAAGAATGAAGGTTTCAAGAGCCCGGGGATCTGACTGCATTGCTTCAGACAGGTTGACAATACTTGTGCGGAACCTATCCTCTTCTTCCTTTTCAAACTTTTCTTGTAGTTTCGACCTGAAGTCAAGATCATCATTGTCCTTGGTCTTCCTCATATTGGGGAAGATGTACTGCTCAGCAAATGCAAGATCGTAACCTTGATATGCTTTCAGAAATTCACTGGTAAGAAGACCTCTGATCTCTTGATAATCGTCTTCATTAAGACGGTCGTAAGCTTCTTGAAGTGAGACCTCTTTGCCACTTTGAAGTTTAAACTTCTTGTTCCGTACTTCAGGGCTTTTGAGATGAGCATGGTAAGCAGTGCCAGCATTTTTAGCCAGCTCCTTCTGGGCACCCAAAAGAATCCAACCATCTAGATCACGGATCTGTTTGATCTCAGAAGCAGACGCACCGTTTCTCTTAAGTTTTTCAATAATTCCATTAGCTGCTGTATGTTCAGCTAACAGCTCGTCTTCAGATTGCTGAAGAGTCTTGAGTTCTTCTGCTGTAAGACCAGTGTGGAAGATAAGAGACATACCTTCTCTTTGACGGTCTTCCTTGTACTGGTCATAGATCTCAGCACCAATCTTTCCAGCTTCTTGAGAAAACTGGGAGAGGCGGTCATAGCGACTCCTCTCCATCTCAGCTTGCTTCTTTTGTTTGTCAATCTGTTGTTGACCACGGTTACGTAAGGCTTGCTCGTAAGTTCGCCTAAACGTTTCTTCCAAATTAGCGTTTCTATCTAAAGCATCCCGTACCTGACTTTGGTCATATTGAAAGTCCTGTAGGTTTTGCTTCTTGTTCTGAATGGTCTTTGCGTATGCAGTCCGTAGATCGTCAATCCGCTTCTGCCCAGCTTGTTTAATGCGATAGGCGTTATCGGGTAAGTCGATGGCATTGAAGCCACTGCTACGTGCAGACCCTCTGAATTCAGCCATAGTTAAAAATTATTAGAGGAATAGACCTGCTACTTGCAGACCAACATTTGCGACATCCCCCACATCATTCCAGATACTTGTCTTGCCCAGAGCGCCTTTAATAGGCTTAGGAGGCCGCATAGGAGCGTCTGGCATAGGTAGCCTAGAGACAGGTGTCTTGAAGGGAACAGGGAGCGGCACAGGCTTCTTAGGACGTTGTTGAATTTGTCCTTGTGCTCGCCGGTTTGCAGCGTACTCATCAAGCTTGATCTTATTCTTATCAGCTTGGAATTGAAGTTTCGCAGAATCGAAGGAAGTCCTGATCTTATCTTTAGCAAGTTCGTTACGCTTGATGCTCAGCTTATTCTTATCGTCAAGACGCTTAGAAGAGATAGCGTAGTCACGCTCTGACTTCCTAAAGGAGGAGTCAACCTTACGTTGATCGAAACCAAGCTGAGCAACAGTCTCTGCAAGTGCAAGATCGAGCTTAGAGTCTTCAATCTTAAGTTTACTAAGCTGACGACTAGTAGTCAGTGAATCAATCTCTTTACTTGCTGTGTTGATCTGCTTGTCCTTTTCTTTAAGACCTTTTTGGTAAGTCTTAGTACCAGTGATCTTAGAATCAGCCAGATCCTTATCCTTTTTAGCAAAGACAAGTTCATCTACGAGTTGAGCCTGAGAACGACCGTATTCAGCCAAAGCACTTGAAGTCTCTCGTTCAGCACTAAGACCTTCACGACCTGATGCTCTAGCTGTACCTACTGCTTTTTCCCGTTCAATAATTGCAGAGATACGCTTATTGAAGTTAGGTACCTGCTGTTTCTCGTACGCAGTCTTAGCAGCTGTCGTATCCCAGCCAGCAGAGGAGTCGAGAAATTTGATATCAGCATCAAGCTTGTCTTCTGCATAAGAGAATTTAGCCTGTTGCTTTTTACCGGATTCAGTAACAAAAGTCTGTTGCTCTTTATTCTCTTCCTTATCCTTTTCAGCAATATCCTCAGCAGCCTTCTTCTTAGAGGCTATTGACTCAGTAGCAATATTCTTAGATTCAGTTGCAAACGTTCTATTGCTATCCAGTAATCCAACCTCAGATTCAAGCTGAGATTGCTGATCTTGGAAGGTAAAATCCTGGTCTTGCATATCAAACCTTCTTTTGATCAACGCTTCATTCTTGACACGTCGAGCAGACTCCAAAGCAATAGCACCTGACATAGAGTTCAGTTCGACTTGCTTGTCGTAGTCCTTAAGAGACTGCTTATAAGCCTGATTATCTAGGTTGTACTGACGCTGCTGCAAACGAGATTGATACTTGAAATCCTGCTTAGCGATCTGATCCTTGACACGGGCTGTTCTACGCAGGTTAGCCTGCTGAAGATTACGATCAGCTTTAGCCTTTTCGTACCTAGCATCATTAGTCTTATTAGCATAATCGTACATCCGACGATCATACTTATCCTGTTTCTCAACCTGTTTATTTTGAGCTTCGATTTTGCTATTAGTAACCCCTCCTAAAGACATTTATTCACCTCCTCTAAGTCAACATCTGGTGGATCCATTCTGTGATACCAAGCGGTAAACACCCGGAGTTCTCGTTCAATTTCTTTCATTTTGTCATAGCCTTGTGTTAGGTAAGCAACCAACGGAAGTAATTCATCAATATAAAGTCTCAAAGTCCTAGCATGAAGTCTGTCAACAAGATCATCACTTTTTTCAAAGTCATTAGCTCTAAGCCAAGTATTCCAAATAGTAACGTGTTGAGAGACCAGCATGTCATAGTTTTCTCTGAAAAACTTATTCATATGTAAATTAACAAGCAGCTCTTGTACACAATTAAAATAAGCTTTATTGTCTACCTCACGATCTCCATCGACAATATCATCAATAACTCGTGAAGTAAAAAAAATAATAGCAAGATAATCAAAAGCACCTTTGTCGTCTCCAGCTGCTCGTCCAATTAAGTCAGTAGTTTTGTTGAGAATTACTTGTCGTTGTGCATCGGTTGTCATGAACGTTGGTAGTATCTAGGTGAATATTGACCCTCCCAAGTCATGCTCAAAAGCGAGACTGGGTAAGGTGAATCAGATGAAATTTCAATGTCAAAGTTATCGTTGCGTTGATGAACAGGGAGGATAAACATCCGTTCGTCATCAATGGGTGCGCTGTCAAGGAGGTACCAGTTCGACTGTTCGACACCACCTACAGTTTCAGCATCACCTTCTCCTCGTGGTGTCAACTTGAACGAGACAACACCTGTCTTACCCATAGCAAACTTAAGCCGAGAGATATTAAGAGAAGCTGTGAAGTCAGTCGTTTCTCCTTGTCGGTAGTAGATCTTTGGAAGTTTAATTTTATAAGGATAGGTAAACCCAAACTGGATATCTACAGAAGAAAGGTCGTCATCAACCGTATAGGTAGTATCGTTGACCTTGGTAACAGCGTAGATCTTACCGTTAGATGTGTCACCAGTAGTCGTATCGTACGTTGTAATAACGATAGGTTTCCAATCTGAATTATTAGGGTCAGTAGCTTCTGATGTGATGGTAGTGACACCATTGCTAACAGTCTTCGTCGGAGTATGTAGGTAGTCTAAGGTTGGATTAGTAACAGTCTCACCGTCTACACTTTTCACCAATGGTGTATCAGTGTTCGGGTTGATATAACATGTTACTGCAGATACTTTAGAGTTAGCAGATACAACAAACTGAACTGCATCCTGCTTGACGAAACCGTTCAAGACCTTTCCAGGAAGTCGCCAGCTGAACCAAGAACGTAGTGGTTCCTCACCTTCTACCATCAAAGAACGGAAGAAATAAACGTACTCCTTAGAGTTATCAATCAGACCAATAAAGTCATTTTGATTGCTTCGGAATGCACGGTTGATATCCTTAGGTAGCCAAGTGGTGACGATCTTGCTTTCGTCAATAACTACGGGGTTGTTATTATCACCCCTTGTACGCATCGACATCAGCCTTGAATAGCTGTCAGCCTTAGCAACGAAATAGATTTTATCTTTGATAAGGAGGGGATCTACCAGGTTAGATACTTGGTACTGAGAGATTGATGAAATAGATGCAGTAGAGGGTGTCAGCACATTGCTGTTACCTGAGGTCATCACAAACTGCTCTTGTGTGCCGAACAGTACTAGCCCTTGGGTCATAGGCTGCACAGCAAACAAGCTGACGTCATCAAGACTAGATGCAGTCAGATCGATAGGATCAGCGTCAGTAGTGGTAAGTGCACTGTTCCTCCAGAAGTTAAGAAAGTCCAGAGGCTGACTCATGATTACATTATCAGCAGAAACGAATCCCAATCTATTCTTATAGAAAAACAGGTTCGAAATTTTTTGCCCAACAAATGAAGGCTCTCTACTGTTTGCTTTATCGATTTCTACACCAGAGACACGATTACTCCAGGAAGGAGCTTGGAATACAAAGGAGTCAGTTGTGGTACGAGTTAGAGTATAGGGAAGAGTAGTGTTATCAAATTGATACTTCTGACCTGGTGGTAAACCTCAGACGACGTAGTGCCATCCCACTTAATAACGTAATCATCCTCTTCACCGGTGATCCCTTTGATACGGTAGATGTCATCTATAGCCAAGGAACTAGCTGCAGGAAGCTCTTCCAAAGTATTGACATTACCTGTCAGAGTGCCAGTCGAAGTGGCTGTTGACATTGCAACAGTCGTGTTCGTGTTAAGTAGATACATCACATCACGACGCTGCACATGACGGAACTGTTCTTTAGTTCCATCGAGGTATGTGATTGTCGAGATTGCAGAACCATTTGGTGCATCTAAAATACTGGCGACAGCACCTGTGTCCAGGTTCCAAATCTTCATTGTGTCTGAGTAGACAGCACCAATATATTTTTCTGAATGGTCTTCGTAAGTCAGCGTAAAAAAGTATGCGTCATCAAGATCGGTAGAGTTACCTAGTTCTACATTGAACATAGTCGCAGGACGCTTCACAAGACCAAACGTTGTGTCTGGATAAGCGTTGGTAGCTTCGAAGACTGAGCCTGGCTTCTTGTTTTTATCTGGCTCACGAGAGACACCAGACAGGTATTGTTGAATAGTTTGTGATACTGCTGCCATTAGAACCTGCTCAGTGAATCAATAGGTTGATAAGGTTGATACCCTTGCTTATGGGGATCCAATCCAAAGAACGAGTAGTCACCCTGACTGGTCTCATATTCCAAGGCTTGTGCACGGCAGTAGTCTTCACGCTGCTTCAGCATTTGATATTGCTGGGTATCACCTGTAATCCTTGAGCTACAAATAGTTGCTGCTCTAGCAATGATGTAGTTAAGGATGGGGATAGGAAGAGTCTCAAAGTCGTAGTAATAGACGATGTCACACAGTGGGTCATACTTCCAGGTATTGCTGTGCTGTTCCTTATCACGCAGGAAATACTTTCCGTCGTCAGTGCGTCGGATAATACTGTTATGGTTTTGGTTCTCTAAGTTGTTGGAAAGATCTACACGCAGTTCAGTACGTGTGTCAGACAACAGAATGTAATCGACATAACCAGTGGTAGCTGACCGCTTGAGTCTGACGTTCTTCTCCGTATTGAAAGTCCAGCCTTCAGCTTGAACATCTCTAGAGGTTGAGACCAAAGTATTCCAAGCAATCGAAACGTCCGGGTTTGATGTGTCTAGGGTAGTTACAGGAGCCTGACCAATAGATTGAAGCAGCTCATTAACAGCAGCCTTCTGCTCAACAGTAGGGGAAGCTGGTAATTCTCTGTATGATGTTTGCTTATTTGCCATTGATTATTATTCTCAATAAGGAGTTAAAAAAAAGGGACCCGAAGGTCCCCTTAGATCATGCACGACTGATAGCAGGTGAGTCGCACTCAGAAGTGTGATAAGCGAAACGAAGGTTCTTGGTCTCGCTATAAACGGTAGACGCAGACACAGCAGAGCCATATCCTTTTTGCGTCTCAGCTACCGACTTACGGATAGCAGTGTTACCACCGGAGATACCGGAGGTAGCGCCAGAAACACCATTGTTTCCAGCAGCAGTAGTTGGGTTAGCCATAATTATTGCAGCGGAAGAGCTTCAGGACTTGACTGAGTAGTAGCTGCTACATAGGTCCCGCCATAAGCGAGACCCACCGAGCCACCACGTCCATACTCAGCCTTGGTTTGAGGGTTGTAGGTCTCAGAAACAGCTGTACCTACACCAGTATTGATTTTGATAGAACCAATGTTTCCAGGACGAATAGACATGGTTTACCTCCTATCAGCCAGCTTGCAGCTCGATGGCGCAAGCAGGGTTCAGAGTGCCGACACCCATAGCCAGGCGACCGACAATCACGTCACCCTGGTACATGGTCTTCACGTCCGAACCAGTGGTCTGGACAGAAGGACCGATGCCCTCGACAACACCAGCGGCATCCTTCATGTAGATGAGGCCACAGGAGTTGGTGAAGTCACCAGAGTAATCATTGTTCTCACCGTCAACGCGAGCGACAGCGCCGCCAGCGCCTGAACCGGTAACCATGAACGGCAGGTTGTTGGAACGCTTGATAGAGATACCAGCGATCTCGTACAGACCTTCGCCGCTGTTCAGGTTGCCCTGAGTGTTACCGAAGTCACGGTTGAGGATGTTGCTGTCAACCTGAGACACCAGTGCGTAATACTGGCGAGGAGACAGGACAGCGGTGCGTCCTTCACGGGGCACATTCTTCTCATCCAAGATCGAGGCGGCTTCGAAGAAGGCGTCCACGAGGTGTTGTGCGGAGTACTGGTTACCAGCACCCAGCTGGATGATCGAACCACCGGGCTCGGGGCCAGGTGCAGCAGTCACAGGATGTGCTTCACGAGCAGCCTTAGCAATGGTGCGGAACACCTTCTTGTCATAGGCTTCAGCCAGAGCGTGGCCGATCTTCTTAGAGATCTCGGAGCGCAGGGAGTAGTGAGCAAGAGTCTCATCGAGGTCATAGATGAAGGCGCTGGAGATCAGCAGGTCATCCATGACGATGGTCTTCTCTGCCACCGGGGGATCACCACTACCCAGAATCGGAGTTCCAGGGGTGTGGTACGAAGCTTCCATCCGACCGGTAAAGATGAACTGCATAGACTTACCGTTACGCAGGGTACGGTTCTGAACAGTTCCTTTAGCGATACAAGCTGACTCGTACGCTTTGAACATCTCGCCTGAGAACAGTTTGAGATACGTCGCGTACTTAGCGTCATAGTTAGCCCCACCTTGGGTGAGGTTAAGAGTTGACGGGTTCGAGTTAATCGAACCAATCGGGGTAATAGTAGTGTTAGCCATTTTAAAGAGAGGTTTGTATGATGATTCCTCTCTGACGTCAGAGATATTTAGTTGTATATGTGTGGTCTATCCCACCGTCTAGACGGCTAATGGGTATCCTCGTAAGGGCCAGAAGCCAATGACTGGGGGAGGAATCGAACCTCCCCTACACCATCAGTCGATCTCTTTATAGATCACGCCGCGATAACGAAGGGCATCAGTGTGATAACGCTGAGCACGCTTTTTCTGTGAGGCGAGGAAACGAATGAGATTGATAGACATAGTTCGTACAAAGATAAACTCAAGCCCCGTTCCATGCTTGAGCAACATGCGTCCCGAAGGATGAACGTACGAATAGTGATCAGGATGCTACGAGTGCAGCAGCAACAGGTGTGCCATCAGCAGTGTCACCAGCAAGCACGTCGCACTGAGCAACACGCTGTACGCTGGTACCGTCGCTGAAGTTGTCACCATAACCAGTGGTCACGTTGAACCATTGGTCACCAGTAGTCTTCACGACATACTGGACTTGAAACTCATTAGCACGATTTTTAGGATTGTAAGCAAGTCCCATGATAGTTATCCGATAGAAGGAGCAGTCAGTGCTACAGGAGTAGTGTCTGCTGCTGCAAGATCAAGTGGAAAATTGTGTGCATTACGTTCGTGCATAACCTCAAAGCCGAGGTTGGCACGGTTGAGAATGTCAGCCCAAGTGTTGATCACGTGGCCTTGACTCTCAGTAATTGATTGGTTGAAGTTGAAACCATTGAGGTTAAAAGCCATGGTGCTAACACCGAGAGCTGCAAACCAAATTCCAACCACCGGCCAAGCAGCAAGGAAAAAGTGCAAGCTACGGCTGTTGTTAAAAGAAGCGTATTGGAAGATAAGACGACCAAAGTATCCGTGGGCAGCCACGATGTTGTACGTTTCTTCTTCTTGTCCAAATTTGTATCCATAGTTTTGACTAACCTCTTCCGTTGTTTCACGGATCAGACTAGAAGTCACTAGGGATCCATGCATCGCGCTGAACAGGGCACCACCAAAGACACCAGCCACTCCCAACATGTGGAAGGGATGCATCAAGATGTTGTGCTCCGCTTGAAACACGAGCATGTAGTTGAATGTCCCAGAGATTCCAAGTGGCATACCATCCGAGAAGGAACCCTGACCAAATGGATACACCAAGAAGACTGCAGTAGCAGCCGCGACTGGTGCGCTGTAAGCGACGAAGATCCATGGGCGCATACCTAGTCGATAGCTAAGTTCCCACTCTCGTCCCATGTAAGAAAAGACCCCAAGGAGGAAGTGGAAAACTGTGAGTTGGAATGGACCCCCGTTGTAGAGCCATTCATCAAGTGTATTAGCTTCCCAAATTGGGTAGAAGTGAAGTCCGATGGCATTGCTGCTCGGAACGACGGCTCCCGATATGATGTTGTTTCCATACAAC
>BCSF01000357.1_pt1 | contig 18842 bp, 11 predicted proteins | sample 1016431 | NCBI WGS metagenome assembly BCSF01 (sample SAMD00045685;SAMD00045686;SAMD00045687;SAMD00045688;SAMD00045689;SAMD00045690;SAMD00045691;SAMD00045692;SAMD00045684;SAMD00045690;SAMD00045691;SAMD00045692;SAMD00045684;SAMD00045685;SAMD00045686;SAMD00045687;SAMD00045688;SAMD00045689, study...
ATTGAGAATAAGACTCATTTGCAATTATGCCTTACCTATCTACTGGCTCCACTGAGCTTAAAGCTGTTAATCAGATCCTGGCGTCAGTTGGTCAGGCTCCTGTAACCACGTTGACAACTGAAGAAACTCTTATCGTTAGTGAGGTAACCAGGTTTACTGGTTCTATCTCCGGCACCACTTTGACTACTGAAACTGCTAACATCCCTGTCGGTACTTATATCGGCGGAACTGGTGTTACTACTGGTACGTCTATTGCTGTTGCTGGTGTGGAAGCTGTACCTGCTACTGATCCTGTCACGTACGAATACACTCTGAACATTTCTCAGACTGTGGCTGAACGTACGTTGACTCAATCTAAGGTAGAGACAAGAGTTGAAACCCAAGCCAACCCGGACGTTGCGATTGCACTCAACACCCTGAGAGAAGTGTCACGTGAGGTACAGAGCGAAGGATGGACATATAATAAAGAATTTAATTACGAACTCACACCTGATTCTAACAACGAAATTATCATCCCTGATAACATGCTGCAGGTAGATCTCAACATCTCCTCTAAGCGTTCAGGTAATCGTCAGTTTGACAGCATCATCCGTGGAGGCAAACTCTACGACAGAATCAAACACTCGTACAAGTGGACAGACGAAAGTGTATATGTTGATGTCTTGTGGTACTTTGAGTGGGAGCATATTCCTGATGTCGTGCAGGCATACATCGTAGCACGTGCTGCTACTGTTGTGTCTAGCCGGATCATTGGTGATGGTAATCAGTACCAGATGTTGCAACAAAAAGAAGCGTATGCACGAGCTATGGCTCTGGAGTACGAATGCAACCAGGGCGATTATTCCTTCTTTGGTGAACCGCAGGGTGAGAATTATTACAATAGCTACAAACCGTTCCATAGCCTGCAACGATAATGCCAGCAGTAACACAGCAAATTCCTAACTTTCTTGGTGGTGTATCCCGCCAAACAGATGATAAAAAACTACCCAACACGTTGACCGAATGTGTCAATGGCTACCCTGATCCTACCTTTGGTCTCCTGAAACGTCCAGGGATGCGTCACATCAATGTTCTTAAAAAGGCAGATGGTACTGCTTTTAGTAAAACAGAGTTAGCTGATGCTGCATGGTTTTTTATTGACCGTGGTGCTGCTGGTTCTTATGTTGGATGCATTAAAGGTACAGATATCTATGTATGGACTGCGGAAGATGGTACGTTCTGTACCGTTACCAATACTGGTACTGCCTATCTGACTGGTACCAAGCAGTCTGATTACCATTTCCGTAGTATTCAAGATGTTACCATTATTACTAATAAAACGGTAACAACTGCAAAACAAGCGGATGCTACATTTGTAGCTAATTCACAGGCAACTCTAAAACTTAAGACTCTTATTAACGGTGACATCCATACCATAAAAATTAAAGGTACATCTGATGGTACAGAGTATAGCGCTACAGCTACTGTACAATCCTCTGCTACGTTTAATAGCTTCCTTACAGGTACACATGCTAGTCATGAGCTTTTAGGAGCCATTAAGACGCTTATAGAGGCGCGTCAGACTGCAAGCGATACAGAGTTTGATGGTAAATGGTACCTTAACTCCTACGCTAATAGTATCCAGATTCGACGTACAACTGAATCTAATGCTGTTGTAGTTGATGCTGAGCCTGGTAGCAGTGTTACTTACAAGTACTTCCAGCTTAGTGGTCTTGGTGGCGTTAGTAACGACGCTTTGGAAACATTCCAAGACGAGGTAACTACCATTGATTTGTTGCCGCTAGAGTCATTCCATAATCATACTGTTAAAATCTTAAACAGCTCTACTGCTGAAGATGATTATTATCTAAAGTTTGTTGCTGACAACGGTGTGGGTGGTTATGGTTACTGGGAAGAAACACGGGCACGTAATGTCTCCCCTGGCTTAAATAACACGACTATGCCACATGAACTGGCTAATACTGGTGCTACTACGTTTACCTTTGGTCCTATCACTTACAAGGAACGTAAAACAGGTGACACTACTACTAACCCAGACCCTTCATTTGTTGGTAAGAAGATTGCTTGTACATTCTTTTTTAACAACAGGTTTGGTGTCCTGGCTGAGGATAATGTAGTTCTAGGTGTAGCCAACGACAACTACAATTTCTTTTTCAGATCCGCGCTGACTGAGGTTGATCCGGATCCCGTTGACTTAAATGTATCAAGCGTCCGTCCTGTAAGACTGTTTGAGGTGCTTCCTTCACCACAAGGTTTGTTGCTATTTAGTGAACGTCAGCAGTTTCAACTATACGCTTCAGATGCTAGTGACATTACAAAGGCTACTGCATTGATCCGACCGCTGTCTAATTATGAGATGGAACCAAATGTCCGTCCCGTAGACATGGGTACCACTGTATCTTTTATCAGTAAAGTACCTGGGTACAGTAAAGTCTTTTCATTGGCGCTACGTGATGTAGAACAGACACCTATTGTTGTGGATATTAGTAAAGCTGTTCTTGAGTGGCTACCGGATACGGTTGATTTTATGCTTACAAGTCCGCAAAACTCTCTTGTAATGCTTATTGATCGCGATACATCTTATATGTATTCATACCGATTCTACAATAACGGACAGGAAGATTTATTCCAAGCATGGACTAAATGGGAAATACCTGGTAAATTACAGGTTGCAGAGGTTTTGAACGATGATGTTACCATTGTATCTCAACATGAAGACCAATATACCTTAGGTATTATTAGTCTAGATGAGCTGCCTTCTGGTGACGTTGTGTCGACATCTTCTAGCTATACAGGTAACGTCCCACTTGATATGGCAACACGTCCTGTCAAACCGCACGCTGATGTCGATGCTGTGGTGTATGACGAGACTAATGACATCACTAAGATCTACGTCCCGTACACACCTATTGATGATAAAGAAGCTATCATGCTTCTGACTGTACCTACTGCTGATGACGGTACAGATGATGAGCTAGACTCAGATCAAGGTTATTGGGCAACAGCTATTGAGCGCATTGAACCTAGCACTAACTATAGGTACTTTGAAGTAAAAGGTAAGTTTACTGATTATGCTGATGGTATCGTAGTGGGCTATGGTTATGACCTAGAGGTTACAATGCCTAAGTTCTATTTCCAACAGGGTCAACCAGGTGCTGATTATACAGCTACATTGATCATCAATAGAATCCGTTTGTCAGCTGGTCGATCAGGTGCGATCCGTTTCAAGATCAAACCAACTGGATCTAACGAATGGAAAGATGTACAGCATACTATTGAAGCTGGTGTATATCAAGGTGATACCAATCCTGTAATTAACGAGCAGATTTTTACTCTACCTATTCACCAACGTAATACTAATTTTGAACTTAAAGTGACAAGTAATTTTCCATACCCTGTATCGTTGGTGTCAATGATGTGGGAAGGTAACTATTCCCCACGATTCTATAGGAGGGCTTGATGTTTAATCCAAAAGAAAATTTACTGGATCAGCAGCTTGCCGTCTCTGGTCTGGAGATGAACATTCTACCTGTTCTTGCAGGTATTACTGCTGTAGCTTCTATTGCCGGAGGTATTTCTGCCTCAAATCAGGCTAAAAAAAACAATAAACAAAACGCAGAAAGTTACGCTGCCCAGCAAAAGGCTGCCGCAAAACAAGCTAGAAAAACTAACAAATATAATAAAAAAATTTTTGCAGCAGATAGAGAAAACTATCTCAACAACCGTGCATACGAATGGGAAACTAGCCTGAGAAATTGGCAGTATAACCAGGATATGCAAGATTACAAGTACATGCAGGCTGCTAAGCAATACCTAGGTTCTGTTGAAAACGCAGATACTCAGTTAACTTACAACAGCATGGCTGCCATGGAAGCTCTAGAATCCGAGCAGGCATCTCTTAATGAGATTATGGCTGAGGACGCTTTTAAACAGGAAGGGCTTTTAATTGAATCACTTCAGGCTGAAGGCAAGGCGTCTATGGTTCAGGCTGGTAACTCTCGTGCTAAGGCAATGCAAAGTGCTGCTGCACAGACAGGGCGAGAGCGTGCTGTTATGAATGCTAGTTTGATCAGCGCTCGTGCACAGTCTGCACGCAACATGCGTGACATTGTAATCCAAAAATTCCAAGACGATCAAAATGTTATGTCGTCTTTGATGATTAGACCTGAAAAGCTACCTAGTCTGCCTAAACCTATTCAGACACCTGAGCGTATTTTTGTTGAACCTATGGAAGTCGATCCACAGTATATTGCACCACCTCTTAAACAAAACACGTTTGCACCTCTTGTTCAGGGTATTGGATCAGCTGCAATGAGTGTAGCACAAATCGGTACTATGGGTAAGAACCCTTTCATTAAATAAGTTATGGCAGACTATCGTAGATCCGCTCAGTCGCGTGGTTACCGACCAGGGCGTGTAGATCAAAGTAACCTACAACGTATGCGTGAGGACAGTGATCGTACTGCTCAAAACATGCGTCAACGTGCAGAGATGGAGATCAACGAACGGCGCCGTACTCTTGCACAAGAAAAAGAGGATCAAGCCGCTACCCGGCGGATGGAAGAGAAAAACTTCCAGATCCAAGACCAAAACATGAAAAATGAGCTTCGTGGTCTACAGCTTAAGCAGCAAGCAGATCAGCAACAGATTGCAGCTGATGCTAAGGCTAACGAAGCTATCTTTAATACGATTGCTAATCTTAGCACAACTGCTGCTAAGGTTGTATCAACGGTACAAACAGAAAGAGAAGCTGCTAAATATAGAGACCAGTTTGGCGATACTAGCCGAGATGATACGATCAATGCTCAAGCAGAAAGGGTTGCTCAAAACATTCTAGGCATACAAAAAGTAGCTGCTGTTAATAAACTAGAACAGACAGGCACTCTGGACCCTCTAGCCGGTGAGACTATGAAGGGTTCTGACGATGCACTTGGTACTAATGCTACCTTTGGTCAGGTTTCCGGTTTTACTAGGCGTGGCGGTTATGTTCAACTTTTGAACAGCTTAAAAATGCAGTTTGCTGATGCTAAGCAAGCTCAGGGCTTGGGAGGTTTGACTGCTCAAGACCATAGAGACGTTGTTAACGCAGCACGTGAAGCACTTAAGACTACATATAGTCAAGAGTACAGCCCTAAGTATGTACAAGCTGAGTTTGATTATCTCAATCAAATTGACGCTACGTTTTTAAAAACAGCTAGTGATGCTGAAGTTAAAGAACGTAAAGAGCAACGCCATGCTATTGCATTAGCTAACATTGAATCTGCTCCGTCTGAACTTTTTAATGCTACTTTTAACAACAGCTGGACGCATATTGTAGATGCTAATGGTGGTGACCGTAGTAAATCGTGGCAAGATGTTAAAACCGTTTTAAACGCTCAAGATCCTGTAACTGGTGAGTTTTACCGTGAACAAGGCGAAATTGATAACCTAATTATTGTTACCGAAGCACATCCTCAAGGTATTGAGTTTGGTAAACTTTACAGTAATAAGCAGGGTCTGCCTGTCGGTATTCGGCGGGAGATTCTTTCTGATCGTATTCAAAAAACCATTGATCATGAACGTCAGCAGGAACAGCTTGATACTGTTCGCCACAAAGAGTACGAAGACGAGCTGACCAGGGCTGTTCAACTAAACCCCACTATGGCAAACATTGCTGAAGCTCAACGTTTGTATGTTGAAAAGACAGGCGGTAAGGCTAGCCAAGCACTTGCTAATATCTCTAAGTATATAAGCATTGAAGCTGTCCATCGTAATCATGAGTTTGAGCGTATTGCATCTCTACCTGACTATGAACTAACTCCTGAGTTGGTTGACGCGGCTAAAGCTGTTAACCCTACTGAAGGTGCTGTCATCGAGCAGCGCTATAAAGAAGGTCCTGGTCAATTCCGCACCAAGCCTGTACAAGATATTATTAAAAAAGCAGAAAGTGTCATTACTGGTACAACTGAGTTTGGCACTGCTAAACTTGGTAAAGCAGGTTCTCTTCCTGCACGTATCCATTTTAGAGCTAAAATTATGAAGCAAGCTAAGTTGCTTTATGGTAATGGTCAGAATGGTTATACTGTAGAAGAAGCTGTTGCTAAAGCTACCTCTGATGAGGCTGATGCTTATAACGCATCTTACAGGACAGAAGGCACTGAGTATTACCGTAAAGTCAATGCTAATGGTACAGTTTCTTATCCTTGGATTGAATCACGTCAAGGTAATGTTGCCGCCGCTGAAAAGGCTTATCGTGACTATGAATCTCTTAGAGAACAGGTCAAGTCGATTGGTCTTAAGTCTGTGCTGAACATTCCTAATTCATTTATGACTGCCGAACGTATGGAATATGTAGCTCAAAACTACGGTGAACCTGGTTTTACCCCTACACCGCTTGAGCGTGCTGTACAGGGATTCTCTAACGGTATGCCGTTGCATGAAGTTTATAACCGTGCATTTGCTGCTGGTGGTAGGAAGGAAACCTTTGAGCCACCCCAAGCTGTAAGCGCTATCAGCTTTACCCCTGAACAGCAACGTATTCTTAATGATGCCGATGCTAGTTTTGAAAGTAAAGTTCATACTGTAAACGTGGCGGCTGGTAACACTCAGTATTACGCACAAGCACCATCAATGCGTTTCGGTTCTCCAATGAGACAAGCTGTAGGATCTAGGCAGGAAAATGCTTTTATTCAAACCATTCGTACTGTAGAGGGTACTGCCGGTCCTGATGGTTATAATACTGTCTATGGTGGTGCTGTTGTACCACAGCTAACCAAAATGACATTGGGTGAATTGTATGATGCAATTAAATTAGGTGGAACAGATGCTATCCCAGCTAGACTTGGTGGTGGTAAAATTCCATTTAAAAAAGATCAATATAATTCCTCTGCATCAGGAGCTTTACAATTAATGCCTGAAACATTGAAAGGTTTAGTAGAAACAGGTGGTTACAATTGGAACGATACTTTTAGTCCTGAAACACAAAATCGGATGATTATTGATCTTGCTCGCCGGGGTGGTGTTGATATTGAAAACATGAGTCCTCAACAAATGGAAAAAGCTGGTAACATTTGGGCTGGCGCTACTCCTAACTATGGTCAAACCGATAGGACAGCAGCTGATTCATATGATATTTATCAGAATTTACTTCAACAATAAATTGAACTATGCCTATCGATCTTGAAGAGAGGTTTAGGTATGATCCAGGTGAAGATGAAATGTCTCCTGAGCTTCGTCTAGAGGCTGAGGCAGATCTACAGGAACAGGCTGCTCAGCAATCCGCTGCTGCAGCCGTTACCGAAGCCGCCATGGATCAACCTACTGCTACGGCAGCCCCACAACCTACTCCGCAACAACCCCCAGCTTCTACGGAAGTTGACCTTGAAGACGAGCGTATTGCAGCTCTTGAAAACGCTAAAAAATTCCAAGACCCTAGGTTTTACGCAGAGCAATATGCTGCAATCCCTACTGGTGTACTTGACTTTGCAACTGATGTTGTCAATGTCATTCCTGGTGTTGAGATTCCAAAGCTGCCTGAATTCCAATATGGAGAGTATCAGGCTGCTCGTGACATTGCCGGTATTGTTGTACCGACCCTTACTGGTACTGCAAAATTGAGAGGTCTTGGTGTAGCAGCAAACTCACGTGTTGGCTGGTCTCTGGGTAACAATAAGTTTATCCAGTGGCTAGGTAATCGTGGTGTCGAATCACTTGCTGGTCTTGGTGTTGGTCTTGTTAGTAGTGACTATGAAGACCACAATGCTACAGGTAGTCTTAAAAAAGCATTTCCTAAAACATATGACTTGATCCCTGATAGTATTGCTACACTTGATAGTGATTCTCCGGATCAAAAACGACAAAAGAATATCCGTGAAGACCTAGGTCTAGGCATGGTTGTTGAGCTTGCTGGCGCCGCTGCTAAATTCGGCGTCGGTATTGCTGGTACCACAGCCGGTCTGCGTAAATCCAACAAATTGGTTGGTGAAACTGCTGAGGCTAAAAAATGGTTAGAAGGTAACTCTCCTAAGCCACGTGCTGAAACACCTGAAGATTATGTTATTGAAGGTGCTATTAAACAGGAAGAAGCCTTAGATGAGGTGGGTATGTATGGGTACTCACAGAACCCCAGCCTAGATGCACCTATTAAAGGTATTCACGATGCCTTTGATTATACTGAAACTGGTGTACGGACTGTCGATGACTTCGGTGTTGTCGGTGCTGCGGTTGACCAGGTACGTATTGCACGTAACCTTGATACTGTAAACGGTCGTCTTGGTAATGTCATCTCTGAACCTGCACTTAAGTATGGTCTTAGCAGTGGTGATAACGCACAAGATATTGTACTTGGACTGGCTGATCAGCTAAAGCAAGCTGGTGAGATCGGTATGGAAGGCAGTAACTGGAAGGTATCTTTTAAAGATGTTATTGACGAAGGTGAGAACCTAGCTATTGAGCTGTTTGACCCTCGCATGTCTAAAGAAGATGTCCGTGCTGTACTAGAACCCTACATTACACGTAAACCTGACGGTACAGAAGTGCTGGCAGAGGAAGGGTTTGCTATGGCTGCAAAAGCCCTTAGAGGCTTTGGAGCAGAGCTTACCAGTATGGATGTAGCAAGGGCACAGTCTCTGCTTGCTGGAAGCCTTTCTGGACGCATCTCAGACCTTTCTGAGGGTGCCCGTCTGATGACTGGAACCCCTGCAGTTAAAGCTGCTCAAGACAAGATCATTGATCTTATGCAGTACACTACACAACTCAGTGCTTCTGCTAAGTATTACAAGAACCGTAAGATGGGTCTGGTACAACAGATCCAGCAAGGATTTACAAATATCACAGGTTTTAACAAAGCAACTGTAGAGGCTGCTCCTGAAGTAGCACAGCGTATCTTTGAGGATTCTCAACGATTTGCGTCTACTATGCGTATGATTGCCGACAACCAGCCTGAGCTGATGGATCAATTCCTGATGGCATATGAGCTGACTGATGGTCGCATCGACACGATTACTAAGATGAATCAATACATCTTTGGTATGACTGCTGATATTGGTAAAGGTATTCTTAATCTTAATCCTGAGGTAGAGAACAAGCTTATTGCTGGTGTGTGGTCTAACATTTACAACAGCATTCTATCTGCATTTGTTACTCCTATCCAGGCTCTAGTTGGTAACTTTGGTGGTATTGTCGCCCAACCTATTGCACACTTTGCTGGTGCTGTAGCTGCTAAAGACCTTAAGGCTATTCAACGTGGTTGGATGGCATACAGCTCTATCGGCGAAACACTTAAACGTGCTACACCATACGCAGGCGAGGTGTTTATGAAAGCATCTCGTGAGCCCGATTCAGTACGTGCTGGTACTCGTATGGACTTGCTGCTGCAATCCGAACGTGAGATGGATTTCTTGCGTGAAGCGGCACGGGTACAGATGGAGAAAGGTAACAATGGTTTGACCTATTTGGTAGATCAAATCGAACAACTGAACGATCTTGCCAAAGATCCTATTCTGCGTTTTGGTCCTAACGCTATGACAGCATTGGACGGTTTTACTGGTGTATTTAATGCATCCGCTGAAGCCCGATTCCGTGCCATGGACGACCTGGTGTCAGAAGGTAAAGAGATTACTAAAGAAAACATCAAACCTATTGCCGACAAATACTACAAACAGATGTTTGGCAAGGACGGTATGATTACTGATGAAGCTGTTAAGTATGCTACTGGTGAAATAGCTTTGAACCTTGACACTCCATTGGCAGAGGGTGTGAGTGATCTTGTTAAAGCAGTACCTGCTATGCGTCCGTTTCTTATGTTCCCCACTACGGGCATGAACCTGATTGATGTGGCTGGTAAGTACAACCCTGTTTGGACTCCATTTCAACGGGATATTAACGAGCTAGCTTACACTAAACTAGATGATCTTTTTGCAGATGAGTCACGTATTGATGCACTACTTCGTGCTCGTAATATCAACACAGATGGCATGGATTCGCTTGCAAAGCAAAACAAAATTGCCGACCTTAAATATACAACTCGTGGTCGCAAGGCTATGGGTGCTATGGCTGTCACCGCAGGTATTGGTTTGCTTATGCAAGACCGGTTGACTGGTGACGGTTTGTATGATAAAGAAGCACAACGTTCTCGTGTAAAAAATTCTAACTGGGAACGTCGTACCATCAAAGGTCTTGACGGTAAGCGTTATTCCTATGAAGGTCTTGGACCGCTGGCTGATTGGCTGGCGTTTGTCGCTAATGTTGGCGACAATTTTGACATGCTGGGTGAAGCTTACACTGAACGATTCTTTGAAAAGGCAATGTTTGTCTTAGGTGCTGCTATTACTGATCGTACTGGTTTGTCCACTCTTAAACCTCTTATGGATATGCTGAGTGGTAACGAGGCTGCAATGAACCGTTGGGCTGGTGGTTTTATTAATAGCCTCGGTCCCCTTGCTGGTCAACGTTCTGAATGGGGTCGTATCTTTACTAAAGGTATGATGGAAGTCAATGATGAATTGATGTCTGTCTTGGCAAACCGTAATAAATTTATTATGGCAATGGACCCAGCCAACCGTGCTCCGTATGTGTATAGCCCAGTTACAGGTAAAACAACTAACGATTACGGTATTTTAGGACGGCTGTACAATGCTTACAGTCCTATTAAAATTACCTCATCTCAATCTGATGCAGAAAAGTTTTTGGAGCAAATGGAGTTTAGTTATAACACTACTTTCCGAACCAAAAACGGTGTACGCCTAACTGCTTCTGAACGGTCTGAATTGTTTAGACTTATGGGCGAACAAGGGCACTGGGAACGGTCTATTAAATCCATCATGAAAGATGCTGGTGATTGGGACAGCATTGCTAGGATGAGGCAACTCCGCCGTCCCCAACTTTTTGGTGGCGAAGGTGCTACATCCGAAGAAGTGGCTCTGGAAAAATGGGACTTGATTCATCTTCGGTTGGACCAAGCCCGCCGTGACGCTGAAGAACTTGCATATCAAGAACTTGATTCAAACATTTATTCTCAAATTGAAGCACGTCAGTTACAACAAGACTTACGTGAAGAAGCTGCTGAGCAGGGTGAATTTTTGGACATTGATGAATCTTTAAACATTCGTAGGTAATTAACTAATTATGTCGTGCACTGACGTACAAACAATTCAAGCAGGTAACGGGTCAAAGACACAGTTTTCTTTTGACTTCCCGTATATCTTTAAATCTGAGATCCACGTTTATTTCTGGAACGCTACAACTAAAGAATACGACGAAAAGCTCACGACTGATTCCACCTACCCCTGGCGCATTACTGATGCTAACCCCACTATTGTGGAGTTTACCGGTACTGCGCCTCCGTCTCCAGCCACCCCTGTTGACCCTGGTGAGCCCACTGTTGACAATGTAAAGATCCGTAGGATCACCAAGATTGACGACATCCGTGCTCTGTTCAATCCTGGATCAGCTATTCGGTCTGACGACCTTAATAACAACTTTGAGCAACTTCGGTATGCTATTGAAGAAGCAAACTGCCAAGGTATTCCTGATGATGTTGATCAATATCTGAAGGACTACTATTGGGATCGCTATGACAATACACTGTATGATGGCGATACCTGGGTCAGCGATGACACTAAGATTGCATCTACTGAGGCTATTGATGACCGAGTAGATAGCAAGATTGACACTGCTATTGAAAGTGACATCCTTGTAGATGGCACTGGTCTTAATAAGACTGCATCTGGTGGTCAGGTAACTATTGGCATTAGTGCTAACTCTGTTGACCTTGACCGTCTTAAGAACAGCGATATTATTAACAATGCGGAACAGGATGCAGGGTCACCCTCTCCTACTGACACTAATATCTTTACTGCTCTTGCAGCCAAGACTCGTCACGATACACTGATCCAGACTGGTACACCAGCTGGTTCGACTTATCAAACTGGTAAGTTCTGGTATCAAAATGATGACGACAAAACCTTCCATGTGTGGACTGGCTCTGCTTGGGAAGGTATTACCTCTGGTGGTACGTTTACCAAACTTGAAAAGGTTATCTACGTTGATAGTATCAATGGTGATGATACCAATGATGGTCACCGTATCTCTACACCAAAAGCTAGTATCAAAGGTGCTGTAGAAGCAATTAACTCTGATGCAACCTACGGTGATGGTAGTGTTGTCTTGGTTGCACCTGGTATTTATCAGGAAGCTGCACCTATTGACATCCAAAAACGTGATGTTGCAATCATTGGTGCTTCTATCCGTAACGTTATTGTACACCCAACTGCTGCTACTGAAACCAACAGCTTGTTCCGTGTGAACAGCGGTACATACCTGCATAACATGACGTTTACGGGTATGAAGGCTAGCGGTACCCGTGGTGACACTGGATCTTTGTGGGAAGACTCTACTTATGGTCTTCCGCCTACACAGGGTTGGAACGTCTCGTTCTATCCCGACGCGATGATCTACAAATCACCGTACATCCAGAACTGTACTAACTTCTCTGATTCTGAGATTGATAACAGTAATCTGGCATTCTATGCTGGTACGGAAGACAAGGGACGTGCTGGTGATTTGGACTCTGCTCCTACTGGCGGTGGTCTGCTGGTTGATGGCTCTACGCCTCACGACGACTCACCTCTTCGGTCGATTGTCTGTGACAGCTATACCCACACTGGTCTAGATGCACCAGGCATCTTTGTGACTAACAATGGTTATGCACAGTGTACAAGCAGCTATGCCTTCTTTAACCACTTCCACATTGCTTGTTTGAATGGCGGTCAAGCTAACCTGGCTGCATCAACTTCTGACTTTGGTCGGTATTCATTGATTGCAGATGGTCGGTCTACCAGTGCAATTTTCACTGCAAGTACTACAGCTTCTGCTGCTGACGGTGATACTACATTTACTATCGACGCACCTACAGCTGCCTCTGGCTGGCATGGTTCTGCAACTCGCCCACAAGACAATATGCTTGTGGACATTGGTGGCAACACCTATCCTGTGCTTTCTGCAGTTGCTGCAGGCAGCGGATGGACTGTAACTATTAGCCGTCCTGACACCAGCGACCGTACACAAAACCTTGGTCTTAATGGTGCTGTAAGTAGTGGCGCTTCTGTGTCGTTCTTCCTTCGTTCGATGATTGCTTCTAGCGGTCATACGATGGAGTACGTGGGTAGTGGTACTGATTACACTGCATTGCCTGAGAACGGCGGTGTACCTGATGACACTAAGCAGGTTAAAGAGCTTAACAACGGTAAGGTCTGGGCTGCTATTACTGATCACCAGGGTACCTTTAAAGTTGGTGAAACATTTACTGTTGACCAGCAAACTGGTTTTGTTAACATTCCTGCAGGTGCTTTGTCTGTACAAACACTGCTGGAAAACCTGGATGTCAACGGTAAGAAGATTGTCAGTGATTCTGGTAACGAAAACATTGTTATCAGCCCCCATGGTACAGGTACTGTAGACGTTGAGTCTAGCCGCATTACAAGTGTCAGTGATCCTACTGGTGCACAAGATGCTGCTACTAAGGCTTATGTAGACAGCCTGGAAACCGACCTGGTGGGTGGTCAACTTGACAGTCGTTACTTCCGTCAAGACAGTACAGAAACTATTACTAGCGGTGCAACTTGGAGTAGTGCTGATACTCACATTGCAACTACTGCTGCTATTGATGCCCGTGTTATTGACCTTGTGGATGACGTTGGCGGTTTTGTTCCCATTGCTAATGAGACAAGCTTCCCAACATCTAACCCTGACATCAACGATGGTGCTGGTACTTTGATCAGCATCAAAGAGATTGCTACTAGCCGTACACCGTCTAGCGGCACTGTGACCATTGCTAATGGCTCTGGTTCTAACACTGTGACCATTACTGGTTGTGGTACTACTGTCTTGGCAGATGGTTATGGTGCGATTGTTGAAACTACTTCGACTCTCCACACCTACACCTTCCACCGCCTGACACCTCTGGCTACGGAAGTCTCTACTGTTGCAGCTAACGTTTCTAACATTAGTACTGTTGCAACCGACATCGCTGATGTTAGTGCAGTTGCTACTGATATTGCTGACATTCGGACTGTCGAAGACAACCTGACTGATATTGGTACTGTTGCAGGTATCTCAGCAAACGTTACTACTGTTGCTGGTATTTCCAGTAATGTAACTACCGTTGCTAACGATCAAGCCGACATCGGTACTGTTGCAAGTGATATTAGCAATGTTAACACTGTTGCAGGTTCTATTAGTAACGTAAACACCGTTGCTACTAACATGAGCGGTGTGAACGACTTTGCTGCTCGTTATCGCGTTAGTGCAACCGCACCTACCACGTCTTTGGACGACGGTGACCTGTGGTTTGATACTACTGCTGACACCCTCAAAGTTTACGATGCGTCTTCTAGTTCTTGGGTTACTGGTGTAACTGATACCTCTGGTTTTGTCACCACTGCTGGTGCAACCATGACGGGTCAGCTCAATACCATTACTCCGACTTCTGGTTCTAACGCAACCAACAAAACTTACGTTGATGGCACGATCGACTCTAAGATCGACACAGCCCTGACTAGCGATGTTGTTGGTGGTACTGGTATCACTGTTAGTGACGATACACCTGCTAGCGGACAGATTACTGTTGCTGTTACTGCAGGTTCTATTGGCGCTACACAGCTTGCTAGTACTGCTGTTACTGCTGGTACATATGGCGCAAGTCAGAGCGGTGTGCCGTCGTTTACTGTTGATGCTGATGGTCGCCTGACTTCTGCTAGTAATGATACTAGCCCGTCGTTTAGCGGCAACGTCACAACGTCCGGCAGGTTTCAGTCCGAAAGAACATCATCTGGGGATGGGGCATATAGAACCACATTGAGCGGCGTTGTTAAATATATCAATTACGCCGATGGGACTGTCAAGCTCGGCGGTTCTGGCGACGCTCAGAGTTCTCCAAATATCACGCTCAATGCAGATGGCAGTGCCATATTTAACGGCAACGTCGACCTGCAGGACAATGACTATTTAAGGATTGGCTCTAGTAATGACCTACAACTTTATCACAATGTTTATGACAGCTACATAGACAATTATCTTGGTGACCTTATTATCCGAAACCTAGCGGACGACAAAGATATTCGACTTGTTTCAGACAACGGTAGTGGTGGTACAACTAATTACATTTTGTGCGATGGCGACCAAGAAACTGTCCGTCTTTATTACCAGGGTAACCAAAAACTTAACACCAAATCAGACGGCATCGACGTAACTGGCGAGGTCCAATGCGACAGCCTGGATGTTGATGGCAATGCTGATATTAACGGTCAAGTAGGATTTAAAAGTGCGCCCACTTCAGGTCGGACTCTTGAAGTAGAAAGTTCATCAAATGCAGGCATAAGAATCAAAAATGCTTCTGCCGCTAACGGAGCTTACCTCAATTTCTGGGATAACCAAACATCTGGTGCTACTCAAAACTATCTTGGATGCGAAGGTAACAATTTAGTTTACAAACCAAATAGTTCAGAGGTTTTCCGTGTAACCAACTCGGGCGCTGCCACGTTTGATGGCGATGTTCAGGCGGGAGGAAGTCCTGCCGGTTCAACGCCTAGCACTGTAGGTACATTGCTAGATCCTGCTGGTGCGGTCATTGTTTCTCGTGCAAGCGGTGACGTATTTATAGGTAAAAAGCAGAACACTGGAGAAACTTCGTCGGTTGATGTCGATGGCAACGCCACGTTTGGTGGCACTGTCACCGACTCAATCGGCAATGTTAGAAGACTTGGGATTGTCAGTGTAAGCACTGACCTTACTCTTTCGACTAGCCATGCAGGCAAGTTAATCAGAATGACTTCTACTAATAGAACATTTACTATTCCTGCAAGTACGTTTACTGCTGGCGACATGATCACTATCTTCCATGTTGGTACTGGCAACATGACTATCGCCCAAGGTTCTTCGACTACGCTTTACAACACTGCTGATGCATCGACCGGCAACAGAACACTGGCTGCAAAAGGTATGGCGACTATCGCTTGCACCGCAAGTAATGAGTTTGTCATTTCCGGCTCACAGCTGTCGTAAGGGAGGTATTAGATATGATGCAACAATTATTGCTTGGAATGGGTGGAGTAAAAAATGATGTTCATTTTGTGGTAACTCATTCCAATAGCCCGTATGTCACAGCATATCCTTGGGACAACGGATTCGGCACTAAATTGGCAGATCCATCAACACTTCCAGCTGGCAATGGAAGGTGCGTAGCATTTAGCCCAGATAAAAAATTCATTGCTGTTGGACACAGCGGCTCACCGTATGTAAGTGTTTACAACTGGAGCAATGCTGGTTTCGGCGCAAAATTAAGCGACCCTTCCACTTTGCCTACAAACGTTGTGCAAGAAGTGCGATGGAGCCCTGATGGGAATGTCTTTGCGACTGGGCATTCCGGAACAAACAACCCGATGTCTTTTTATTCTTGGAGTTCAAGCGGGTTTGGCACAAGATATACAAATCCTTCAGGCAGTGGTATAAGCATCGTTTACGCAGCTCGATGGACCTCTGATGGTAATTATGTTTTAGTTGGAGGTTCTCCGAGTGGCGCTTATACTGCCAGAGTAGAAGCATACGCTTGGAATAACAGCACTGGGTTTGGTACAAAATACACTCCCAGTCCACTTCCTGACGACCGAGTTACGGATATTCAATTTACGCCTAATGAAGATTATGTGGTTGTAACGCAAACAGGTCCAAACACTTTTTGCAGAACATATGCTTGGAGTTCTAGTAGTCAATTTGGCAGCAACATTGGAGCGCCTTCAGGCAAATGGAATGATGACGCTGAACAAGTTGCATTTACTTCAGACGGAAATGACGTTGCGTTTGGAGGAGCTGCCAGCCCCTATGTTGCCGTTTGGCCGTGGACGGGCAGTGGTTACGGCACCAAGTATTCCAACCCCTCCTCACTACCTTCAGGATTTGTGTATGGACTTGGCATCGCACCAGATGACAGCGCAGTTGCCGTAGGCTCTACTTTTGGTGACAAGATGCAAGCGTATCCGTTCACTTCTGGAACAGGTTTGGGGACAAAATACTCTAATCCTGCTACCTTGCCGACTGGCAACTGTAGAAAAGCCGCTTTTGCTTAAACAAATCTCACCCATATGGACAAATTAGAAATACTTCGCACTGCACTTGCATCACGCGAAGAGGAAATTTTTAGCTATCAAATTAACATTGACAATTTTACGCTTGCTCTTGCTAAAATTAAAAAAGAGTACGCAGGCAAGCGTGGTATGAAGGAATTTTCTAAAGACTTGGCAAAACGTTTGGAAGAAACAAAGGTTGAACAGTTAAAGGCAATTATTATTAGAGACGTCCTAACTGATCAATTAAACTCTATTGATTCTTAATCTATTTCTATTATGATTACTCTTATCCGTCCAATCCTCTTTTCATTCCTTAACTCTGAAAAAGTTAAGCGTCTTGTCGTTGACCTTCTCTCCAAACTGGCAGAGCAAACTGACAATACTGTAGATGATGAAGCAGTGAAGTTCATCGAACGCGGTTTGTTCGGTGGACCCCTGGACTAATCCACCTGTATTACCTTCTCTAAGCCTTCCAGCAGCCCCTGAGCTGCCCCAAGCGGTGCTGGAGGTACCAAGGGCTCAACTACCTAGTTACAAGCCCCTTGTAGTGCCTCCTAACACCCTTAGACCACCACCAGGTATTGAAGGGATAAATACAGAAGAGGAAGCTCCTACAGAGGAGACAAAACCTACAGTTAAACCTGCCTTGCCTGAAGAGGCACAGATAGTAGAGATTCCATTTACGGATATTGAGGTACCTATGCCTACAACTACTATCATGACTACAGCAGCTACAACAGCATTTATTAGTGTTGCTGCCACCCTGACTGCTACGTCGTTGTTCAAATACATTGTAATGATACTCAAACCAGTATTCAAACAAACATGGAACAAGATAACGAAAGGAAAGCAGGATTCATCAAATTCATCGTCCTCGTCTGGTCAGCAGGACTCCTGACTGCCAGTTATGCTGGATGGATGCCTAAAATGGACCCGACTTACGTAGCCTCAATTCTTAGTGGCACCCTAGCAACTTTCTCTATTACACGCGAAAAGAAACAATGAAAAAGCTTCTATTGCTTCTGCTTTTGGCTTCTCCAGCTGCAGCTCAACAGGTTACACCTAACTTTACTCAGGGTAGTATGCAATCCACCACGACTACCACTGTGGACATTGATCGTACGATCGAGACAAACATCTATGGTGGTGATTACAAGTCATGGTCTGGAACAAATGTAGTCCCCAGTGGGGATATTTTGAACGACTCTACAACCTATTCAGTACATACAGCTGGAGACCAGTTTCAACTGGAGACTGTAGTCCGGGATGCGGGCGTCGTGGAAAACATCGTAATCGAAGAGGTAATCGAATCAACCTCCACCACTACCTCGCTGTCTGTCTTCTCTCAGTAAGTCCAGCACTTGCTGCTGATGATCCAACAGTACAAAATAGTTCTAATCCCGTGGCAGCAGCTACGGGTAATGTAACAAACCAAGCCGTACAATTCCAAAACAATGGAGCACCATCTCGGCAATACTTTGCATCTAACAACAGCTGTAATGGCGCTACGATGCAATTTAGCCCGTTTTACATGGGCAATGACACCATTCCTTATGAAAATACTGGTTATGTTAGGAGTAACAACTGGGGTGCACAGCTTAATTTTAGTGTACCTTTGGATGGTGGGATGATTGAGCTATGTAAAAACATAGCCAAAAAACACGAACAAAAATTACGTCTTGACTACGAACTTGTGAGGGCACTCAAATGCACCGAGATTATGAAAGCTGGGTTTATGTTTAG
>BCSF01000359.1_pt1 | contig 18799 bp, 12 predicted proteins | sample 1016431 | NCBI WGS metagenome assembly BCSF01 (sample SAMD00045685;SAMD00045686;SAMD00045687;SAMD00045688;SAMD00045689;SAMD00045690;SAMD00045691;SAMD00045692;SAMD00045684;SAMD00045690;SAMD00045691;SAMD00045692;SAMD00045684;SAMD00045685;SAMD00045686;SAMD00045687;SAMD00045688;SAMD00045689, study...
AAGATATACAATGAGAGATATTGGTAAACTAGAAGATAGAATTAAGAATCTAGAATATTATACTTCACTATCTTTACTTGAAACTAACACTGCTAATTTAGAGATTAAAGATTCTCAAGGAAATGACAGATTTAAGTCTGGTTTCTTTGTAGATAACTTTACAACTACAAATAATCAAATCAAAGTCGGACCAAAAAATAGTATTGATCCAAATAATAATGAGATGAGAGCATCATCTTACACAACAGAGTTAGATATGCTCCTTGGTTCAACCGCTTTGACTGGTGTACAAGGTCCTTTTGATGCTGATGCTGATCCAGTATATGTTAATGATCTTATTGGTAATAATGTTAGAAGATCAACTTTAAATCTTTATGGATCTGATGATAATCAAGGAATGGGTCTACTAACTCTTGATTATACTGAGACCCTTCTAACTTCTCAGCAAAATGCTACTAGAATTGCAAATGCTGCACCATATTTTGTAACTTTCTACACTGGTGTAATCACACTCAATCCATCATCTGATGTGTGGATTGAACAATCCAGAATTGAAACTCAAACAGTTGAAGGATTGATTGGTGGATATAATGTAACTAATGTAGAAGCAACACCAGATGATTTAGATCCTCAGGCAGGATGGTCTCCAATTCTCTGGGGTGGTTGGAATGAAGAATGGACTGGAAGAACTATTAGAGATAGAACTCTTCAATCTAGTGACACATCATCTTCCCCTGCAACCAACTTAAGAACTAGAGGTAGTGCTACGGTTGATACTAGCATCACTGTTAGAGAAACAACTAGATCTGGAACAGCAACTCAAGCTGGTCTATCTTCAAGGGTTCAAACAGTTCCAGGTAATAGAATTAGTTTAGGTGATAAAATTGCATCATTGAATGTAACCTCATTCATGAGATCAAGAAACCTTGAGGTTTCTTCTAAGGAACTAAAACCAAATACTCAATTGTATGCATTCTTTGATTCTGTTCCAGTAACTAAGTACTGTGTTCCAAAACTTATTGAAATCGAAATGATTTCAGGAACCTTTAGTGAGGGTGAATTAATTGGTGGTGGAACTATCAAACCGTCAATTAATGGTGATGCACCATACATTAGATTCAGATCTGCACAAATTAATCATAGAACTGGTCCATTTAAGAATCCTACTGATACTTACAAGACCAATCCATATACAAGTGAAGAAATGGCAACAAGCTATTCTACTTCATCTACAATACTTAATGTTGATACTGCATCATTAAGTATCCAGACTCAAGGTCAATATTATGGTTATATTGAAACAGGAATGATTCTTGAAGGTAGAACTAGTGGAGCAAGAGCAAGAGTTAAAAATCTCAGATTGATTTCTGATGAGACTGGTTCTCTAGTTGCTTCTTTCTATATTCCAAATCCAAATGCACCAACCACTCCTAAGTTCAGAAGTGGTGAGTCAACATTCAAACTTATTGATACTTCCAGTTTGAATCTTCCAGATGGGATTCAAACTACTGGTGCCGAAAAGACATTCTTCTCCTCTGGCAATATTGCTCAGGTTCAAGGGACTGTAATTTCTACACGTAATGTAGAAGTAACAAATGCATTTACATCTCAGTCTAGAAACATTTCAGAAACCTCTGAAAGTGTTATTGATCTGAATACAAATGTTGATTTAACAGTACCTGACATTACTTTACCCGAAGAACTTCTAGAACTTCCAGGAAGAGTAGATAATCTTGAAGATGCTGTTGATGATTTAGGCAATAGACTTGATGAGCAAGGTAATAGAATTGATGCTCTTGCAAGGAGAGACCGTGCAATTCAAAACGAACTTAATCGTCAGAGAGTTGCCATTCAAAATGCAAGACGTGTCACTAACATCACTAATGTTACAAATGTAACACAAAATGTTACTAATGTAACCAGAGTTACCAATGTTACAAATGTAAGAAATGTAACTAATCGTATTACTAATGTAACACCACGAAGAAGAGATGATGATCCTCTTGCACAGTCTTTCTTCGTCGGTAGTGCAGAAGATAGCACTGGAGCATTTATTACTGGTGTAGATCTGTACTTCCAAAGTGCTGGTGTAGATGAAACTTGTTTCGTTGAATTGAGACCAATGGTAAATGGTCTTCCTTCTTCGACTGAGATTTATCCACTTTCTCATGTTGTTCTAAAAGATACTGATGTAAAAGTATCTGATGATGCTAGTGTTGCTACTAATGTAACTTTCCCAGCACCTGTATACCTTGAGGGAAATAAAGAACACTGTATTGTTATAGGATCTAATACTACTGGATTTAATCTATGGATTTCACGTCTTGGTGAAGTTGACGTTGCTAATCTAGCACTTCCAGAATCTGAGCAAGTTCCTATTACAAAGCAATCAGATCTTGGTTCACTATTCAAATCACAAAATAGTTCAACTTGGACACCAAGTCAGTATGAAGATTTGAAGTTTGACCTTTATAGAGCAAACTTTGTTGAAGAAGGAACAATTAGCTTCTTTAATCCAGACCTTAATAATGGTAATTCACATATTCCAGTTCTAAAGAAAGATTCTCTAGATGTTGGGTCAAGAAGAATTATTGTTGGACTTGGAACAACTGCTGTTGGATGGGGAACTGAGATTGTTCCAGGAAATACAGTAACTCAAGATGATTCAAATGCTACTGGTAACTATGTAATGGGTCTTGGTATTGCTACTGGTACAATGTCAATTGTTAATGCTGGTTTAGGATTAACTCCTTCAGCAGGAACTTATCAATATGATGGTGTCACCTTAGAAAGTTTAACTGGAAGAGGGGAGAATGCCACTGCAAATATCTTTGTTGAAAATGGAGTTGCAATTGGAGCAACAATTCTATCAGGTGGAAATGGATTCAAGGTTGGTGATATTGTTACAGCATCAGTAGGTGATGGCATAGGTAGAAATCTACAACTATCAGTATCTGAAATCTTTGGTATTAATGAATTGATTCTTGATCAAGTTCAGGGTGACTTTAATGTTGGGTCTGGAAAAACACTGAGATATATTAATTCTTCAGGTATTACTTCAGAATTTAGTAATAATGCATCCGTCACACTAGATTCTTCACCAAGAGTAATCACTGATGGTTTACATATTAAAGTCAATCATTTAAATCATGGTATGCACGCATTGACAAATAATGTAATTGTTGGTGATGTAGTATCTGATTTACAACCTGTTAAACTCTCAAGTGACTATAGCAGAACCTCAACTGAAGATATTGTTATTTCTGATTCATCGATATTTGCAACTTTTGAAGGTGTTGGAGTTGGAACTACTAATCCAGGTTATATCCAATTGGGAGATGAAATCATTTCCTATGAAGGAGTTGTTGGAAATACATTAACAGATATTACTAGAGGAATTGATTCTACTTTTGTTGGATCTTATGAGACTGACAATCTTGTTTATAAGTATGAAAATTCTGGAGTTTCTCTCAGAAGAATCAATAAGGAACATCAACTTCAGGATGCTACTGTCAGTGACGCAATTGGTTTAGATCATTACACCATTAAGATTGATAATTCTTCAGATGGTGTTGATAGGTCTAATTCATCCTCATTACCAACATTATATCTAAATCAAACCAAATCCACTGGTGGATCAAATATTACTGCTACTCAGAATATTCAATATGAAATCATGAAGCCAATGATTCAACATATGATTTTACAGAAAACTGGAATTGATGCAAGAGCAAGAACTCTAACTGCAACAAGTGTAAATGGAAATGAAGTTTCTTTTGAAGACGCAGGTTATAGCAGCATTAGTCTTGATAGTGACAATTATTTCGATACTCCAAGATTGATTGCATCTAAGGTCAATTCTGACAATTTATTGACCAATCTTCCAGGTAATAAATCACTTGAGATTGAAATTAACATGAGATCCTATGATCCAAGAGTATCTCCTGTTATTGACTTAGATAGAACTGGCATTATCTTTGTTTCAAATAGAGTCAACAGTGTAATTTCAGATTATGCAAATGATCAAAGAACCTCAACACTGAAGAATGATCCTTCAGCATTCATATATGCAACTAAACCAATTGGATTAGAAATTCCAGCAAATAACCTACGAGTTGTTCTGGCAGCATATATTAATAATTTTGCTGACATTCGTGCATTCTATGCAATTACTAATGAACCATCAGAAGAACTGATTTACTATCCATTCCCTGGATATAATAATCTACAGGAAGATGGGCAAATTATTGATCCTAATGATAATGATGGAAGATCTGATTCTTTCGTATCACCAACAGATAACAAAGGATTTGAATCTACAGCATTAACATTTAAAGATTATGAGTTTACTATTGAAGATCTACCATCATTTAAATACTTTAGCATTAAATTGGTGGCAACCTCCACAAATCAGTGCTATCCACCAAGAATCCGTGATTTGAGAACCATCGCATTTGCTTGATATGAAAATTAAAGTAGAAAATCATTCAAATTTATTCAGAGATTCTGAAACAAATGCAATTGTGAATACTAATATGACAGAATATAAAAATTACATGAACTCCTTAAAGTATCGTAAAAAAGATACTGAAAGGGTGACAAAAATTGAAGAAGATGTTAAATCACTAAAAGATGATCTCCAAGAAATTAAGGATCTGCTCAAATGTCTAATCAAAGAATAACTTTCAATCCAAGTTCAGGTGTTCCCTATGGTGTAAACTTGAGTCTTTTTGCTGGATCTGATTTTGAAGTTAATTTCACAACTGTAGATCAATATGGTTCTGCATTTGATTTTAGTGATTGGTCTGGTTCATCACAAATGACAAAAAGTGTTTCTATTGGGTCTTCAATGTATGCCCACGGAACATTTGACTTTAGTTTTGTAAGTGCATCAAACGGTCAATTTAAAATTGCAATGGGTGCAACTGATACTAGATCACTTACTCAAGGGAGATATTATTATGATGTTTTAGTTAGTTCTGGGACAACAGTATATAAAATCGCAGATGGAAACTTACTTGTTACAAGTGGTATTTCTTCTGCTCCCTAAATAATTTTAAAGCTGTAATAAAATGGCACAACCATCATCTAGACAAGATCTAATTAATTATGTTAAGAGACAATTAGGTGCTCCTGTTCTAGAAATCAATGTTGCTGATGAGCAGATTGATGATCTAGTTGATGATGCATTGCAATATTTTCATGAGAGACACTTTGATGGTGTAGTTAGAACATATTTAAAGTATAAGATAACCCAAGATGATATTGATAGGGGAAGATCTAGAGGAAGTAGCACAATATCAGGAATTACTACAGAAACTGTAACACAAACAGTTGGTTCTACATCATCATTTTCTTTTGAAGAAAATTCAAATTATTTACCTGTTCCTAGTTCTGTTACAGGTGTAAATAAGATTTTTAGAATGGCATCTTCATCCGCTACAAGTGGATCCATGTTTAGTGTGAAGTATCAACTTTTCTTGAATGACTTATATTATTGGGATTCTATTGATCTTCTACAATATTCTATGGTTCAAACAAAACTGTCAGATATTGATCATCTTCTAAATCCACTTAAGCATTTTAGATTCAATCAGAGGCAAGATAGATTATATGTTGATATGGATTGGGGTCAAGTTATTGAAAATGACTACTTAATTATAGATTGCTGGAGACTTTTGGATCCAAGCACATATACTCAGGTATGGAACGATTCGTTCCTTAAGATGTATCTGACTGCCCTTGTAAAGAGGCAATGGGGTCAGAACCTCATGAAGTTCCAAGGAGTAAAACTTCCTGGTGGTGTAGAACTTAATGGTCGTCAAATGTTTGATGATGCGGAAAGAGAGTTAGAAAGAATTAGGGAGAGAATGTCATCTACTTATGAACTTCCACCACTAGACATGATCGGTTGATACTATGTTAAATCCATTTTTCCAACAAGGTTCACGAAGTGAACAAAATCTCGTACAAGATTTAATCAACGAGCAGTTGAGAATGTATGGGGTTGAGGTTTATTATATTCCAAGAAGATATCTTACAAAAAATACTGTTATTGAAGAGGTTATTCAATCAGAATTTAATAATGCATATCCAATCGAAGCATATGTTAATAACTTTGATGGATATGATGGTCAAGGAACCTTACTATCTAAATTTGGTATCCAGGATGTCGATGATTTGACTCTTATTATTTCAAAAGATAGATATGAAAATTATATCACACCCTTGATAAAAGACTTACCCAATATTGAATTATCAACTAGACCAAAAGAAGGAGATTTAATTTATTTCCCATTAGGTCAGAGGTTATTTGAAATTAAGTTTGTTGAACATGAGCAACCGTTTTACCAATTACAGAAAAACTATGTCTATGAATTGAGATGTGAACTCTTCAGATATGGTTCTGAAGTTCTTGATACTGGTGTAGATGAGATTGATACTCAAGTTCAAGAAATTGGTTATATTAGAACATATACAGTTTCTGGTATTGGTGAAACTGCATCTGCATATACTGGTATTGTTAATGGTGCTTTAGGTCTCTTCACACTATCAGCAACTGGTTATGGATATAATGCACCAATAACTTTAGGAATATCTACAGCACCCTCTGGTGGGATTGATGCTGTAGGTATTGTAACGGGAAGAACGACAATAGGATCTGGTGGTGATCAATATCTAACAATTCAGGGTATAGAACTTACCAATCCAGGTGCTGGATATACAGTTGCTCCACTAGTAACATTTAGTGGCAAAACAACTGGTGTTGGAGCAGAAGCAACTGTTGGTATTGTAACTACAGGTGCTGTAGGAGTAATTACGGTTACTTCTGTTGGGTCAAATTACATAGAAGAACCAACTGTAACATTTTCAAGTCCAGTGTCTGGAGGTACTACAGCAACTGGTAGAGCAATTCTTGCAAATGATAATACGATCTCTGCTGTAAGAATTACTAATCCTGGATCAGGTTATACTATTGCTCCAAATATCACATTCTCACTACCAAATCAGATTGGTTCTGGAAACTTTGTATTTAATGAAATCGTTACTGGAAGTTCTTCTGGTTCTAAGGCAAGGGTTAAAGATTGGAATGCAAGTGATAAAGAACTTCAATTATCTAATATTAGTGGAGAATTTTTACATAATGAAATAGTTACTGGTGAAACTTCTGGAGCACAACATAAAATTGTAATCCTAAATACTATTACTACAAATCCACTTATTGATGACAGTAGTGAGAATGATCAATCTGATGATGAATTTAATTTAGTGGAAGCATATGATGAAAATGATGTTATTCAGTCAGAAGCTGATGACATTCTTGACTTTACAGAAAGAAACCCATTTGGAAGAGTTTAATCTAATACCATGTTTGAATATTTTTACCACGAAATCTTACGCAAAACCGTCATCGGTTTTGGTACTCTTTTTAATGGGATTTCAATAAAGACTACAGATTCTTCAAATAATACAGTAAGCACTGTAAAGGTTCCTCTTGCATATGCACCTCAGCAAAAATTTCTTGCAAGATTGGAGCAAGTTGAAGATCTAAACAAAGCAACTCAAATTACTTTGCCAAGAATGTCATTTGAGTTTGTTGGTCTTCAATATGATTCTTCAAGAAAAGTAACTACAACTCAAAAGTTTTTAGTACACTCAACAACTGGTGATGGAAAAATAAAAAAAGCATATATGCCAGTTCCATATAATATGGACTTTGAGTTAAATATTTACACCAAATTAAATGATGATGCACTTCAAATTGTAGAGCAGATTTTACCATATTTTCAACCATCTTACAACTTAACAATTGAGTTAATTGATGAAATTAATGAAAAACGAGACGTTCCTATTGTATTGGAAGGAATCTCGATGGATGATCAATATGAAGGAAATTTTGATACTAGAAGGGCGCTCATTTATACACTAAGATTTAGTGCAAAGACATATCTATTTGGTCCTGTTACAAGGGATGTCAGTGCGAAAATTATCAAGAAAGCAGAGGTTGGTTACTTTGCAACTACAGGTGCTGCAGAAAAGAATCAGAGAGACGTTACATATTCTGTAGAACCTAAGGCAATTAAAGAATATGATGATGGAGTTCTATCCAGAACGGCAGCAGACATTACTAAAACCGATGAAATTGTTGAACTACAAACCATTGGTGGTGTTGAAGAAGATACTTATATCTCCATCAATAGTGAAGTAATGTATGTCAAGCAGAAATCCGATTCCGATAATAAGATTCTGGTTAGAAGAGCACAAAATAATACTACAGCAACTGCCCATGTTTCTGGAACTAATGTCACTGTAATTACATCTGCTGATGATAATCTAGTTGAATTGGGAGATGACTTTGGATTTGATGGAGGATTTATCTAATGGGAAAATTTGAAGATCTAAATGAAACTTTCAATATTGAAGAAGAAGCACCTATTGTTGAAGTAGAGGCATCTTCTGAAATTGTTGAGGAATCTAAAAAAGAAAAACCCATCAAAAAAGATGATATAACAAATGACTATGAATATACTAGAGGAAATTTATATTCTATTATAGAAAAAGGTCAAGAAGCAATTAATGGAATTCTTGAGTTGGCACAAGAAACGGAAATGCCAAGAGCATATGAAGTTGCTGGTCAATTAATTAAGAACGTTTCTGATGCTACTGACAAGTTAATTGATTTGCAGAAAAAAATGCATGACTTGGAGCAGGATACGAAAAAGCAGGGTCCAACAACTGTTAATAATGCACTTTTTGTCGGATCTACAGCAGAATTATCCAAGTTACTAAATAGCAAGTCATTTGAAAATATGCAAAATGAGACCTTGAATAAATAGATCAAGAAGGTTTTTTGGCTAACGTTATAGGGAGTCGCAATGAATACTAGTCCAAAAATTAGGTTAAAAAGGTCCTTTACACCAGGGGCTCAACCTGCATTAGAACAACTCACTTTTGGTGAGTTAGCTATTAACCATTATGACGGTACTGTATTTGTTCGTCAAGATACCGAAGGGGTTGGTATTGCAACCAGGGTAATTACCGTTGGTGCTGGTAGAAGTATTGGTAATACTTGGTTTGTTACTGTAGAGGGTAATGACTTAAACAGTGGACTTACTCAACAGGATGCTTTAGCATCTATTAAGAAAGCATCAGAATATGCACAACCTGGTGATACTATTAAAGTTAGTGCTGGATATTATGTAGAAAATAATCCAATTGTTCTTAGAGATAACGTATCTGTTGAAGGATTTGAACTAAGAAACTGTTTCGTTGCACCAAATAATCCAAATAGAGATTTATTCCATATTAATAATGCATGTCATCTAACTGACTTAGCATTCGTCGGTAAAGGTGCTGATATTGGTGGTGGTTCTAAAGGTGTTCCTGAAGGGGGATCTGCTCCAGGGTTCCTTGGTGAACCGATGGAGTATGGAAATGCAGTTATTGCTTTCGTTCCATTACTAGGTGTTGCTGGAGACAGATATTTTGATGGTGCAAGATTGATTCGTCAGAATGCAGATTATATTGCTGGTGAAGCAGTTGGTTTCTTAACCAGTGGATTTAGTGGACTTGCAGGATCACATAGAGCACAAGATGCTGCAAGACTTATTGATTTAAACGCAGAATATATTGCAGCAGAAGCAGTAGGATTTATTACCAGTGTCAACTATGCTGGTGGTGCATTTACAATGTCTTTTGGTACAGCAAGAAATTGCCAAGATGACATTCATGATGTACTAGAAGCAGTTGCTCACGATCTAAGAGCAGGATATAGGGACGGTACTCAAGCAAACAGCAGATCGGTAGGTGCTGCACAATCTTACTTTGTTGGTGGAGCATTATCTCATATCTTAGGTGCTGGTGTTTCTGAAGCAACAATCGCAGCAATGGATCGTGCTGCTGGTATTGCAACATTTGTTATTAATAACAAACCTTACGGATTTGAAAATGTTGGTTCTGGTGTAACTATTACTGCATTTGAGTATACACCAGTAACTGGTGTTGCTACTGTAACCACTCTAATAGGTCATGGATTAACCAGTACAGACCATGTTAACCTCAGTGGACTTGCATTTACCTGTTCAACTGAGCATTCTGGTGTAACAACTACTATCTTCCCTGACGGAAGTAGCCCTTCTGGACATATCTTCAAGATTGATGCTGATGCATTATTTAATAGCAATCAATTTGTTATTAATGTAGGTATCTCTACAATTGGTCACACATATACACCATCATCTGGTATTGCTTATACTGTTTATCAATACAGTACATTTGAACAACAGTTTGATACTGGTGCTGCTGCAGGAACTCCACTTCGTGGAGAAAACGTTGTAGGAAATGGAATTTGCCTCAACGTCAATAATGATATTACCGAATTGGTTGGAATTGTAACTAGTGCAATTGGTGCAGGTAATACTGATAGTCTTCCAGGAATTACAACTGGTATGAGACTTGATATGAATAAGTGTCGTCGTGACGTTGCAAAAATTTGGAAATCTGTATGTTATGACATTACCCGTGGTGGTAACACTAAAGTTGTTGGTGCTGCTAAGTCTTATTATGATGCTAATGGAAACAAACTAACTGATATTCTTGTTGATCCAGATGAATATGAACAGTCTGTAGTTGCGTTAGAATATTCTAAGGATATTGCAAGAAGAATTGTCAATAACGTAAGAGATGGTTCTTATACCATTGGAACCGCATTTAGTATTAGTGGAGCAAATTATTCTCCAACAGCAGGTATTCTTACTGTTACTACTAACGTTGGACATGGTTTAACAGCAAAAGATACCGTTAAACTTTCTGGTCTTGCATTTAGTTGTGCTACTCACAATAATAGCATTGGTGTTTACGACTTCCAGTATGATAGACAGTCTGGATTCAGCACTGTCATTCTAGATAATGATCATGGACTGAGTTCTGGAGATGAGTTTGAGCTACGCAACCTCACATTTAGTTGTGGTGATTCTGGTCTTGGACCAGTAGTAAACGTTAGTAACGTAGTCTATGATGAGAACGTAGGCATTATTACTGTTACGACTTCATCAGCATCTGGTGTTTTTGCGGGGGAACCAGTACAACTTAAAAATATTGCGTTTACTTGTGCTGCAGAACATGCTGGTGTTACGACAACTATTTTCCCAGATGGTTCAAGTCAGAATAATATTGATGGATATGGATATGATGTATTTACAGTCCTTGCAGTAAATAGTGCAACAGAATTCCAAGTCAATGTTGGACCTTCAACAATTGCACACACATATGATACTGGTGGTACTGTACAAGCAGGTGTTACAACTACAGTATTCCCAGACGTTCAAAGCAATGATTATGTCTTTGATGCTTATGTAGGAACCGCAGGAACAGTCATCTACACTAATGTAGGTATTTCTACAATTGAGCATACTTATGCTTCTGGTGGTGAAGTAAGAATTGGTGTCACTACAACAATCTTCCCTAATGGTGGAGTATTTGGTGATTGTTTTGAAGTTCAGGATTATGTATCTGACACTCAAGTTAAAATTAATGTTGGCATATCAACATTCCTCCATGTTTATGAAAGTGGTGGCACTATTCAAAAGACAAGGACCTTCAGACCAGATATTGGCCAGATTAGGGACGTAAGCATTCAAATTGATTCTGATACAGGCAATAATAATACTGTTGGCAATTGCAAGAATGTTATTGCTGCAATGAATACTGCAGTTGGTATTTGTACTGCCATCATTGAAGATGGTTTCAGAGCACTTCAAGATCCTCTATATTTAACTCCAACAAATGCAACTTATGACCCAGTTGGTGGTGCTCTAACAGTAACTGTAGCAGATCATGGTTTAACAACTACTGATAAGGTAAAACTTGCTCCAAATTCTATTAACTTTACTTGTAATTCTGACGGAAACATCACTACAATTGGTTATCCAGATAAAACTAGCCCAATTTATGATAAGTTTGTAGGTATTTCTGCAACAACTACAAATACATTTACAATAAATGCTGGTTCAATTCCTGCTTTTGGTGCAGGTTATGTCCATACATTTGTTTCTGCAGCAACCTCTGCTATCAACTACGGTGGTGCTGGTATTTCTACAAGATTCCCAGGAAATGGTGGAGCAGGTTCTAACTTTGAAAATGATCCATCATTCTCTCCTGGTACGGATGGTCCTGTTCTTAAGGGTCCATATGTAAGAAACTGTACCAACTTTATTGAAAATAGCATCGGTATGAGAATCGATGGTTTTGATGCTGATCCTGGTGATAAGGATGAACTGGGTGTTCAGGGTTCAATGAGTGTTGACTCATTCACTCAATATAACCAGGGTGGTATCGGTGTATCGATTACAAACGGTGCATATGCTCAGTTGGTGTCTATCTTTACTATTTGCTGTAACGAAGCAATTGTAACCCTTACAGGTGGTCAGTGTGACCTTACAAACTCCAACTCCTCCTTTGGTGAGTTTGGTCTAGTTTCTAAGGGTGTTGGTGATGAAAACTCCAGTTCCAACTACAGACAAACTGCTGAAGTTGTAAAACCAGGTGATCCTGGAAGAACAATTGAACAGGGTGTTTATGATATTGGTGATAGAAAAGTTACTCTAACTGGTGTTGGAACTCAAAGACCTTATGATGGTCAAACATTATTCTTTGATGAACTTTACTACTCTGTAGAAAAAGTTAAAGTTACAAATGGGGGATCTGGTTATGAAGGTGCTGTTCCATCAGTTACATTTACTGATCCAACAGGTCCAGATGGAATTACTGCACAGGGTATTCCTATTATTGAAGATGGTGTAGTTACCGACTTCCTAGTTGCTAACTCTGGAACTCAATATCAATTTAATGCCTTCCCAGCAATTACTATTGGACCACCTAATGAGGGTGGAACACAAGCAACTGCGGAAGTTGTAAGAATGCAACCACTTTATTTCAAAGTGGCTTCTGCAACACTTCCACATAATGGAATTTCAACTATCACAATGAGTCAGGGACTAAATAATGATTTAGCAGGTGGTGAAGTTGCTTACATTACTCGTCAGAGTTTGCAGATTACTTCATCCCACTCATTTGAATATGTTGGTGCAGGTAATACAATCCTCACCGCAAGACCTTCAGTTGGAGGTATCATCATTCAAGATAATGAAGTTGTTCAAGAAGATGGTGGTCTCGTAGTTTATACAAGTACGGACCAGGCAGGTAACTTCAGAATTGGTGATGGTATTCAAATTGACCAGGCAACTGGAACGATTTCAGGTCGTGTATATATTAAATCATTGTTCAACAGCGTCACACCATTTATTCTAGCACTCGGAGGTTAAATCATGGCAGCAGTTGCAGTTAATAATTTTAGGACGGTAACTCATTCAGTTACCACAGGAGCACCTACAGTAATCTACACTGCTCCAACTGGTTATACATCAGTTTTCCTACTAATTAGTGTAACAAATGTAGATAGTGTTACACAAACTTTAAGTTTCTATCATAGAAGAGACAGTACTGACACAGCACTTCAATTGGATTCTCCGATTGTTGCTAAAGACAGTATTGACCTATTACCAGGAAAACTTGTATTACAAACAGGTGACAAAATTGCTATTAATGGAAGTGCAAATGGGGTATTGAAACTCGTTGCATCAGTTCTTGAAACTTCCAACTTCTAATAAGATAAAGGTAAAAGTATCATGCCATCAAGAAGAACATTTCAATCTGGTAGAGAATCTGAATTAAAAATTGGTATTCCCAATTTTTCAGGATCTAGAACAGTCCTTGAAGTAACTGAAGGACGAGTTGGTTTCGGAACAACTCAGGCTGCATATCAACTTACCGTTAATGGTGATATGCAGTTACATAATGCGCTATATGATTATAAAAATCAACCTGGAGAGCAGGGTTTAACTCTAATTTCTACTGGTTCTTCTGTCGTTTGGGGGACACCAGAAATTACTTTTGGTGGCATTACCGTTCAAGAAGAAGGTGTAACAGTAGGTACTGCTGGTAGTGTTCAGACATTAAACTTTATTGGTGATAGTGTTACTGCAGATGCTTTTCTGGGTATTGCAACAATTACAGTTGATCCATTTGATCCTGCAGGAGAAAATACTTATGTACAGTTTAATGATAATGGTCAATTTGGTGGTGCCGAAGGATTAGTATATAACGGTACTCTAAAGAAAGTTGCAATTGGTGATACTGTTTTTGGATCTGAAACATTATATGTAACAGGTAATGTTGGTATCAGTAGTGAATTAAATGTAGAAAAAGTATTTGTTACAGATAAATCACCTACTCAGGCAAATGAACTTGCCAGTAAAGAATATGTTGACCTCTTCGCAACTGCAGCACTTGTTATTCAAGAGGCAGTTTCTGTAGCATCAACAGTAAATATTCCTTCAACTTATGTTAATGGTCCAACAGCAGGTATTGGTAACAGTGAACTAGGTATTGGCGCATCTCTACATGCCAATTCTAATGGAGTACTTACAATTGATGGATTTAATCCAGTAATTGATGATCGTGTTCTAATTAAGGATCAGACTATAGAGTATGAAAATGGATTCTATGTTGTTAAAGACACTGGAAGTGTTTCTGCTCCATGGATTCTAGAAAGAGTACAAGACTTCGACCAACCAGATGAGATCGTTGCGGGTGCGTTTACATTCGTTACGAATGGTGAAGTGAACCAAGCAAACGGTTTCGTGCTTATTGAGATTAATCCAAAATTCCCACCAGATGGATCTGGTTATGTCGGTTTCTCTACAATTGCATTTACTCAGTTCTCTGCTGCTGGTCAGGTAGAAGCGGGTGATGGTCTATACAAAGTTGGTTCTGTTGTTAATGTTGGTACTGCAAGTTCTGATCGTATTCGTGTCAATGCGGATGATATTGATCTTGCTGTAGTATCTACTTCAAATACCTTTACAGATTCTACAACTGAAAAGTATTTTGTAACCACAGTTCAAACTGATGGTTATGGTAGAGTAACTGGAATCACAAGTGATAAGCATCAATATGCATCATATGATGATCATGGTGTTGTAAGACTTGATCCATTAGCATTCCATATTAATAATGTTTCTGGCATTATGAGTGCAGCATCTTATCTTAATGTTGCAAACATTAACATGCCATTAGATAATGGAAATGGTATTCTTACTTGTAATGTAATTAAAGGTACTGATATTGATAGTAATGGTGACATTCTATCAATGACTAATGCCAATTTCCTCGGAATTGTTACTGCTAATGAATTTATTGGTGATGGATCAAAATTAAGTAACATTATTACTGGTGTTGGTCTTGCAACTGAAGGTGGTTATGTTGGTAGTGGTGCAACCACTTTGGACTTTAGAGGTCCTGGTATGGGTGTTGTAACAGTTGATATTGGCACTGGTATTGGTACTATTACTGTTGAAGGTGGTAGAGATATTGATGAGATTGGTAGTGCAAACCAAGTTCTCTATAAAGATAATACCAATACTGCAACTACTTCTGCTAACTTACAATTTAACGGAACTAATCTAACTTGTGCAGGAACAGTTACTGCAAACTCTGACGAAAGACTTAAGAAGAATATTGAAACTATCACTGATGCACTTCATAAAGTAAAAAGTCTTCGTGGTGTAGAGTATGATCATAAGAATACTGGTGATCATTGTTTAGGTCTAATTGCACAAGAGGTTGAGCAAGTCATTCCTCAAGTTGTGTATGAAGATGCACAAGGTGTTAAGTCAGTTGCTTATCAAAATATTGTCGCACTTCTCATTGAAGCAGTGAAAGATCAGCAAAGACAGATCGATGAACTTAAGAGACAACTGGGCTAAATAATTTTATTAATCCATAATTGTCATGGCAAAGACCTGCAAACTAGGATATTACTGGTGCTATACCGACAAGAAATGTAAAAAAATTCCTGTAGGTTGGCATGTAGGTCGTGGTGGAATGATTGAAAAAGATGATGAGGAGACTAAGAAAAATAATGAAAATGGTGAGTCCTCCGAAGGTAATGGTGAGAGTGGTGGTGCGGTAACTGAAGATCTTCGTAAGTGGTTTGGCACTGGCAAAAAAGGTGGAGTCGGTGGTGGTGGATGGGATCGTTATAATACCAAAGGTGAACGTGAAGGTAAATGTGCCCGTGAACCAGGTGAACCAAAACCAAAGTGCCTTTCAAAAGAAAAGGCAGCAAAGATGACTAAAGATGAAATTGCTGCTGCTGTAAAAAGAAAGAGAAAAAAAGATCCTGTAGCAGATCGTCCAGGTAAAGGAGGAAAACCCAAAATGGTTTCTAATAACATTGATGAAGGTCTAAAGCAAGCACGTAAAAACGTTGGTGCTGCTAAATGCTGGCCAGGTAAAGTGGCAAAAGGAACTAAGATTAAGAACGGGAAGGAAGTTCCAAATTGTGTTCCCGAATCTGCAATGCCAGCAGCAATTGATCCTAAGAAGCATAGAGAACAACAACGTGCTGCTAAGATCAGAACTCTTGCACAAAAGGGTTCTACTGAGGGTGAAAGAGCAGCAGCAGAGAAGAAGACCAAAGGTCCTAAGATGTTTGGTGAAGATCTTAAGTTGGTAGATAAAATCCTACTTGAGATGGAGGCAGAAATTCTTAATGAAAAGAATGTTCCTACCAATCCTTCACTCTGGTCTAAGATGAAGTCAAAGGCAAAAGCAAAGTTTGATGTATATCCTTCTGCTTATGCTAATGGATGGGCTGCAAAAGAATATAAGAAAGCAGGTGGTGGATGGAAATCTGTAAGTGAAGAAACTGCACAAGTCAGATATTGTCCAAAGTGCGAAAAGGATGAGACTAGAGAAGAGTGTAGATATGGTCCTAGATATTGGGATACATTCTCTCTACCATCAAGTCTGAAGACTACTTTTGAATCTGTAGATCCAGATGAAGATGGTGAAGTTTGTCCTTATTGTGGATGTGATCCTTGCGAGTGTGAGGGTAATGAGATCAGTGAGGCAACAAGGATTCAAGCAAAGACTGGTAATCTCATGTATGTAATGTCAACTTGGAGAGGTAAGAATTATAGTCTCAAGATTTTCTTCCCACAAGCAAAGAGACCTACAAGATCTGAAGTTCAAGCAGAAATTGAAAAGGTTTATCCAGGTGCTAAGGTTCGTTGGATGGAAGTGGTTCAACTAAAACCAGGTGAGCAATTCCTGCAGGTTACTGAGGGTGCTGCTTGGACTAAGAAAGCAGGTAAGTCTGAATCTGGTGGTCTTAATGAAAAAGGACGTAAGTCCTATGAAAGAGAGAATCCAGGTTCTGACCTAAAAGCACCTTCTAAGAAGGTTGGTAATAAGAGAAGAGCATCATTTTGTGCAAGAATGAAAGGTATGAAGAAGAAACTCACTTCTGCCAAGACTGCTAACGATCCCGATAGCAGAATCAATAAAAGTTTGAGGGCCTGGAATTGTTAGGTTTTATAAATAATTGCAGTTGAATTGCTAATAAATGCCTGCTGCGATTAAGAAACCCAATCAAAAAGGTGAATGGCAATGTGCTACTTGTAAGGAATGGAAACCTCCCACTTCTTACAATAAAAACAAAAAGCAGAAAAGTGGTCTTCACTATGCTTGTAGAGAATGCTCTAAAAAGCATATTAGGAAATATAATCTTCCTGCCGAATACAATATTACTATTGAAAAATACGATAGTCTTTTAGCAGAGCAATTATCTAAATGTGCTATTTGTAATTTATCTTTAGTTGATGGTTCTGATAAATATAATGAGAGGCCAGTAGTAGATCACAATCATTCTACTGGAGAAGTTAGGCAACTACTATGTTCTAAATGTAATCTTGCTCTAGGAAATATGAATGATAGTAGTGAATATGCCTATAAACTATACCAGTATCTTACAAAGTGGAACTGCTGATGAAATCCTATAAACAATTCATTTCAGAGTCAATCAATATCTCTGGAGATTTCAACGGAAACTTATACATGAACTCTCAACCTGAAGAACCACAACAGGTTGGTGAGAATTATGTTGCAGATGTTACTTGGATGGGTAGCATCTATCGTCTTGAGATGGTATCCAAGAATGGTATTCCAACCAAACAAGAACTTGGAGAACAACTGCAAAAAGATTATCCTGGAGCAATGGTTCAAAACATTTATCCAGTAGAAGAAAAGAATTTCAACATTAAAAACGCAAGGAGATATCATCCTTCAAAACTAGAGTGGATTGATTAATTATGGCTCAGTGGAATAAAAATACACAGGACTTTCTAAACCAAGAGAGGACTCTATTTGAGGTATTCAATATTGCCGACCATTGGGGTCAGCAAACTAACTGGGTGCCACAGTTTACTGGTAAGAATAGATTTAAGGTATCTCCATATCAGACATCATTCTTTAACACCTTTCAGTATGGTCTAGAATCTGATGTTTGGGAAACCAGCACTACTGGCACTGCTTCTGCTGTTCATAATGTAAATGCTTCCAATGTCACGATGTCAGTTGGCAGCACTGCTGGTGACAAAGTAATCAGACAGACCAGGACTGTGATGAGATACATTCCTGGCAGAGCATCACTGGTATCTTTTGCTATTCGTTTGGAGACTCCCGTAGAAGGAGTTCGCAGAAGATTTGGTGTATTTGATGATGAGAATGGTGCGATCTTTGAAGATGATGGTGGCACCTATGCTTGTGTCCTTCGTAGTAAAGCATCTGGTAGTGTAGTAGAAACCAGAGTTACCAGAGACAACTGGAATGGTGATAAGTTAGACGGCACTGGTCCTAGTCAGATTACTGCTGATCCTACTGCCGTTCAGATGATTAA
>BCSF01000358.1_pt1 | contig 18798 bp, 18 predicted proteins | sample 1016431 | NCBI WGS metagenome assembly BCSF01 (sample SAMD00045685;SAMD00045686;SAMD00045687;SAMD00045688;SAMD00045689;SAMD00045690;SAMD00045691;SAMD00045692;SAMD00045684;SAMD00045690;SAMD00045691;SAMD00045692;SAMD00045684;SAMD00045685;SAMD00045686;SAMD00045687;SAMD00045688;SAMD00045689, study...
TCGCAGAATCTGAAACTCCCCACAAACTCACCATGCTTGTGTGTCACCATATGTCACCACATGTCTCCACATGTCACTTCTGCTGAGTAGCACAGGAGGATCAGATGATCCGCTTTTGTTGTTGTTTAGTTAGGAAAGAAGAAGATTTCCTAGAAGAAAAAGATGGTACCAGTGGAGGGACTCGAACCCACACTCTCGTGAAAGAAGCGGATTTTGAATACTTGTCTACTTGGCTTTTTCTCTAGGAAACAATCTCGTTTCCGCGCTTATCTGCTGAAACTCCCCACAAACTCACCATGCGCTAACCAACTATCTGAGCAGGTGCCAGGCATCGCGATATTGCTCATAGCGACCTTCGCCTCTATCTGTCAAACCGTCCGGGTAGAAACTGATGTTGTTCGCCTTGGCAGCCTCAGCAGGCAGGACGTAGGTAGCATTATGATGCATTAGGTGGCAAATAAGAAAATCGTAGTTTTTGAAATTTTTGCCACCGTCGATTTTGACATCCTGGCCGATCCGCAACTTGCGCGGGATTGATCTGGTTTTGACCTGGATGCGGTTTAGCTTGCCTTGGAAGTGACTGACTAGGTCAAAGTCGTGGCTATTCTGGTTGGCAGCCCAGTAGACATCGAATCATAGCTCAACGAGCTTTGCGGCGACTAGGAGTTCGCCTGCTTCTCCCGCCCTCGATGTTTCCCAGCGTTCCGTAGACGTAGGCATCTAATCTATCCCCCGAGAGTCCGCGCTTCTTCGCGGCTCTCTTCAATTTATTCTTCAGTGCTTTCGGCATCTCCAAAGTTCTCTGCTAGGTAGGTGTTGAATGCCTCGTCCATCTCTGGCTTGTGGATCGCCACCCACAACTGAAGCACTGACCTGTTTACCCCGGCGAACTTCTTGTAGGTGTCAGCCATGTCCTCCAGCAGACTGACCTCCTCCTCGTTTGGCATCTCCAGTCCCAACTGCCTGACTAATGCCTGCAACTCGCGCTCGTTCGTGAATGCCTCAATCGGCGTTTGTGCTGCCATCAGGTCTCGCTCAAGTCGCTCATCCATCTCCTCCTTAGTCTCAGGACGCTCAGATATGACTTTTTTGCGGATGTCAGTCTCTTTGGCCCGCAAAGCCTCCTCTACGGCATTTAGGTCTTTCTGCGCTATGACATCATTCCGCAGGTTCTGTTTGTCGATCCTGGCGCGAACTGAGGGCAAGTTTTTCTCCAGGTTGCCACCAGAAAGCAGAGACTCGATGTCAGACAGTTGTTTGACCATCACGTTGTCCAAAGTGCCGCTCAGGACATCCTCATCGAGCTTCTTTAGCTCCGACTTGGTGTACTTGTCCTGCACGTTGTCTCTGATCTTGCCCAGCAGATCGGCAGCAGCAGTCAGTCGCGGAAACATGCCACCGATCAGATCATCTCGACCAGGTGCCGGTGGGGCTGGAACAGACTGATCCGCATCGAACTCATCTGGCATCTCTGCCAAGCGTGGCTTGAAGCGGTCACTGTCTGTGTAGCGTTTGACCGTTGTGACCTCCTCGACAACCGGCTCAGATGACCGTCTAGCCATCTCCATCAATCTTTGTCCACCTTTCGTTCTCATGTCACCAGTTCTTACATGACCAGTATCTTGCGGTCATCTTGCTAGGTTTCTTGTCGCAACCGTGCCTAGCGCGGAATGACTTTTTCCTCGCTGGGCTGTCGCGCTTGATCTCCATGTTGGCATCACCGTAGCGGATGACCTTGGTCTGGTCGCCCTGCTTGGCGTTCACCACGAACTTCTTCTTGCCGTAGCCTGGTTCGCCTTTACGGATGCGCCTCGGGCTATTGTGCTTTTTTGGTATTCCTGACGGCATTCTTTACTTTATGCATTTTAATTAGGCTAGGAGGAATATCGTCAATCTCCTCGGGAGATACGTCAGAAAGCTTCTTGCCTTCTCCTGGGTAGGCCAACCTTAGCCAATTCTCCAGTGTCACCGCCTCGCCTAACTCTTCTAGTTTTTTACTTATCGCGTCCATACCAACTTGGGTTTCTGATGCCACCAAAAGCATCGCTTATTTTATCTCTAGCCTCATCAAGAGATATCTTGCCGCGATTGTACTCTCCCCAAATATCATCAACAATTTTATTGTTCTTCTTGTTCTTCATTCGCTGAGGGAACAAGCCTCGCACTGCCTCCCAGGTGATTGACTGCATCTCTCTTGGCATCACACCTCTCTGCTCTGCTGCTTTGCGGTAAGCATCTGCATAAATGCCGTAGGTGCCTTTGCCTCCTGTTATTGAACTGTTTGGAACACCTGAACCAAAGTTGTGCCCCACCTCAATGCTTTTTGCCGAGAGAGGCTTTAGGAGTGCTGCTGCAACTGCGTGTGTGTCGATGGTCACATCTTCAGTAGCCAACTTAGGCAGCAGAATGTTGTTGTTAAAATTTCTTACTTTGTGCTGACCACCTAGCTGTGTGGAGATGTTCTCCTTAGTAGGATTCTCCAGTATGCTGATAGCCTTCATGTATGCTGGCGATGATGCGTGAATGACCTTCCCCACGGTGCCGTTATCATTCATCTTAACGTCCAGCATTTTGCCTTCCGGGCTAATTACCGGGAATGACTGTGAACGATACGTCTGATCGTAAAGCCGCATGAAGTAAGCTTTCTCTAGCGGGTCTAGGTCAGCGTACTTCTTGTTCTTCATCGACCGTATGACCTTCATGATCAATTCGTCTTTGCTGAACTGAGTGATTTCTGACGCTTTAGCAATCATGTCCTGATTGACCGCAACGTCCTGCTTGTTCTTGTATGCGTCGATGACTCTCTCTGCCAGTGACACATTCATGAACCAGTCTTTCTGAGGAGACAGAACAGCAATAACACCAGCAGACTCTGCGTTGCTTGTGCCGTACTTTTTCACCCAGTCATTAGTGATCTTTCTGGCACCGTCGTACCAAAGCTTGCTGCGCTTCCTGACATCCTCGGGCACCTTGTCATAAAGCCAAAGCAGGTTGGACACTGACATGTTCATCAACTCATCACCCACAACAGGCAGGTCACGCTTCTTTGTTTTGATGTGAGGATAGTTGGCAATGATGCCTGCCATGACCTCCTGCTTCTCAGGCGGCAACATCATGATCGTGTCATTGCCAATCAGCAGAGTAGACGCTATCGGGTCTTCTGTTGCTCCAGCAGCAGTTGGTAGCCTGGTGCTGACTCGGTTCTTCCGGTCATTGCGCTCGGCAGGCATGTATCGAACATCAGACAAGTCTCTGGTTTGTATGCCTCGAACATTGCGCGGAACAGGAACCGGCTTTTCTAGTTTCCTAACGTCTTCAATCGGGTAACCAACCTTAAAGCCATCCCAGTCAAAGTCTGAGCCAGGTTTCACCATATGCTTATCTTGATCAGCGCGAAACTTCTCTAGCGTGTCATACATAATCGGGCTGCCTGCTCTTGCGGTTGCAATTATCTCAGCTTGTTTTTTCTTTGGGCCAAAAGTGCTAATTATTGCAAAGCGTTCTCCTGTCTTTGACAGTTTAGCTAGTGCGTTGTTTTGGGGGTTTGCTCTTGTCTCAATCGTCTTCTTTTGAATTGAGCCATCCTCGTTCTGCTTGCCATCAACAATCCACCGGCTGAACGGCAATTGACCGTCATTGATGTTGACCCCAACGCTAGGTCGATCATTTGTTTGAGCTTCAACACTATCCTGCAATGCAGCAGGCATGAAGCGAGCGTCACCACCTTCTGACCTGCTGGAGTATTTCTTTATAGTTTCGATGTTCGCGTTCCCGCTTGCCTCAAGTGCTTTGACAACTTGATCAGGAATCGGCAGTCCCGCCTTAAACATACGAGCGACATCTTGAAACCTAGCAAACTCAGGTTTCTCCCTGACATCAACAAACCTGTCACCAGCCTCCCACATTCTCCTAGCCTCCCTCTGCTTTTCTATGTACTCGGGAGCGGCACCCTCTCTTTCCAGATAGCCCAGGTGTTCATCGTTCATAAACACTGAGTAGTCTCTGACTAGAGGTGCCTTGTATACTTCTGGAATTGCGAACTTGTCAGAACCGTAACCAACGTCGATTCGTTCTTTGCCAGATGCTGCGCGATTGATTTTTTCGCGTTCGCGTTTTGGCATCTCAGTAGAAGGTAGAAACTGACCACCTTTGTAGAAATCCTGATTTTTGCCAACCTCTCCTCCTGCTCTTGCTCTGCCAGCAGGCATGAACCTAACTGCCCCAGATATATCGTCACCTCTATAGAAACGGCGAATTAGCCCAATGACTCGTTTTGGGTCTGTTCCCGGCTCAGGTTGCAGGCTTTGCCCAACTGGCCTGTCAGGATTGTAGTCAGAACTTTCACTGTCTCTTAGGTCAAAAAACACCTCAGAGTCTTTATCCTCTACAATCCTTCTAATTTGACGCAACTGTGTATCAGTCGGTTTTCTGCCAAGCTCAATAAGACCTGACCTCGCATCTATCCGCACAGCACCTGAGTCTATAAACGCCTGCATGTCAGTGCCTGCCTGACTTATCTCTCTGTGATCAGAATATCTCTGACCGGCAACGTCTCTCTCGTCTGCTCCCTCATGCCTGCCAGAGAAGTCAAGCAACTCGCCATCAGGAAGAATGTATCCAGCCTCAAGTAAGTCCTGCGTGGTGCCAAAAGTGTTTTTTGCTTCATTGAAGCTACCTTCGGCTTCTGGCATGAAGCGAGAACGGTCACCCGGCATCAGGTTCTGCTGCATCTTGCGGTAAGCATCTGACTGTGACTTCATCGGCAACGGTGTGCCTGCTGCCTGCTTGCTTACTCTGTTCTTCTCAATGCGGTTGATGCGGTCAAACCTCCTAGCTCGGATCAGGTTGGCTGAAGCTTTTGCTTTGCTTCTCTTGCCCGGACTCATAGATGCCTCTGCCGCTTTTCTGGCATCTGTGATCGGGTTGACGTTGTCTGCTGTTACGCCAAAAAAGTCATTGATGATGTTTCTCTTATCCACCCCGATGCCAGTCTCGCCAGGTACGTCTTTCTGGTGGTTCTCCAGGTACTTGTAAACGTCCTGATAGAATCGCTTGGTGTCACCGTCCCAACTCTTCAACTGACCTGTCTTAGCCCAGTCAGCCATCTTCATGTTCATCGCTCCCACATCAAGTGTGGTCATGTAGAAGTTGCCTGACTTGGAGACGTTGAAGCCAAGCGGAACTGCAATCCTCAAGCCACTGCTTAGGTTGCTATCGTACACCCCGCTTTTGTTCAGTGCCGGGTTGTAGTCGATGATGATTGACTGACCTGGCGTTTTGAACTTTCTGGCAATGTCTCTGATTGTGTCCTTCATGCCAGGTGCAATGATCGAGTCTGGCACCTCTAGGATTGCTCTCAGTTGCTTGTTGGTAGGAACTCCTCTCCAGCTTCCGTTGGACTCCTGCACCATGCCGTTGGGGTCTGCACCCACCTCAGAGAGTTTGTCCATAATCTGCTCTCTCCGGTTGGCTTGTAGCTTCTCGATCTCTTTTCTGCCTAGCAGGATCGGCACACCGTTAACGTCATAGACAATCTTGCCGCTTTGGTCTCTTGCGAAGATATCGTTGTTCTGAAAGTGCTGAACTACTTTGGCACCATCTTTTGACTTTATCGCTGCCTCGATCTGTTTGCGTCCTGCTTTAGCTTGTCTGCCGCCGATGGTCATTGCTGGTCTCTCTCCAGCGTCATCCTCGACCATGCGCTTGTTGACGGTGTCCTTGGCCCGGACGAAGTCTCTGATGAGCTTGTTTAGCTCGGGGCTATTTGTGAACGGTTTACCGTCTCGGTAGAACAGTCCTGTCGGGTTGCCATCTGCACCAAACTCCACACCTGACCTCCCCAGGATAGCCTTCATGATGCCTGTCTTGCGGATGTTGTCCTGCAAGAACCAGCGATCCAAAAGCTTCTGCGAGATGCTTCTGGTTTGCTGTAGGAATGTTGGCCCGGACTGCTGGATGAAGTTCGCAAAAGACTCAGCCTCCAACTCCTCCATGATGTACTCTCGCTGCCTGTCTCTCGTTGCCTCCTCGTCGATTACTCTCTGTGGGCCAGACTCAGTCTCCACATCTTTGTAGACGTTGAACTGCTCCAAGAACGGTGCAGATGACTCTTCTGGCAGCATAGTAAGATAAGCATCGAACTGAGTGTCCAGGTCGCCATCCTCGAACCAACCTTTCTTGATCACCTCACCATCTGGTGTCTTGCTGTCAAACAGGTACGAGCGAAGTTCTGCCCTGCTGTCCTGCAACTCATCAAACCTCAGCAGGCCGTGCATCAGTTCGTGGAAGATGCTCCTCGCTCCGTTGTAGCCTGTGTTGATGAATACAGTTGGGGTGCCGTCTACTGATGACTGCGCTCCCCGTGTACCAAACGGAGTGTCTGCCGGTGCCTTACCGTCAACCAGAACCTCCGGGTGAAATCTCTTCAGGTAGTCATCTTGGCTGAGGTAGACAAAATTAACGTCACTCAGCTTGTCCTTGCCGATGATGCCTCTCCCCAGCAACTCAGCCACAGCGACATTGCCAGCCTCAGCCGGAGTAAGCCCAAGCTTCTGAATGTTCTGCTTCTCTTCCGGTGACTTGCTACTCAGCCACTCGTTGACTGTGTTCTCTACCTGCTTCTGGGTGATCTGCTTCTTGCCAGCAAATCTGCCTGCAAGACCACCTGCACCACCGACTGCTACTCCTGAGCCAATAGCACCACCGATCATCTCCTCGTCGCCGGTTGGCAGTGTTAAGGCTAGTCCGCTCAGTGTTCCTGCCTTTGCTCCAGAGACTAAGCTGCCAACAGTGTCGAGTAGCGGATCAACCTTGCTTGCCGTCTTCAGTGCCTTCCTAGCTGCCTGCGTCTCTGCTGTTCTGCCAGCACGTTCCAAGGTTGACTCAAGCGTCCTTGGCTGACCTGCTGCCCTGCCAAGTGCTTCCAGACCGTCACCGGCAACAGTAAAGACTCGGGCACCTGTCTCTAGGGCACCGATCTGTTTAGGCTGGGGTAGCTCAGTCTCGATGATCTCATCTTGGAGGCTTTTGAACTTGCTGCTCAGTAACTCTGCCGCGCTTTCAGCCTTCTTGCCACCTGCCTTGACCATCTCACCTGCCTTGGTGACCAACAACGAGGTGACGGGTGCCTTGGCACCTGCCTTCATCGGTGCTGCTAAAAAGCCAACCGGGGCAGATGCGTCCAAGACATAGCTGCCACCTTCTGCCACGTTGTTATTGATGAACGGTCTAAGTAACTTATCTACGTCCTCGTCAAAGAACTCACTGAGGATTGTCTGCTTACCTTCAGCAGCATTTGCGCGAGTGTTGATCATGTAGCGCATTGTTCGCCATGCATCTCTCCTCGCTTGGTTCTTAGTATTGCCCCACTTAGCTTTCAGCTTCTGAAGGTCACCAGGATTTATCTCCTTGTAGCCATCGTAGTACAGACCTGTCTTGGTGATCTTGTTCTTTGGGTACTTCTTGTTGTGTTCCTCAACAGCAAAGTCAGCCCAACCTGACCAGGAGTCTTTGTTCAACTCCTCCATCTTGTCAGTCAGTTGCCTGCCAAGAATAGATAAGTCCCAGGTGCCTCGGGCTGCCGCTTCAGCAGTTGTCACTGCTCTCTTTGCTGGCCCGGCGAGAGTTGCCTTGGCTGCCGTTTCTGGATCGGCACCACCGGCTAGGTAGCTGATAAGCTTTGTGCCTGGGCCAAGCACAAAGTCTGGGTCATTAGCAGCAGAAGCGACTGCCTTGCCTACATCAGTAATAAGCGCACCGACTGTGTTTACTGCGAAGTCTCTGACTTTGCTAAACGAGAACGGTTGCTTGTCTTTGTAGTCAAAATACTCATCAAGTTGCTCATCGCTAGGAACAAATTTTGGTTGTGTGTCGATCTTCTCTGCCAGCAACTCGATTGGTGCCTTCTTTGGCTCATCATCAACAAATTGAGGTGGTGCTACATCCCTGAATGTTGGGATGATGTTGGTCTTGACCAGTGACGGATCAACTGGTGGTGCGTTAGTTGCTAGATCGACAAACTTAGGCATCTGAATCTTACGGTTCTATCACGCCACTCACTGCCTGGCCTTGCTCGTTCAGGTATGTGTAGGAATCTCCCACCTTCAGTTCTCCTCGATTGTAAGCATCGTCGCGCTCTTGCTTTGAGCGGTAAGTCCTGCCTGCTGGCAAAGTGCGGTATGAGTCGCCCGCAGCTTGTGTGCCCATCGCAGTGTCGCGCATATCTCTCTCGGCCAACTGGCGAAGGTTGCGCTTGTAAGCTATGACCTCATCAGAGTCACCCACCTTGGGGAAGTACTGCTCATAAGCGTTTCTGTATTCTGACTCAGCTATGGCAGCCCCGGACTCTTTACGCAGATTGGCAGCAACCCAGTTGGCTTTTGCTGCTATGTACAACTTCTGCTGTGTGGTCTTACCTACCTCTGGCAGTGTTGCCATCAGCAAAGACTCACTTACAGTTGCTGGGTTGAATCCTTGATCCTCAAGCCGGTCTAGTTGCTCCTGGTTGTACTTCATCCTGCCAGCAAATATGTAGGAAGTCGCCTGACTCTCGGTGAGAGGCTTTTGTGCGGTTGCCTTCTTCACATCAGCGTCTTCCTCCTGCTTACGGACAAGATCAGCTACCTGCCCGGCAACTTGATCTATGTTCTTGTAGCCACCCACCAGAAGGTCAGGTTCCAGGTTGTCCAGCAGCTTGAATGACTCAAAGCCCGCTTCAGACATCAGCTTCTTGATCTGCTGATCCTGCTTGAAAGTCTTAAACTTCCTGCGGTCATCGATGTTGGTAATCTTTGCGTCAGGTCTCTCTACTGAAATCTTCCACCTGTTAAACTCAACGCGATCATCTACATCTGACTTGGTGGCTGCCTTGGCTATGTCCTGCTCACGGTCAAACTCTCTAATCGCCATCGAGGCAGTAGAGTAGTCAGGTGTAGACTCAGTTGTCCTAAGCGGATCGACAGGTATCCCTGGGAATACTTTACCCGGAAATCTTTTAGTGAACTCGACCTCGATCTCATCCAACGCACCTCTCTTCTTAGCTTCTTTTGCCTCCTCCTCGGATTTGCGCTTCAGCTTCTCAGCGACTGCTTCATAGTCGTACTTGGAGACATCAAACTTGCTGCCGTCTGTGCTAGGTATGTCCTGACCTGGGAACTTGCTTCTGTACTTGGTTAGCAACAAACCACGTTCACCTCTCAGCTTCAGTGCCTGTTCTTTCCCAGTCTTCTGCTCGATGACACTGACAACTCTGCCAAACTGATCAGACACACTGTCATTCAGAGAGACCACAGATGCGGCTTTTGCTAGTGCGTTATTGTAAGCCTCAAACTGACTTGGGTCAGTCATGTCTGTTAAGCCTTGGACTTCAGACAAGAACGTGTCTAGGCCAGACTGAGCTTTTGTCTGGTTCTCTAAGTCCTGCTTGCGCTTGGTCTGAGTGTATTCAAACTCAGTTTTCGCCATATCCAAACGCTTCCGCGCCATCGCGTTCCTGACGGCATTGTCATAGATGGCTTGCCCTGCTCTTAGCCCACTCGCAAATGCTGATCCTGCGCTCATGCTATTTTTCTCCTCATCCAGCTACGGATGACGTTCTTCAGCTTTGGCTTGTTGCTGATAAACTCAGCCACAACCTCACTGTATCGATTGTACAACTTGCGGAACCAGGCAGGTGCTTTCAGTTCTTTCCACTCGAAGAACATCACCCACTCTGGGTTATCGCTACCAAATACTTCTCTGGCAACGTGGCATTTTCCTGACGCATAGCCTTTGCCTTCAAAATAGCCACCTGCTGCTGAACCAAGTATACCTGCCCCCATGCCTAACAACTGCATACCTATCGGTTGCTGATTAGCCGCATAGTTCATCTGCTGGTTGTAGGTGTTCATCGCAAACTGCTGACCCTGGGCACCTGCGTTGGGGTTCAGAGTTAATCCTGACTGAATGCCTACCGGGTTGAACGGTGATGCTCCTCCCTGCGCTCCGCTGATCTGGCCAAACTGACTGACTGGCGTTGTGCCACTCAGGAATGATGCAGCATTCGCCAGGCGTTGTTGCCTCATGCGGAATCCTGCGTCACCGACTGCCATAGCCTCAGCGGCAGCAGGTGCTGATCCGTAGATGTTGCCTCGGGCTGCCTGTGCTGCCCTCTCCTGCTGCTCAACCTGATTCCTCATCTCCGGGGAGAGTTGCGACCCTAGTGCTAAGTCTTCTTTGGCTGCCTCACCCAGCATCTGCCTCACCTCGTAACCTGTCGGATCGGCTGCCTTCAGTTCCTCCATGCGTTGCTGAATAAACTCTTTGCCGTACTTCTTTTGTACATCGAGCATCGTGGCAGCCATCTTGTCTGCTGACTCTGCGGCAAACTCTAGGTCTGCGCGGGTGGCATCTGCGTCACTAAAGCCAGAGAAGTCATAAGTCACCTTCTCCTCTCCTGTCTTGTTGCCCGAGGCATCAAAGCTCGGAACCACAAGATCAATCTTCTTGCCAAACTTTGCTGCGTTGGCAATTAGCTTTCTGACCCCAAGCGTCCTGGCATCTGCCCAGACTCCTGCCTCGTTGGCACCTGCTACATTTGGTGGATCAGGTGCGTCACTTGAATATAGCCCCATCTAAAATTCCTCCTTCAAGAACAACTCTCTAATTTTTAAACTCACGTTTCTCATGTGCTGATTGCCTCCTGTGAGATATGCCACAAGCATCACCAACTCGGTGATCTGGTCGCGTATCACTAAAGCGTATGTCTTCCTCGTCTTATCTTTCTCCATCCAGTCATTGCTGTCTATCCAGGCGTTGATTGCCGTCAGGTGCATTGCCAGAAGAGAAGGCTTGTGCTGATCGAAGAATGCGTTGCTTGGCAAATCCACCAGAAGCAGGTTGGCAAGCTTGTACTTCTGCTGAACACCAACCTTCTCCGGTTCATCGACAAGATCGTCTATGACCCGCAAAGCCTGAGCTATAGTCCACAGATAGTTCCAGGCATCAGTGTTGCCGTTGGAGGCCAGCCTTATCGCTTCGTTGACTTTATCGTCATAGGTCATGACTCCACCCCCACACTATTCAAAAAGCCTCCTGCGTGGATTGAGCGCAGTGCCAAGTACTTACTGTCTGCTCCTGCGTTGCCGCTTTGCTGAAACTTAAACTGCAACTCGCGGAACTCCGGGTACTGAGTCATCGAGTACCTGAATCTGTTCAGCTTCCCACTGCCAAGCGTAGACGGCAGTGTGAAACTTAGCCTCAGTTCTCCTGTGCCAGTGTCCAACTCATCTGCCAGGTTGTCGGTCTGCTCTGCTCCATCGAGGATCACGCCGATGTCGATCACAGCGTTGCTGCGGTCAAACTCGAACTCGGCAAACTCACCATCCTTCGTGGTGACCTGCTCGTTAAAAGTAAATGCGCGAGTGACTGCCTGCCACCCGGTGTCAACGAATGTTGTGGTGGTCTTGTCCTGAAAGTCAGTGTCCACCAGGTTGATGTCCTCAACAAAATCGCGGAACTGTAGCGGGTTGCCAACTTTGTCCAGGCTAATGAGGTAGGGCTTGCCTCCGCTGAACTGAGTCACCACAAACTGATACGGATTGATCGTACTTGCCGGGGTGCCGCTTGCTTCCTCCACAGTGCCTTGCCAAACACCTGTCCAACTCTGCGTGTTGGTGTTGTAGCAGAGTGTGGTGTTGTTGACTGTGCTGGTGCCGGTTGGCACTGAGAGCAGGTAGCGATTGTTCCAGAAGGTTGCTGTGGCATTCTCGACTGCTGCCCAGTTGATCTCATCGATGACATCTTGGATCGGGTAGCTGATGACTCCTACGTCACTTGCCACCATGTTCTCCTCCATCGTGCGTCTGATCGATCTGACTCCTGTGCGCGATAAGAAGAACAAGTCTTCACCTACCTGGGCTATCGAGCCATGTGACACACAACCTGTGGAGGCTGAGATTGTTCTGATCTTAAACGTGGAAGCTGCCGGGGTAGACGCGCCACTCGTTGCTGGCACTGGTGCTGTGTCCACCACATAACAACTATTCTTGCAGAACACCACCACGTTGAAGCCTACCCAACTTGCCAGCCCAGTCACCGGGTCACCAAGACCAACCTTGAACGCATTGCCTGCCGGGAACGGTGTTGTGCTGCCAGCATGTGCCAAGATGTCAGAAACGTATATCTGATCATCGCTGGGTTGATATGCGAACGCTCGAAAGTTGTTGCTGACTATAAACTTGGAGTTTGTCGGTGCAGCAGGAAACTCAGTCACCACAAACGCAGACGAGCTAGTGTCCCACTTAATCTCTCCGATGCGGTCATTGCCGTTGTGGCTAGTGTAGAACAGTTTGTCTGCCACCTGGGCGGTGTAGACTCTTGCGGTGGTGCTGTTCACCTTAACAGCGGCAGATGCAATGCTGCTCACTGTGCCGCTTGAGTTAATCGAGTAAATCTTGCCGTTGACGAAGACGATCAGCGCCTCCTTCGCGTCAGTGTCAAAATAAGCTATGCCTTGGACGTTTGTGCTGGAGGAGGTGCTGCCAAGTAGATCAGCGAACCTGTGAAAGCCTCTCCGGCTTTTGAGTACACCGTTCTTGGGTGCGTCTAGGTCTTTCAGCAGTTCAGCCTGGGACTCGTTTAGGAGGTTCTCGCGGAAGTTGCTGATCTGGCCACCAACGAAACTTGCCTGGCGATCATAGACCACCGCATCGTCAAGTCCGTCATTGTAGTAGACCGGCATATCCTAAAATCCAAAGTCATCGCGAGAATAGCCCATGCCGTATGCGTCTGGAATCAACCTTGTCTCTTTGGCTGACTGGTTATTCTCCTGATCCCGCACCACCTGCATCAGCGAGTTGGCCTGCTGTATCTCTAGCTGCGCTTTGCCAAACTGCCTGCTGCGTTTCAGCATGTCTCCTGTCGCAAAGTGTATCAGCACGTTGTCGATCCCGCTGATCATTGCCGAGTCGTAATCACCCACCATCGGCTGAATTTTCTTTTTGCCGATGACGTACAGATTGACCGGGGCATCAGCGGAGTAGTTTGGCTTGTCGAAGAACTTAACTCGCTGAAACTTGCTGACGTTCTCCCACTCGGGCCAGAAGAAGTACTTGCTGCTGTCTGACGCACTACGCACCTGGACATATCCTGCTGTTGTCTCCTTGCTTATCGAGTGAACTGCTGACCAGGTGTTGGTGGTGGTGACTGAACTCGCCAGTGTCACCGTCTCCTTCTGCATTGTCAGTTCCTGTCCGTATAGCTCGCCAACAATCGTGATCTGCTTACCGTTGTCAGAACTGTCTGAGGACAGAAACTCAATAGCACCATAAGCAGGATCAAAGTTGATGCCTGAACTATCAATAACGCTAAACTGAGCAGTGTGTGCATCATTCTTGAAACTCTCCGGGTCAGTCATGAACTCGGTGATCAGTTGCGTAGGTAGCAGGTTCTGCTCGTTGTAGCTGATGCCGAGAATCGTCTCAAACTTCTGTGGGCAAACCATCTCGTCTGCCAACTCCGACACAACCGCAGTTGCGGATGCGCCCGATCCAGCCCCACCTGTGAATGTCACCGTAGGTGCTGAGGTGTAGCCTGATCCTGAGTTTTGGATGTAGACCCGGCTAACAGCACCGCCACCAAGCTCAGTAGCAGCAGTAGCCCCGCTGCCAGCACCACCTGAAAAACTAACAGTGGGTGCGGAGGTGTATCCTGTGCCGCCATCGTCAAGTATGATTTGTGTGATCCTGCCATCAAACGGCAGAGTCATCTGCTCTACGTCGAGAGTCTCCCGTCACAGACCGGAGTTAATGATGTTCTCGTGATGTTGCCTGATAAACTCTTTGCACCTGGCTTTGCTGGTGTCATCAGTCTTGTTGACCAGGTTGCAGACGTAGTTGGCAATATCGCTTAGAGTCATGATGTGAGTCCGTAGAAGACTAGCGTGGCGACAACATCTGGGTCGCGGAAATCATCGTAATCGTTGTACTGTGCAAACTTTACTGTGCAACCTACTCCGGTGGCAGTTCTGGACGTTATCCTAGGCATCAGGTGGTAGCCTGAACTATCGTCTGTTATGCCGTGACCAACCATGACGTACTTGTCACTAGGCAGATCAGTGTCAAAGACAATGTCATAAACGCCTATGCCGTTTCTGGTGACGCTGGTTAGGTTAAAAGAGTTGGTGATAGTTTGGGCACCGTCTGAGTTGTTACTCGTAAACTCAACAAAAGCCTTGGCCAGCATCGGCGCCGCAGTAGTGATGCCCACCACATCAGCAGTAATTGCACTGGAGACATCTATCAGCTTGGACGCACTAGACACTCGGACAACTCCGCTCGTGCCTGTGGTGGCTACCTGGCTTTGCACCACAGACTGTGCAGTTGCTCGCTTCAGCGCACCGTCAGTTGCGTCCTTGATAAGTAACTCATCTGAGGAGTCAGCAGTGACGCTGGACTTGCCACCTATCAGTGTGGCTGCCGCTTTGATCTTTGTGGCAGCAGAGTCACTGGCATCCAACTCAAGATCGTCTGTGAAGCTGACCGCATTGATGCTGTTGCTGGTGCCTGCCAGTAGCTTGTTGGCTGCCACAGCAACATCAGTCGGATTAGCAGTGGCGTTGGTGGCGTTGGCCTTGACCGTCTTGGCCGCCATCGTCTCCAGCTTGCTGTTCTGTACTGCATCATCAACCAACTCAGCAGTGTCCACCGAGTTGTTTGCCATCTGGGCCAACGTCACAGCGTCATCAGCGATCTTCGCTGTGGTTACTGCGTCATCATCTATTGATGCATTCGCGATGATGTTGTTCAGCTTGGCAGCCGTTACGGTGTCACCATCTGCGAATGACTGGGTGGTGCTTAAACCTGCCATCTGATTGCCTCCTAGTTGGCCGCCTTAGCTGCCTTCTTCTTGGGTGCAGGTGTGACACTGCTCGCAGCTTCTGCTGCTAGTTGAGCCGCATCTGTGCTTTTCTGTACCCCGGCTCTCAGGAAGATCGCGAGTAGGCTCGGTACCGAGACTTGTAGAAACTCAGCGAGGCTTATCTCCGATGACATGAACAAACCAAAGCTGGAAACGATGCCAGCCAGTCCTGCATATACTGTTTTACTTTTCCACATGTTAATACTTCTTCTTTGCTGTTTTTGCTGCCTTCTTAAATGCTTTAGCGGTTGGTGCGCCTTTGCTCCCAGGCTTACGCATCTTCTCTCCGCTGCCTGACTTAATGCGCTTCCGCTTCGCGTGTATGTTCTTGTATAAGCTCATTGTTTTTTTAGCAGTTGTCGTATCTTCAAAATTATATAAATCAGGCTGGCGACACTGATGCCAACCTTGAGGATGAGGTCAATCTGCACCATCCAGTTGCCGATCCCAGTTGCTGACGCAATTGCCACCTTGATATCATCGAAATTCATCTCCTGTTCCACACTCCGTTGGTGCTTCTCTGCCACTCACCAAACTTGTATTCCTCCGGTTCCCAGGTCTCGATCTCGAAGCCTGTGAATCCCAATCTTACGTCACGAATCGCTCCGAGGTTGCTGCACCCGATCCCCACCACGATTGCCCACAAGCAGATTATTGTAATTGCGATGTTGCTCCCTAATCTCCGCGACTCTTTGCTCGAGTTCGCATATGCGGCTTGTCTGGTCTGACTTGATAGCATTTATAGAATCAATGAGCTTCACCAGGATTTCCCGGTTCTCTGCCAACGAGTCGGTGAGACTTGTCAAAAGAAATTGAGTCATTCGCCAGATGTAGTAGCTCATCGCTACTGTCATGGCGATCGGTGCCCCGAGGTCTTTGATTGTCTCCGTGTCCACTCATCCCCCCAGCGGACTGCTACTCCTCAGCAGGAGTCTCTTCTGCTTCTTCAGCAGGTGCTTCTGGTGCCTCCTCGGCAGGTGCTTCAGGTGCTTCCTCAACTGGCGCACGTTCTAGCCCAAGCTGTGCAAGTGCTAGGTCGCCAACATAAGTCGCATCGTCTACGTCCAGCCAGTTGTCCCAAGCCTCGCCGGTCACGTTCAGCAGTCCCGAATAAAGCGGGTTCTGGCCCCACACTTCGTTGCCTTCTGCATCTGTGATTTTGCCAAATGCCGCTACAAGAAATTGCATACCAAACTCCTGCGCGGAGTTGAGTGTTACCGCAACCTTGCTGGCGTTTAGTTCCGCTGTGGGTACTGTGTTTATTTCTATCATATTATTCCTCGCTTGATTCTTCAGCCGCCGGTTCAGCCGGTAGCGATGCGGTGTAAGCTGCTTTCACTTCGTCAGTCCAAAGACTGTTTGCAACTGCTTGCACCCGCGCATCTTCGCCGCTTACGTCATCAGTTGGTGCGATAACGTGCCGGTGAAAGCTGCGACTAATCTCGTTGCCATCGTCTTTGATGACGGTGTCTGTTCTAACGGAAATGACGGAGTTAGCACCCACATTCATCTCCCCGATTTCTGTCAATTTTTCCAAACTCATATCTCAAAAATTAAACTGTGTAAGTCACGACGCACGCAACACGCGCCCCGTTGGCAAATATTGCGTGATTGCTCGGACTGGTCGCTGCGGATGTCGCTGACCTAATTTGAACGCCAGAGCCAGAAACTGTTGGCGCAAATAAAACAGGCGACAATGCCAACCCAGAATAGTAATTCACATTTCCGCCAGCACCTATACTGTCGCCCGTTGCAAACGGCAGTCCGCTCACGACATTAGTCGAGCCGGTTCCAATCGCGTTTATCGTCATATCAAACGTGCAAGTGACCAACCTTCCTACTCTTGTGTAGCGACCTTCGCGTGATGTGTATGTGGCATTGCCACCTACGTTTGGCAAAAATGTGCCTTCTTCGTATACATCTAAAACTGAAGAGGCAGCCGGTGTTCCTGCACTTGCAGGAGTAGGTGCTGGGAACGCTATGCCACCGCTGAACGTGGCCAAGCCGGTGCTGGATATGGTCAACGCATTCGTTAGACTCGACGCACCGTTGACGCGAACATTGAGCGCGTGTGACACATCCAAATAACTCGCACTGCTATCCAAGACAAAGTCGAAGTACCTGCCGTGCGTTGGGTCTAAAACTTTAAGTGCATTCGCAGTCGTTTTGCCGGTGCTGTCTATCGTCAAACGAGTTGCTGCCGCCGCGCCCGTTGTTTGCGTTTGAAACTCTAGTTTGGACGAAGTTTTTGTACCCGCTTCAGTTGCAATAATATTCGCCAGAGTTGAATCTGTGTCGGTGTTGCCAAAGCGAACTGTGCCAAGCGTCCCATTGTTGTCGCCGTTAGTTCGAGACAGGACGAGTGTTCCTCCAGCCGTCCTGTTAACGTGTAAATCGGGAATGCCTCCGGAGATTGCGTTTGGTGTGTCACCTACGATGACCCCGGAGGGTTTGATGGTAAACGTAGTGTTGTTTGGCGAGGAACCCGCATAAACTGCTAATGCTGTTACGGCGTTTGAACCTTGGCAATCGACTTGCAGTCCATAGGGTGTTGTATTGCTACTGTTTTTAATCTTCGCAACCCAATCGTCGTTTACTACCTTATCGACTGTAAGTCCGTGGCCACCAGCACCCGGCGCAGCACCAACACCAACACCGCCAGAAGCTATAATATCACCATCCGCAGGAATGTAAGGCGAAGTCCCCGCCGCCAGTTGCGTTGAACCTATACGAGCGGAGGTACTGTTAAGTTGAGTTATAGGTTGAACTTGCGTGACTCCGGTACTCGATGCCACTCCGTCTGCGGCATTACTTCTGTCCTGTATGAGTGTACTGAGTGCTGGTTGTGCGTATGCTAGGTCGTAGTCGCTGACCGCGCCGATTTGTTCAATCACCAGCGACGTAATTGAAACCGTTGTGTCAACGGCGTCTTGACTCGCGACATTTATTTGGGAGCCGCTTGGGTAAGTGACCTCGATAGTGTGCGTTGTCGGCGTTGTGGTTAGCGTTATCCTGTTGGCTGCGTCATCAGCGCCAGCCGACGCTATACCAACGCCGATATTTTTAGTCCCAGCCGCTACGCTGCCGGTCAACTTGACTCGGTATTTTTTATTTGGTTCTGAAAATGTTAAGCTGCGATAAATGCCTCTACCGGTCGCGCCAAAGCTAGTGATGTTTATTTGGCTACCGCTGTGCGCTACTGCTGCACCACCGTACGATGAGAAGCTATCCGTTCCGCTGCTGAAGTTGCTGGTGTAAGGCGAACCTTGAGTTCCGTACTGCGAACTATAATCAACGTCTGCCCGCTCGTACGCTGTCCTCACATCATCGGCGGATAAGGCGCGATTGTAGAACCTTGCTCGGTAGATTGTGCCTTCAAACTGACCTCCAGTGTTTACAAAGTTGGTTGCTATTTTTGCATCCGCACAACTGTCAATTCCGTGGCTTGCGCTTATCGTTGCGCTGCCAACCTCGTTGCCGTTGTCGTATAAGGTCGCCGCCGTGCTATCAACTGTCAGCGTCAGGTGGTGAACTTTTAAATCATCCAGAACCTTAACGCCAAAACTCTTCCAGCTTGTATTGTCGAAAATCCCTAAATTGTAGCTGATGCTAGAATCTGAGCCGAATATGAGCCTCCCTCCGTTTCCGAAGTCAACGAGTAATCGGGTGTCGCTACCAAACGCATCCGCTGCGACCACAAACTCAAACGAAAACTTGGTTCCCAAATCGGGCGGCGATGCAATGTCGATGTATCCGGCCGCACCATCAAAATGTAAGCCCTGCCCGTCTGAGCTATTAACTAACTCGCGGACGATCTCCCCGCCACTCGTTGTGGTGGAGTTTTGATTGGTTGGCTATGCCTATAGCTTAACCCCCCAATCGGCCTCTTCGGGCAACGTTCAC
>BCSF01000360.1_pt1 | contig 18759 bp, 29 predicted proteins | sample 1016431 | NCBI WGS metagenome assembly BCSF01 (sample SAMD00045685;SAMD00045686;SAMD00045687;SAMD00045688;SAMD00045689;SAMD00045690;SAMD00045691;SAMD00045692;SAMD00045684;SAMD00045690;SAMD00045691;SAMD00045692;SAMD00045684;SAMD00045685;SAMD00045686;SAMD00045687;SAMD00045688;SAMD00045689, study...
ATTTTAACGAGGCAGAGGTTAAGGTAGCATGGGTGCGTGACTGGCCTACCCACTGGTCAGAAATACGCATTCCTGAGCGAAAACAGAGGCTCCTAGACAAGCATGGGTCAGAGAACGGTGTTCTTAACTTCTATGTGTTCCGCAAGGACATGAAGAAAGCATGGCGTATCAAAGACACATTGCTAACGAAAGAGAGTCTTGGTACAGCAAAGGGTAGGTACATCCGTAAGGGTGAACTGTTCTTCCATATACCGTATACTTCCGCAGAACTGGTTGATATAGATGGATGATGACAACGTGACAGACTTTCCTGTTAAGCCAAGAAAGACCAGACGAAAAACAAATTACAAAGGTGCAACCCAGAAGAAAACCTCTGGGATTGTGCCACGTACAGATAAACAAAAGGAATTGTTGGATGCACTTAAAGAAAGTTCTCAGGTCTTTATACTTGGCCCTGCTGGAACTGGGAAAACGTATGTTACGGCGACTTATGCTGCCGACCTCTACACGACGAAAGAAATTGATAAAATCGTCATCACAAGACCTCACGTTGCCGTAGGTAAGGAACTTGGATACCTCAAGGGTGACCTAGAGGAAAAGACTAAGCCTTGGGCATTACCTGTGTTAGACGTACTGGAAAAGCATTTGGGTAAGGGTGCGGTGGAAACAGGGGTCAAGAATGGTAACATTGAAATGGCACCTCTTGCACTCATGCGTGGGCGTAGCTTCGATAATGCCTTTGTGATTGTAGATGAATCACAGAACATAACAACACACGAACTTAAAATGTTGTTGACTAGGGTAGGAGAAGGTACTACTATTGTCCTTAATGGTGATTCGCAACAATCTGACTTAAAAGAGACAGATGGTTTGTCTAAGGTAATCCATCTAGCTAAGAAGCATCTACTGCCTGTACCCATCATTGAGTTTGGTGTCGAGGACATTATACGTTCTGACATCTGCGCACAATGGGTTAAGGTCTTTATGAAGGAGAACCTATGAGTAACTGGCACGAAGCACCTGTGATAACACCTATGACAATAGAGGAACGGCAACGATCTATGGAACGTGACAACGTAAACAAACCTGCACACTATGGACAAGGCTCTATAGAGTGTATTGAGTACATAAAGGATTTTTTGTCAGACGATGAACTAACAGGGTACTACCGTGGGAATGTAGCTAAGTATCTACACCGATGGCGATACAAGAATGGCGTAGAGGACCTAAAGAAAGCCAGATGGTATCTGGAAGCACTAATTCAACAACAGGAGCGCAAATGAGCGTATACGAAGGTTTACTAATTGCAAGTATGGGGTTCAACGCTTGGGCCTTGTATCGAATAGGTAAGACAGAAAAAGACATAGAAATGCTGTACGAAGGTACTGCTATGTGCATGAATAAGTTAGGCATAGCAGAACAATAGACACAAAAAAGCCCCCCTAGGAATTAACCTAGGGGGGTTCTTTAGTTTTATAGTGTCCGTTTCTTTCTCGTGAACAGACTTCTTATTCCTCTAGCTATCTCATTAGGGCTAGGAGCAAGCCACCCAAGCACCAAAAGGATTAGCATGAGTGGGTCTATCTCAGTATTGTTTGTCGTACTGTTGTCCTGTTGTACAGTCTCTACAGGCCCTTCTGGTCTGAGGACTGGCCTGACTGACTTATCAACGCTTGTCGTCACGCCTTGGTAGTTCTCTTGTCCCACTTGTGTGTTTGCGGCAACATTTGTTCCACCACCCCCGAAGGGAATTAGACTGGATATGCCGCAACCAGATAATAATAAGGCTAATACTAACCATCTCATTTTGACATAGCTACTTTGTTGCCCATAGGCTTACCTGCCATATAAGCTGTTGCACCCATATAAGCTGCGACGACACCTGTCTGAGCAATGTAGAACAACCCAAGTAGGTCAGCTAATGCAGACACTCTTGAGTCAGACATGATAGGGGTAAATAGAAATATGGTAAATATTATCATCATACCCATAGCAACCCAAGCCATAAACTTTTGTGACTCTGCTTTTTCTTCACGTAACTCTATTTCGAGCATACGTTCTTTCATTGCTATTTCTTCGGCTGTAATAGTTCCATCACCGTCAATATCAAAGTCAACCACCATTATCGAGTCCTTCTGCTATGCGTCTGTTTGTAGTTACCACGACAATCTTACCTTTATCATCATAGACAAAGTATCTTTCACCACGTTTTACAATCATTCTACTGTCAGATAGAGTATGAAACCAAGTACAGCAACACCAACAATAAAAGTAGCTATACCTACTGTCCAGTTTATTATGGCTTCTATCATTTCAGCTTTACGATACTCTTGCTCTTTCTTTTCCTTGCGTACCTTAGCTTCTGTAGCAACAAGTTCTTCCCATGCTTTTGGCCCATAAACGAAAGAAATATGAGAGCGCAGTTCTTTACGCATTTCCTCTGCTTTACGCTTTGCATTCCAAAGTTCGAGGGCCTCGGCTTCTACTGACCCACTCATAGATTTCCACCAAGGTGGGTTCTTAGCTTTCTTCTCTGCTTGCCCTAAGTCGGACATTGCAGCACCCCACTGAGATAATTGACCGTGCATATCTTGCAGGTCCTTTCCCATCTGTATGCCCTTCTTTATGGCGTTGAAAGCAACTGTAGCACCACCAATAATAGTAACTGGGTCCATGACCTAATGCCTCTCTAGCAACCTATCTAGTTTTGCGTCGAGTGCCTCAATTTTATCTATCACGTAATTCATCTGGTCCTTTTGTTCCATCTTAGTTACGTACTCTTTTGCCATTTCTTCACGGGTTCTGTTTACAAGTATGTTAAGTCTATTTAATTCTACCATGCAACTACGGATGACCCAAGCGATAACACCTACGCCACCAGTAAGAATTGCGTTCCACAAAACCGTATCTTCCATCATTCTGGATAACTCTCCCAGCTAAGTTGAAAGTGAGGTCCGTCAGGGAAATTAGTCCAGTCAGCACCACAAGTAATGTCGATCTCTAGTTCCTCTGCTGCTGCTTTCATAGCATCAACAATAGGGTAGAAGTATTCCCAGTCCCACGACACAGGATAAGGTACTAGATCGACTGCATGTCCTGTTAGGTGACGACTACGTAGTGTTGTAGACTTACCCTCTTTCAAGAGTTGTTTCTGACGTTCTATGTGTCGTATACCTTCCAGAACAGAGAAGTCTTGCTCTGAGATTTCTATTGCTCGTTTTACAACAGCCACTAGGTCAGGATGAACACCTGATAGTTTCTGTAAGCTACGTGTTCCTAGTTTATATCCCATGTTTACCTCTTAGTATTTAATACAGTATAGCATAGCTACGTTTCGTGGTCTGGTTTCATTACCACCAACAGTACTTGTGCTTTTTGTAAAAGAGCCTGATTGGTTAAGACCAGTATAAGCATCCCAACCAGAGGTACCAAAACTCATAGTGTGACTGTGAGCCTTAAACTCGTCAAGCTGCGCTGAACCAAAGGTACGGTTACTGTCTACACCTCTACCATCATCCCAACCACGAATAAACTCAGCACGTAAGTCTGGTACATTGAAGGTTGAGGAGTTATCCCCAACACCGTATGTCGTACTAATAGCAGTAAACAGAGATGAGTATGTAGTCCTAGATACCGCATCACCATTACACTCAAGCCAACCGCTAGGGGCAGAGTTCATAGCAAATGCCATTACTGCCCCTGTTGGTATACCACCGCTTGGCGTAAAGGTATCACCAGAGAAATCTACATTACCCACTACAAGCCAATCACTGCTACCATCGTACATTTTAAGTTGGTTGTTAGTAGTGTCATACCAGAGTTGATATGCGTATTTTGTAGTCGGTTCGGTCGGGCCGTTTGACAATGATGCTAGTGCTTGTAACGCTTGGTTTATGTCGTCCCTTGCGTTTGCCGCTGTATCATTATCAATGATGAAATCATGTTGATTTGGCATGTATAAATCCTAACTTAGTATTCTACTATAGCTGTTAGTGTCGAGATTGACGAAGTTACGTTAGTGTTAGTGTTTGATAGTATAGCTCTAAATTGTACATATTGACCAACTACTTCAGATGCTGCATTAACCCAAGAGGCAGAAGATAGCCCACCTACTGTGTTAGCTGCCCTAGCTTGTACAACCACTTGGTGATCGTTGAATGCCGCTGTTTCATTTGTCCAAGTATCAAAATTCCCAGGCCATGTATCCCAATTTCCTGGGATGCTATCCCATTGGATAGAACCGTTTACAGCAGTAGTAACCTTTCTATCATATGCTATTTCATAAGATAACCTGATTGTACGTGGAGTATTTGCGTCAACAGTAAAGTAGTTGTTACCATCGTGACTAAAGTAGTATATACCATCAGTACCTGTTGAGGCAGTTGTCTGGAAAAGTCTACCACCCGACACGGTAACATTTACATTACTTATAGAACTGTTGCCACTAAACGACGAGTGTTCATCTGAGTCTTGACTTTGATCAAGTGACGGTAACTCACTGCTTGCTACTGTAACTGTAGCTGCTGTTGTACTTTCATTTCCTGTTTTATCAACAGCAGAGACAAAGAACTTACCAGCAAGTGCAGGTGCAGAGATTGAAGTAGCAGGTCTAGCAATCTTCTCTACTAAGTCAGTTAATGTACTTGGGTTAAAGGTAGCAGAAGTATTTGTAGTGTGATACAACTTGTAGTGGGATAAATCTAAGTCACTAACTGCTGGCCAATTTAGGAAAACTTGCCCTTCAGCGAAAGTCTTACTAATTTTAGATGGGTCATCTGGTGCAGTTGTATCTGCTGTTACATCAAATGTTGGTTCGTGTTGCGCACCCCTAAAACCAAAACCATTACCCTTTGGTCCTTCTGTATCATCATGTGTGGGTGCGTGATCTTTGGCGGGTGCCTCAATACCAACAATTTCAAAACCTCCCCCCTTTCTCTTCTCCCCTTCTTTCCTCTTCCCCCTCACAGATTTATAATCTGATTCTGTACTCTTCTTGTACTTAACGATAACTGAGTCTATACGTTCTGGGTTAGTGCTTGTAACATTAATGATAAGGGCATTAAGTACGTTTTGGTTTACTTCCCTATATTCTTTTGAGGCATTGATAGTAATGTTAGGTACTTCGTAGTATTTCAGCAACGAAGAGTTGTTTGACACAATAGTGTTTTCGTCTTGTATGCTGAAACCGTAAGCAGCTTCACTTGTCTCTTTTAGATTTAAGTTTATCCTAAGATCGTTGTTCTCTGGGTCAGGGTTAATTCTCCAACCAACAACCTCAAATACCTTATCAGTAGATAATTCAATGGCAGTACCTGTTGTGTTTAAGTCACCAAAACCAGTGGCTGTAAAGGTTACACCTGCTGTATTTGAGGATGCTCCGATAGCTGTAAAATCAGTATCTCCAACAGTGTTGATTTCGTATTCTTCACCGATTACAAAGCTACCTGCATTTACTACAGAACCCCAACCATACCTGTCGTTACGAAACTTGATGAAGTCTCCAACTTCGATGTCAAGAGCCTCTAGTCCAAAATCAGCAGTAAGGCTAATTTGTTCTCTACTACGATACATCATCATCTTAGCTAACCGTTGAGCAGCTAAAGCGTTTGTTGTATAAGGTAAAGGCAAGTCCATAGTTGACTCTACGCCATTATCATCTGTAGTAAATACACTAGAAACAACAGTTGGGTATTCTGTACTAATCCAGTGGTTTGAGCTGTCAATAAACGTGCCAGAAACCCTATTAAAGTTGTCCCGCAAAGGGCTTTTGGTTTTAAGGCTTATAGGACCTCTTAGATCATCTAGGGTCAGTATTTTAGTGGGTGCTACATATTCACCTGCATATAGTCTCCAGTAACCCCCTCCCCAGAATAATGAGCCACCACAAGCAGCAACAAACTCTGTAAGTACGTCCCCTTTTGGGGTAGCAAGACTAACAACACCATTTACCTGATATTGTTCTGTAGAGTCCGACACAATGCCTGTATCATCACAAACATCAGCAGCAGCTTCAAAAGTAGCATAGTCAATCTGGTCATCGTCAAGACCATATGAACTTGTTAAGAAGTCCCTGATAACCCAAGCAGCATTGTTGGTATAAGTAGCTGCCTGTTCTGTACCATTTACTGTTGTTATAATTTTCTTACCTTTTACTACAGCCGTAATGGTAGGTAAACCATTAGCATATGCATCTTGGTCGTATACAAGTCTACAGTATAGATAGGCAACACCCTTACCTACAAAAGCTGTAGTAGCACTGGTTTCTGCATGTAGAGTGTTCTGTAGGTTTGATGAACTATTAGCAAAACTGTCTGTAGCAGATGTTTGATTACCTTTATGCTTATATATTTTCATATAACCATTGTAAGGAGAAGAGGTAACATTCTCATTTGACATAGTTACTACTTCATCATTTACATATATGTCACCTATTTCTTCTACTTCGTGTGCAGCAAGTACGATAATCTGATGGAGTATTTTATTGTACCCACCAGAAGTATTTTGAGTTTCTATAAAAGTTACTGTACCACCTTTACGTATCTGACCATACACAACCTCTGCTGGATTAACAGAGCCTCTAGCATTTACTAGAGTACCTCCGCTACCAGCAGAGCTTCCCATCTTAGGTTTTGGAGACAGGGCGTATAGCAAAGCAGATGTAACAAGTGTACTGACTGCGTATTTTGTAATATAACCCACAAGGTAAGTGCTAAGTCCCCAAGTACCTGCTGAAGCTAATGCAGCAGCCGTTGATAGACCAACACCTTGTGTAACCATAATACCAATAGTAAGAGGGTCACGTGGCACATGATCCCAGTCATTCCAGTTTTTGACTGTAATATCACCTAATTTATACTTAGACATTTGGTATCCAACAACTTTCTACATCTTCTGCATGTAATTTAACTAGGCCATCTTTAGTTAGGAACACACAACGTGACCCTAAAGAGATACCCATAGCAACACCTATAACCCACCTCTGCCTTTTCTTGGTAGTTACTAAGCTGCCATATATGGGTCTTTCGTAAGGTTTTAGTTTAGACCCTAGTGCTTGTTCAAAGGTAGAGAACTTAAATGTTTTTCTTAGTTGATCACGCCTCATTGGTTGACCATCTGTCATGTACTTGCCAATCCAGTCGTCGGCCCAACCGTGACCATACATAGCTTGCCAAGCACTATTAGTAAAGGTAAAGCAGTCATGCACTCCCCACTTAAAGGGTACGTTAGAAACACTGCTTATATATTTGTTTAACTCTTTCTTCCCCATGCTATCTGAGCGTCCTGTAGGCCTTGCACGTAAGAAAAGAAAGTGTCACCAGACTGTCGGGTTTTGTGACTTTCATCTGTATATCTCCAATTAGATGCACGTTCTAATTCTACCAATCTACTCTCAATAGTAAGTTGTATGGTAGATACGTCAGCATCATCTGTTATGTCCATTGTGTCCATAAAACCACTAAACAAATGCATAACATCAGATACGGTTTGTTCACCTAGGTATATCTTAGCTATTCTTCTTTGGTAAGGTTCTTGTAGTGCCAGAGAAATTATTGCACTATCTAAACCAGTCAAACTTAGTGACATTGACTTAGCTGACAAATCAGAGACTTCATCAGCAGGTCCAATGCTTAGTAAAGACCCAGTTCCAGTGAAGGTTTGGTCAGTACCATTTATTGCTATAGTCCTGTCACCAATACCTGTCCAAAACCTAAGTGTGCCGTTATCAAAGAACAACTCTACAGCGTAGAAAGGTTCAACAAGGTCACCAGTAAGTGCTGTAAGTAAACTAGAAGATATAGTACGGCTCATCCTACAACCTCCGCAGCACCAAATGAGATACCATAGAAACTGGCGTCATTGACAGACCAAGCTGTTTCATTCATAGATAACCTAAACAAACCAGTTGCAGTTTCTACAGACACGTTAGTTTCATCGGTATGTGCTTTACGTAGTTTAGGCCATATCTCTAAGTCTGCATCAGCACCAGTAGCAGTGAAGTCTACTAGAACTTTATGTAGTGTCGAGTTTACTCCAGTCCCAATCTGAATGTAATCACCTGCTTTTAGGGTCTTACCAGATGTAGCGTTAAGACTAATAGTATCGTCACCAGCAGACCCATTTACATCAGTAATGTCTGCATCACGCATAGTTCCACGTGGTACCTTGGCTGCTGGGTCGTATAGTAGGAAAGTACCGTAACGACCTTTTAGGCTCATTAAGAAAGCTATCCAACTCTCCGCATCATCCCTATTCATAGGAGGCAAACTTATGTCAGCCTCCCACATTTGACCATCGTATGCATGTACAGTCTGCTTGTAAGTAAAAGGACTAGATGATACCGCAACAGTATTCTTAGCACGTAATTCTATACTAGCCATACCAATGTTTGTCGGTAAAGATAAAGGATATGTGATAGCCATTATGCCATTGCCCCTCCATAGTTACCACCACGCCGTTTACTATCTGCAACAGCAGACTTAGCACTCTCAGCGATTACTGGCATCATTTGTCGGATTTCTGCACGTACAGTTTGCTGTACCCCAGTGGAAATGTTGATGTTTTGTACGATAGTAGTGCCACCACCTAATTCATGGTTTGGTACTATGTTTCCGTTAGAGGCTGGGGTAAACAGTTCTGGGCCTCTTTCACCTACTAGGTAAGTTGTACCGCCCTTTACTGGACCACCATCAGCTTTACCACCACCAAAGAGTGAACTAAAGAAGTTACCTCCTGTCATAGCAGATTTAGCAGCATTGACCATTTCTTGGACGATAAGGATGCGATATAGGTCCTGTATTACTGCACTAGCAAACTCTTTGAACTTCTCTTCAGCAGACTTTGTGTGATCAACGAAAGACATCATAGCATCTTCTAGGTGTCCAGCAATAGTATTTCCTAGTTCTTCGTACTTTTTTTGCAGTTCTTGCTGTTCTCTAATTACTTCTTTAACCTTAGCTATTTGATTAGCATAAGATTGCATTTGCTGTTCTGATAGTTTTATGTCAGCCTTTTTGTTTCTTTCCTTTAGGTCAAACATAATGTTGGCAAAATCAGCTTGCTCTTGAGACATGCCTATTAGGCGTTGCTCTAATGCTACTTGCCTTACTAACTGTTCTGCATAGTCTTTAGCATTTACAGGGTCACGACCTTTACGTGCTTTTCTTGGCTTAGTCTTAGCACCCTTAGTTCTACTTTCACCATACTGTTGGTAAATCAACATTTGTTGGTACTCAGCATCGCTAAGACCTTCATCTGTACGATTAAAGTATTTAGCTGCTTTGTCTAAATTCTTCTGTAACTCAGAGGCACGTTCAACCATGTCTGCAAGTTCTACTACAAACTCTTTACCTTTGATGGTAAGGCCATTCATGCCACCTTCTTGCATGTCAATAGCATCTGTAAGTCGGTAGAATAAGTCCTCTGCCAACTCAGAGTCACCTGCCTTAATAGCAGCGTAGAATGCATCTAAGAAATCCCTACCCATTATACTAGGGTCAAGACCAAGTGATCTCATGTACTCTTCTGGGGTTTCCGTTAGTCCACCCATAAGAGGTACTGTCTCTGTTATAGCCTGTATAACCGTTTCAGTAAAGGTGTTTGAGAACTTTTCAGCTAACTTAGTAACTTGTGAGTCAAAGTTTAGCTTTGCAATGTCAGCTTGTAGTGATACAACCTCTGCCCTCATACGTTGTACAACACCAGCACCCTCACCAAATTGTTTCTGTAGGTCGCTTAGTGTTTCATCGTCTAATGCCGCAACCGCATCAGCTAAGTTGTCTATAGCTTCTTGTGTATCTTGTGCTTGCTTCTTAGCGTCTAGCAGTGGGGCAATGATAGCTGTACCGATAGCAACACCAGCACCTGCCAAAGCACCATAGGGGCCTAGTACACCCAACAACTGTGACATCTGTTGACCAAAAGCGACAGCTACGTTAGTGCCACTCTGAACCTGAACAGCAAAGTCACCTACCTGATAACCTGCTTGTTGCAGACGCATACCCATAGTGTTGACTTTTTTACCAGTCGTGTTCATAGCACGACCCATGTTGTCAAACATTAAGGCAGTGGCTTCACCACTCTTTACCATACGTGAGTTGACAACTGCAAAAGCATCTACGTTATCTTTGGCAAACTTCTTGATCTCTTTCCTTGCCCTTATGAGTTCAGAAATATCAACTTCATACTTACTTTGCACTGTTCATTATCCTTATGTAAGACGCATCTAGGCGTTTGATAGCCTTAACTTCTTGAGGTGCTAATATTGTATCGGTGAGATCAATATAGTTCTTTATTTCAGTGTAGGTAATCGGGCTAATACCGTAACCCGACTGCCTTGTGTTTGATAAGTCAACAAAGACCTGCCAAAGGTTAGCCAACATATTTGGAAAGCTAGGTCCTTGTAACTCTTTCAGCTTTCTACCTGTTTGCTTTTGTACTTGTTCAAGGTGTTCTCTCTTCGTGACACCATCTTTGCCCGATACGCTGAGACTAAAGTGATGTTCAGCATATTCTAACAGGTCACGTATCAGGCTTTCATAAAATCCAAGGAACTTTGAACAGCCTCGTCAATCTGTGTCTTGATCCAGAATACTTCTTCGTAGATTTCTTTAGCTAGTTCTACGCTTAACTCAGGGTTCTTACCGTCAAAAGTGATGTTCCAAGATACAGTTGCTTCTGCGAGAACTGCAATGTTTAACTCTTCTATCTCAACAACATCTAAGTTAGCCTGACCATCTTTGATCTTATCCTTAGTGTGCTTGTAGAGTATTTTCTTGTACTCTTTGCTGTAAGGCCCATAGACGGAAATAGTCATACGGCTTTTGTCATTGTTGAGTAGTGGTTCACCATTGCTTGGGTGAGCAAGTTGAACTTCGATAATATCACTCTTAGGTGTTAAATCTTTTAAATCCATGTCGAGTCTCCTTCGGGATTAGTCGGGTTAATTGTGGGGGATGCCAGACCCGACACCAACACCCCCCTACCCTAGCTAGGGATTACGCAGAGCGTGTAATCTTCAGGTTAGTACCTTCTGTACTGTCGTATAGACCGACGAAGGACATAGAGATTACACGGCTTGTAGGTCCATCTACACCAACGTCAGCAGAGTTAATCTTAGCACGTGGGAAAGTGAACGTCATTGTGTTTGATCCGTCACCAACAGATACTTCAATCTCTGTCTCTGTTTCGTTCAGGAAGCGGTTGATTAGTGCTGCATCCTCAAAGTATGCTGATAGCGTACCTTCGACTTCTGCACGACCAAACTCTAGGCTGGGGGCTGAGTCATCACCAATAACGAATGTTGGTGCATAACCGTTGGTCAGTGTGAAGTCTAGGCCAGTAACGATTGCTACAGCAGATGCTCCACCTACGTTACCGATTGAAAGGTCACCAGAGTAAGCATCGAAAGGTGCTGCACCTGATGCATCATCTTGTGTCTTTTCTGTTGCGCCGATTGACATGTCTTTGCCGACAACCCCGAATGTAGTTGTCACCATTTGGTTGGGTGCAAGAGAGACACCCATTGTATTTACTGTACAACCTGTGAACAAACGTGCTTGGTCTATGTCAGCAGCGTAGTCCTCAATAGAAAAGAACTTAGGTGTAGTACCAACTTTAAGTACGTTAGTTGACCATGTGTTTAGCATGGCAGCTTCTAGCCATTCGTCGTAGTCTGCGTCACGCAAGTCAACAGCAATATCACCACCAACCTGACGGTTACCGTGACGGTCAACACGTGGCATACGGTCAGACTGAATGTCGTTACCCGCAACACGATCTTTAGCTAGGTTTAGTGAGTGAGTAGAAAAAGGTAAGTTTGTAAAGTTACCAGCAGGTGTCGTACCAAATGTGCTTTCTACGATGTACGACAAGCTAGAACGTGAACCCTGTGCAAAGGCCATGAGTTATCTCCTAATTAATTATATGCGTACCATCCTACAGAAACTGGTACAAGAAACCAAGGGCTGTCTGTTAAACCTTGCTGTCTTTCAGCATAGTCAATAAATACAGTCAAACCACCAGATGTTAGTTTTGTTGTTGCCTCAAATGCCTCCATGACATTCTTGGCTAGTGTGTCAGCAGCAGCAGGTCCTTGACCCTCTGGTGCATAGCAGTTAATAGCAAATATGCCATCGTATCTCTGCTGTGGATTTAAGCCTCGTACAGCAGGTCTACGTGTTACAGGCACATACCGTACCTCTAAGTAGCTTTGCCCTGTTGTGGGGCTAAATGGTACGTTCTCATAGGCTATAGAGGGTACGTCAGTAATATTAGCTAACTGACTTTCCAAAGCCGCACGGATTGTTTTATCTACGTTAGCCATATTTATTCCTTAACTTACTAAACACAAGCAAACCATGTTTAAACTCTACAACAGATGCATGAGGTGCGCCGTTGTTAAGCACTACTTTTGTTGTGTTCTTGAAATCTACCCTCTGTAAGTCTGACATAAGTTGCTCTAAACCTATAGCACCCATTTTATCTGGGCTTTGATTTCTAGGTCTACCTTTTGATGACTTACCTCTTGGTCTGCCCCTACCAGTGATAAAAGAGAAGGAAGTTATATAGGCACCAGTGTCTACACCACCACCTCTGCCAACACCTCTAGATTTAGGGTTACTACCAAGTTTAGAGTTTTGTATAGCATCTCTAGCTATGTTAGTAAAGTAGGTACGTGCAGCATCTTCTAGTGCATCGTCTATCATTTCAGCTTCTTTAGCTATCTTAGACTTGCTAAACTTAAACCCATTCCTCATTACTCTGCAACCCCACACTCATACAAGACTGCAAGTCCAGCGGAGTAGTAAGTAATTACACTAACAATATGCACCTTGTCGCCAAGACCTGATATAGAGTCACCATCGTCAGGTACTACAGTAAGTCCAAGTGCAGGTATTACTACCTTCTTGGTACCCCTTTGTATCTCTGACTCGTTAATATTAAGAATAGCATCATACATATAACCAGTGACTTCATAGTCTGTCGTGCTACCCCCAGTAAGGGAACCAGTGGCAGGGTCATACGTACCTTCCGACACCTTATGCAAGGTCAGAGTAGAACCATGTCTCTGCACAAGTCGCAGTAGATTGTAGGCGTTCATGGCTCACTCCTTAATCGTAGTCGTAAACTTGCTTGTCTAGCTGAAACTGGTCTTTGTTAAACTTAGGTGTTACACGGTTAGTATTGGCACGTACACCATCTACTGCTGAGACAGTAATACCACCTGCCTTGATACCAAGTACACCACCAGTTTTCTGTGCTTGATACTCTAAGGCTTCTGCTAGTTCAAGGTAGTGGGCCTGTAATTGACTAGATGTCTCTTCTAAGGCACCACTTATCTTTACGTCTACGTTACGTGAGTATTTAGCTGCAATGGTGCGACATAGAAATGCACCAGCGAAATATGTGTTGTTGTTAGCTTGGGCCAGTGCAAACGCAACTTCTTCGTCTTGTACCTGCTGGTCATCCTCATTGGTATCACCAATCAGAAACCGTGTGGCGTTAAGACGACCCAAAGCATCCGTTGTATTTAAGTTACGTTCATCATAGGACCAAGCCATTTATCATACCTCTAGTTCGCCATAGTTACGCCGCCAAGATCGTATCAGGCCACGCTGTTTGTCTAGTATCTTTGACTTCTTGCACTTCTTGCGTTGGAACTCTGTATCACTGCTTGTCTTTTCTTTAACCTTGGCGTTAATCGTGTTGACAAGTTCATTAAGTCCAGCAAGGTCTAGTGCTTCTAGTCCATCACCAACCTTTAGGTTAGCTGCTAATTCTTCGTTGTGGTATAGGAAGCGGATACCGTACAAGTGTTTAACTCGCTCGTAGTCTACTCCCATTTCCTTCCAAGGGAAGTGTTCTTGTGTTTTCCATGATCGACCAGACCCATCAAAGGGAACCTTCACAAAAAGAGGCATGTCGATCTGTAGTGGCATATCAAAATTCATATCGGGACTTTCCTAGCTAAAGGGAAAGGGGGACCGAAGCCCCCCTCAGAGTAATTTATGCAATCACTTGGTTGAAGAAGTAACCCAAGTCAGAGCCTGTGACTTTCATGTCATACGCCATTTTAACTTGAATGTGTTCTGCAACTTGTTGACGCTTAAGCGCATCGTCAGAGAATGACTCAACTGAGATACCCAAGTTGTTCGCCCCAGGAATGTTGTTCCAAGCGAATGTCAAACCTGCTGCTGGTGTCATTAGACCTGCGTTTGCAGGGCCGTGTACCAACAATGCGTGGTCACCACCGATGAAGCTGTTGCTTTCCGCTGCACCTTCAACTGCTGTGTTTTTGACTGCTTCCATGACGTAGAAGTTTTCTACTTCAAAGATTTCTGCCAACTTAGCGTCTGTGATCATCGCTGTGTTGTTCACAGTTGCGCCACCGTTCAAACGTGCAAGGATGTCTGGGTGGTTAATCAGTACGTCACGTACTTCTTTACCGACAACCATTGTGTTTGGCTTGAAGCCGCCAGATTTCAACTGCATTGTACGACGAGCATTAGTTACGTCTTTGATTGGAGTTGAGTTTGTGTAGTCTGACCACAAGTTTGTTGGTGTGTTGTCTGTACCCCAGATACCTGAACCGAAGAATGTAGAAGCGAACTGCTCTTCACGGTGGATCATTAGGCGGTTGACAAGAGTTTGTGCGCCTGATGCACGGATGTCTAGTGCAGCATCTTCGTTTGCAAGAGTTTGCTCATCGAAGTCCATACCTAGGCCATAAACGTCAGCATAGTATGAATCTGTTGATACTGCTTGACCGATGCGGTTGACTTCTGTACGTGGTGCTAGTTTCTCAACGTCACCTGTACGGTTCATGTTTGCACGGTCATAGATGTAGTATTTGTCTGACTGACGGTCTACACCAACAACTGGGAAGATTTTGTCAGCAAAAAAAGCGTTTTGGTCTTGAACAAAAGCAATGGTCAAGTTTGTAAGCGGCTGGTCTAGGTGGACCGCCGATGGTGTCAACATAGGCATTTATTTAATTCCTTTTCTATGCTAGTTACGCAGCAGCGTTGCCGCCTTGGATTAGTTCGATAGCAAATACTTGACCATCTACTGCATCTTCCAATGCATAACCCATTACGATGTTAGTTGAAGCAGCAGTTACAGCATCACCTGATGCGTCTGTTGCAATCTCATCACCAGCAGTTACAGAGGCACCAGCTACAACCATGACTTTACCAGTCATAGCAACAGTAGCAGCTTTACCAGCAGCGTCTGGTTTGTTCAGTAGAACACCTACGCAACGCTCACCAGCAGCGTCTGCTAGGTCTACGTTTCCGTCTGCTTCTAGTGTGACGAACTTGAATTGTGCTGACGATAGGTCCTCACCAGCGTTGAATGTGCGTGTATCACGGCTTTGCATTACAGCCATTGTTATTCCCCCTTATAGGATTTATTGATAAGAGCCTTGCCATCGTCTGTTTTAGCTACAGCAGCATATGCTTTGGCATACTCTGATTTCTTCATTTGGTTTTCGTCCATGTAAGACTTAACCATTGCATCTAGTGCGTCAGCAGCAGAAGCGAACTCACCGTCTGCGTCCGATTTACCGACTTCTTCCATCTTACCTGCGAACACTGAGTCGGCAGCTTTCAGGACATTCATTACAGCTTCGTCATCAGCATGTTTAGCGACAAGAGCCTTGGCAACATCTACGTCAAAGTGAGGTAGGGATTCTGTTGCTGATTTAGTCAACTCTGCGTCTGCTTTAGCGACCTCTGCTTCCTCTAGGGCTTTCAAGATCACTGCTGGGATGTCAGCTTTGTTTACTTGCTCACCGTTGTACTCTAGGTACTCTGGTTCAGCTTTCTTTTCGATTGATTCTGCTTTGATGACATAACCTGCTTCAATCAAAGACTTGCGTAGACGCTCGTTCTCTGCTTTCAGTGTGTCGATCTCAGCTTGGGCAACGTCAGTTTCGTCAATCTCGACTTCTTCTGACTTTTCCATTTCCTCTTTCTCGTCCATGTTAAGTGCTTTCATAGCTTCTTCACGAGAGCAAGAGTTCTTTTCCATATAGGCTTTCAACTTATCTTCGTCGTAACCCATTTTTTCTAGTGTTTCTGTCATTTCTTCCTCATTGGGGTTGTCACGTTTGAACAGGGATACCATTGCTTGTGCATTGGCAGGGCGATCCACAAGGGATAACTCTTCTAGTTCAAGTTGTTTAAGTAGATTAGGCATCGTCATAATCTTCCTTGATTGCTTTGCCGCCAATGCTAAAGGCAGCTAGTTCACCAGACTTAACACGTGACCAAACGTCATCATCGTATACTTTGAAAGCTACGACCCAACCTTCACGGTCAGACTGGATGCCCAAGGCTTCACCTATTTCTTTAGTGACTGGCATTGAATGGATCACTCGTCCAATTTGCTCACCTTGGTGCATTTCTTTACCGACACGTACATGTTCCATAAACTTGTTTACAGCTTTAACAAGTGTGTCAGGTTCGATTACATCGCCTTGGCGGTCAACTACTGGTTCACCCTTTTCGGTTACTACAGAGGCCCAGCCATAGACCATGCGTTGTTCTTCATCGGCCTTTAAGATTTGGCCTGTAATATCTTTTGTCATACTGCCCACAGTACTACCACTCCACATTCTGCAAGACCAGTAACGTGCGCTAGTCTTATCGGTTGCTGTATCACAGGAATGACGACTACGAAAGTTTGCTCTCGCTTTAGGATCATCCCTACGGATTTCCATGTTAGGGTCACCAAAGGTAACCTTCTTGGTTTTGTCGCCATCCTTAACGTATACGCCAAACTTCTTGCTAGAACCCTTGGGTAGGCGAAATGGCTTGTTTAGAGGTTTATCAGCTTTGTTGATCTCTTCTTCTGTGGGTAAAGTATCTGGATCATACATTAGTCTAGGTCCTCTTGGATAATGATTGTGAAGTAACCAGAGTTAGGGAATGTCTCTACTGAGTTATCAGCAAAGGTTACCTCAATCTCACCATAGTAAGTTCCAGCAGTATCTGTATCACCTGATGCCCAAGTGTATTCAACACGACCATTATCTTCATCTGTGATGTCAGCCACAGCATCAACTTTTAGTGTGGTTGCTCCATACGCTTTCATATGAAACCTTGCTGCACAACCAGCTAGAGTGATAGCATTACCTGCTGCATCCTCTAGGTCTACAGTCAACTTTGGGCTGCTGTCGTTTGTCTTAATCTTAAAAGCCATTATCCTACCTTAACTCTGTTTCCAGCAGTACGTCCAAACTTGGTTTTATTACCGCCAGAGAAAGTTGCCCTGTTTCCTATTTTTCTGTTGTCTGCATTAACTTCACGTGCTAAGTCAGCATCATATAGAGGTGTACCAAGTATGTGTAAGTTTGTGATTAGATCATCAGTTTCTAATATGTGATTTGACTCAACATTAGGTAGACCAACTTCAGGTTTGCCTGTATCTATATTATCTACGGAAAGTATGTGATATTGTAGTAAAGTGACATTATCAAATACTGGAAGCCCTGTATTTATACTATCTGCATCACCTAGGGTATGATCCTGATAAATCCTGTCTAAGACTATATCTACAGGCCATGTATCTAGGTTTACTGCACCAATGGTTTCTTCCTCTGACATAGTTACATCAGGAACACTAACTGCACCAGTTACAAAGGTTACAGAACCTAAGGTATGACCTTGAGTGAAGTCAACAGAGGGAGTCTCAGGATCGTTAATGACCATAAGTTGTGCAGAGAGAGTTTCTTCCTCTGACATACTTATATCTGGTACAGAAACGTCACCTGTCTCTAAATCAGGGAACTCAAATGTTTGTGTCTGGTCGAAATCTGATGTATCTAATGAAGGAACACCTGTAGCTAACACAGTGGCTGCAAAGGTTTCATCCTCTTGCATAGTGGCATCAGGTACACTTACTGAACCAGTATCTAAGTCACCTGTGGATAAGTCATTGTTTTCAGTAATATCTGCTGTATCTACATAGGCAGAACCTGTAATTACATTGCCTGTAGAAAGAGTTTCCTCTTCCGACATACTTATGTCTGGAACAGAAACATTACCTGTTGATAATGAATCAAACTCAAATGTTTGTGTCTGATTAAAGTCAGACGTACTTAGTGTTGGGTTACCAGAGGCAAGTTCTCCAGAATCACCTAGTTGATTGTCCTCTGTAATATCTGCTGTACCTAGCACTGGGCTGTTGGTATCTAAGCTACCTGCACTAAAGGTTTCATCCTCTTGCATAGTAGCATCATCAACAGATGCAGAGTTTGTGTCTAGGTTTCCAGATAATAGTGTTTGACCTTGGTTAAAGTCAGACGTACCTAGTGTTGGTGTACCTGATAAAAGAGTACCTTGTGTAGCCAAGGTTTCTTCTTCATACAATGTAGAGGTAGCGACACTAGGGTTGCCAGTAGTAATGGCAGTAGCCGTAAGTTCGTACTCTTCCGTCCCCATATCTGCAAATGGGGCCGATGAAAATGGGCTAGTGCCAAACATTTGTTACTCCTAGTTTACATCACCCTCATATCTTGAGGTCCACATTGTTAGGCTGTACTTTGTGCCGCTTTGCAATTCATCAACATAATGACCATGAGTTACATCCGATGGAAATAGGATACAGTGACCGACAGGTACGTCAATGTTAGTAAACTCTTGTCGTGGGAAAATGAGTGTAGCACCTTCGTAGTTGTCGTTCAGCTTTACCGAACCAGTAACCAACGAAGCATCCGTATGCCACCCCAAACTTTTCTGCGTATCCATAGAGTACCGC